>Ga0181597_10005995_pt1 | contig 11468 bp, 9 predicted proteins | sample 041ome_5_FD_148647 | JGI IMG/M metagenome (GOLD analysis project Ga0181597, IMG submission 148647) | Coastal salt marsh microbial communities from the Groves Creek Marsh, Skidaway Island, Georgia - 041403US metaG (spades assembly) | ecosystem: Environmental > Aquatic > Marine > Intertidal zone >... | reverse complement strand
GCCGCCGTAACCGTAAAGAATGGTAGGAGTACTGCCGTCGAGCACGGTGTCCTTGGCGTACGTAATGATCATGGGTACGCGGGTGCCGTCCTTGGATGTGTAGAACACCTGTTCGGTTTGATAGTTGTTGCCGTCAAAGGGTGACTTTGATGCGCGATACAAGCTGACGTCGCCGGATTCGGGGTCAAAAGAGAAAATAGCGGGCGCGATGCGGTAGTTGGTGAAAGTAAAAAAGACTTCCTCCTGCTCTTTTTTACCACCAAAGCCAGACGCGCTTCCTAGGTCAGGTAGTTCGATATCTCTGATGAGATTGCCCTCGAGGTCGAACTGTTTCACCTGGCTGATCGCATCAATCATGTACTCGGCGAAAAGATAGCCAGCGCTCGAGCTGGCGTTGAGCACGTGCTCGCTCTCGGGAATAACATCGCGCCAGTCGGTCTCGCCAGCGGTTTGCGGATCAACTGCAATCACTCGACCTTTAGGCGCATCGCGGTTTGTTTCGATGAGGAGATAGGCATCGTTGGTCTCGAGTAAAGAGCCGTCCGCTGATTCATCAGCGAACACGACGATGAGATCATCGAATTCTGACTGTAAATCCTTGATAAACAGCTTGTTGCCCGAGGTGGAATTGGCTGCACTAATCACCAAGTAGCGATCGTCGCCACCCACTGAGGCGCCCACGTAACGATGCTTTTGCTCAGGGGTCGCCCCGAAAATCACCTCATCACTACTCTGCGGTGTGCCGAGCGCATGGAAGTACAGCTTGTGCTGATCGGTTTTTGCTGAGAGTTCACTGCCGTCAGGTTTGTCATAGCTGGAGTAGAAAAAGCCCACATTGCCCAGCCAGTTGATACCAGAGAACTTTACGTCAACTAACGGTGACTCAAGTACATCGCCGGTGACGACGTCTCTGATAACAATCGATCGCCAGTCACTGCCGCCTTCGGAGAGTTGATAGGCCACAAGACTGCCGTCTTCAGAAAAGCTGACGCTCGACATGCTGACCGTGCCATCCTCACTAAAGGTGTTTGGATCTAAGAACACAACTTCGCTGCCATCCTCCTCAATGCGGTACAGAACTCGCTGATTCTGAAGACCCGAGTTGCGATAGAAGTAGCGTTTTCCACCTTCGATAAAGGGCGCGGTTTCACGCTCGAAGTTCAGCAGGCGAGCCACGGTGCTTTTGACGTCATCGCGCAGTGATATAGCGTCAATATACGAGCGGGTTGAGGCGTTTTGATCAGCAATCCAGTCAGCGGTATCACTGCTGAGATCATCCTCTAACCACCGATAGGGATCGGCTACTTCGACGCCAAAATAGGTGTCGACATGGTCTCCCCGCAGGGTTGCTTCCACTTTTTCGACTGTTGATTTAGCAGAGTCCGTGCTTTCGGTGACTGTCGGTCCACAGGCTGTTAGACCCGTAATAAATAACCCTAGGAAAATACTCTTTTTCACTTTAAACCTCGCTTTCAAAGTCGTTATCCGCCCATTCTTATTCATATCAATTACGACCAAATAACTTATTGCTTCTGTGGTTTTGTCTTGCCACTTTCTTCGCGCTCACCATAATAGCCGTTCACACGGCCGTCGCCAGAGCCTCATGCGTTAGGAGAAATGTAATGTCCAAAATAATCCCATGTACTCACACTGGAAGCTTGCCGCGAACAGACCGACTTGTGAATCTAATGTTTGCGGAAGCGGATGGTATTCCTGTCGATCGCAAGGCTCTCGCGTCTGAAATTGATGCCGCAATCGATTCCGTCGTTCAGCGACAGGTTGAGGCTGGGGTAACTATTATCAACGATGGTGAGATGTCCAAGCCATCCTATGCGACCTATGTCCAGGATCGCCTCTCGGGTTTCGATGGGGAGAGTGTCCAGAATTATTTTTTTGAGGATCTGCAAGATTTTCCGAGAAGCGCCGAAGCTGTGGCTGGCAATCCCGGGCGCAGGAAGCGTAAAGCACCGAGCTGTACCTCTGAAATTCGAGTAGTAAACGGCCAAGCGGCGGTAGACGATATGGTCGCGCTGAGGGCTACGGCCGATCGTCACGGCCACGCTGATATCTTTACGAGTGCGGCGTCCCCAGGCGTCATTTCATTGTTTTTCGCGAATGACTACTATGGCTCTCATGAGGAGTACGTTTTTGCCATCGCAGAAGCGATGCGACACGAGTACGAGGCCATTGCTGAAGCGGGTGCGACAGTGCAATTAGATTGTCCGGACCTTGCGATGGGCCGGCATTCGGCTTACGCGAGCATGAGCTTGGAGGGATTTAGAAAAACGATCGCCACCAATATTGAGGCACTTAACTATGCTGTTCGAAATATTCCGGAGGAGCAGCTAAGAATGCACTTGTGTTGGGGGAATTATCCCGGTCCACATCACCACGATGTCCCCGTAGCGGATATTCTAGATTTGGTTTGGACCGCAAAGCCACAAACAGTGCTGGTCGAAGGTGCGAACTCGCGCCATGCACACGAATGGATCGCTTTCAAGGAATTTGGCGTGCCCGATAATAAGTTCCTATGCCCAGGTATGATCGAGCCTCAATCAAACTACATTGAACACCCAGAATTGGTGGCTCAGCGATTGGAGCGATGGGCTGAAGTCATCCCAGCTGAGCGCCTTCTCGCTGGTGTTGATTGCGGGTTTTCAGTGCACGTTGGAAGCACCATTATCGATCCAGATGTCGCATTTGCTAAGTTAGGCGCGCTCGCTGAAGGGTGTGAGATCGCCAGTAAGCGTCTGATGGGCTAGTCATAATGATCTATTGGTCAGGCGATATAGAGGTTTAACAGTGTCAGATAAATCCACTGAGTATCTTTCTACTCTGGAGCGGGGGCTAACCGTTCTTCGAAGTTTCTCGCCGGAGCGGAAGACCATGAACCTGACTCAAGTGGCTGAAGTGACAGAGCTAAGCCCTGCAGTGGTTCGGCGGTGTCTGTTGACGCTTGAGCACCTTGGTTATGTGACGAAGATAGATTCGAAGTTCTCATTGGCGCCAGGGATTCTCTCGTTGGCGAGTTTGTTCAGCCAGACCTACGGGTTAGACGAGACAATTCGTCCGGTCTTGCAGCGTTTGCGTCAGACGACGGGTGACAGTGCTTCTTTTACCGTGCTTCAAGGGGCTGACGTGCTCTATCTCTGCCATGTATCTGCGGAGCGCTCAATTCGGCTGCAAGCCAATACTGGAACGCGATACCCAGCGTTGGTGACATCCACGGGCCGATGCATCCTTTCGGGCTTGGGTGAGCATTCGTTGCGAGTATTCATTGAGGAAAATCCCGTTCAGCAACTGACAAATAAGACAAAGGTCTCTCCTGAGGACTTGCAAGCGGCTATAAGTAACGCTGAACGTCAGGGGTTCTGCATGATTTCAGATGAACTCGATTACGGCATCACATCATTGGCGGTTCCCGTTATCGTACCGGGGCGGGGGATTGTGGGTGCCGTAAACAGCAGTGCACAAACTCAGCGCGTGGATTTAGATAGTTTCGCGAGTGATCGAAAGGGTGTTGTTTCAACAGCCGCCTCAGACATCGCGCGAATTCTTACTTCTGCGCCAGATCTATTGCAGATTCTATCTTAGAGACCGAGCGTTCTAATCCAGGAAAGAACGTCCCGATTAAAGCCTTCATGATGGCTGAAATTGCACAGATGTCCGCCCTCGCTGCGCAACGCTGACGCGTTGCGGCTGCGCAATAAAGATTCAGCATGGAACTTACGCTGCTTCGAATCCTGTTCCGCCACCGTAATAAGCATAGGAACGTCTAACGTTTCGCGCTTAGTTTTCGGCAATGAAAAAAGCGTGTTGGTCTCGGGTGTTAGCAGGTCCAGCCCCTGATAGTCATTCAGTTGCTCCCTGAGGATGGTGGTATCTTTGTCAGACAAGCCTGCCCGCATGAGTGGATGTCGAACCCAGTGATCACGCAGATTTTCTAGCTCATTGTTTTGCACTAGCTTGCGATACTGGGTAAGTGGTGGTTCGTCCTCACTCGATGGATCAAAAGCACAACTGTCAGCAAGCCCGCCTTGGAAAATTAGTCCTTTGAGCCGTTTCGGGTATACCTGAGCGTAACGCAGTGCTAGCCGGGCACCTTGGGAGACACCGTATAAGATGACTGGAAGGTCAGAAGTTAAAACAAGGTGATGGACATCGCTAAGATCAAGGTCAGTGTCGGGATTTGATGAATTTTTTCCGAAGCCCCGACGGTCAAAAGTCAGTAGATTAATTCCGTGCTCAGTCAGGGGCAATTGGCGCTCAAACGAACGGTGGTCCAGTGTCCAACCATGGATACATAACAACACAGCTGTTGGCGCTTTGCTGTTCGCATACCTCACCAACAGGTCATCGGTTACCTGACGTGTGTGGAACATGACGCTATCAGTCTGTGGAGTGTTGCGATACGGCGGAGGTGGATCCATCCCACAGGGCCGCACCAACGGGATTTTCCTGCTCCTCCAATAAGTGGCCTACCAGTCCCGCACAGCGCGCGATTAGGACCACGCCACGGATCATTTTGACCGGTATTTCGGCATCCAAAAGCAAGACGGCGAGGGCGGTACTCACATTCATGACCAAAGTTTTTCCCAGAGAATCGCTGAGCGCACCTTCAATGGCCCGTGCCGCGATTAAAGCAGGGCTATTTGTAGCAACATAGCTGAGAAGTTTTGGGACTCTTGGGTCATTGCCAGTGTGAATCGGATGGCCAAAGCCTGGAATTGGGTCTTTTGCCGCGCGCCTTCTTTTTACCAAGCTCTGCGCGGTTTCTTGCATCGAGTCGGACTGACGCACTTCCTCGATAACTTCAGCACACAACGATGCGGTTCCCGCGTACCGATCACCGACGCCCAAGAGGCCCGCCGCAACAGCGCCTTGCAATGATTCGGGTGCGCCGTGCATAGTCAATCGCGCTGTAACGGCGGAGGGAACCAAGCCGTGCTCCATTATGGTAACCAGGGCAATATCAAGGGCTTGTTTCTGTTTCTCGGTTGGCTCTGTCCCTAGTGCTTGAAGTAAAAAAGCAGAACCGAAGTCATAGCTCCCGATGATTTCATCGACTAAGTTCTTGCCCCGTACATAGATGTTGTCGGCGTCGTAACTACATATTGTCGAAGTTGCCTTATTGCCCATTTTTTTCTTTCCCAGCTTTTGTTGGTGGAAATCTGTCTTCGTTATGTTAGCGTACCAACTACGATTTCGTTAGGCGAAATTATTTTCGATAACCGAAAAAACATAACGAACATACTCACAGAGGAATACGTATGAAGCTTCAGCGCAGCGCACTCGCTCTAGCCATGGTCTCAGCGGTCTCATCACCAGTGGTTTACTCTCAAGCTCTCGAAGAAGTGGTTGTAACAGCACGTAAGAGTGCTGAAACTCTTGGAGACAGTCCAATATCCGTTCGCGCGTTTACCGATGCCGAAATCCGCGCAGCGGGTGTCAGTACCCCCCAGGACTTCGTAGATCTGACGCCGAACGTCACGTTGGTACAAACCCAGAGTACTGGTAATTCATTTTTGAATATTCGTGGAATTTCTTCAGCGCGGAACTCCGAGCTGGCCGCGGCGATCATGATTGACGGCGTGTTGTTAAGTAATCCCACGCAGCTGAATCAGCAACTATTCGATATCGAGCAGATAGAGGTGTTGCGTGGACCGCAGGGAGCTCTCTACGGTCGTAACGCAATCGGTGGTGCTATCACCATCACAACCAAGGCTCCTTCAGCTGAAACTGAAGGTGAAGTACAGGTTGGATTCGAGTCCGCTCCCGGTTTTAGTGTAAAGGGCTATGTGGGCGGTGCCCTGAATGACGATGGTTCGGCGACCTACCGACTGGCAGCGTCGTACATCGATCATGACGGCTACCTCGATAATGAGTATTTGGGCGAGGAAGCAGACCCTTACAAGGACACGTCCTTCAGGGCTCGCGTTAACTGGCAGGCATCAGATCGACTCAGTACAGACTTCCGTCTTAGTTATTCTGAACTCGACACACAGGCATTCTACTTCGTGATTGATGCGGAGGCGGATGACGTAGACCTGCCTATTCAGGTGAACAACCCGGGAGACAATGTCCGGGAGTTCACGAGCGCAAGTGTAAAACTTGATTACGATTTGGACGGGATGACGCTGACATCGATCTCGTCTTACGACGACTTGAGTGAAGTATCGAGTGGCGATCAGTTCAACTTCTTGCCACGCGAGCATCCTTTCAATTTCTTCAACAACGATGCCTTCGGCGATTTCATCAAGTTCCTGACCGGCGATGAACTTACGGATCTCTCGCAGAACCAGTACTTGGAAGTAGAGTCCTACAGCCAGGAGCTACGCCTAACCAGCGACAACGAGACGGGCGTTCGATGGAGCGCTGGCGTCTACGGTATCTGGACAGACCGCTACATTTCGACAGGGTCGCAGATTGACCGTGGACTGGGTGTATTTAACGTTGAGCGTGATTTCCGTGATTCGGTTTTTGTAAACCCGGCAGATCCAAGTCCACAGCTCGGTGTGTTGGCGGACAGCCAGGACAATTTCGCTTGGGCGGCGTTCTATCAGGCTTCATTCGACATGTCGGACGATCTCGAGGTGTCGTTGAGTGCCCGCTACGACAAGGACACACGTGAAAACACCACGGAGACGCCTGCGCTTTACAACACAACGTTCATCGCAGAAATCGTTGAAGGCGACAAGCGTAAGCAGAGCTGGTCAGCGCTACAGCCCAAGGTCACCGTTCGCTACCGAGCAAATGACGAGTGGATGATTTACGGCGACATCAGCCGTGGGTTCCGTTCGGGTGGCTTTAACCAGACGGGTGTTGGTGCAGCGGTTACCTATCCTGCAATTAACGATCTCTTCGACGAGCAGATAGCAGATACGATTGAAGTCGGTGCAAAGGGTGATTTGAACGACGGTAAAGTTCGTCTGTCAGCGGCCTTGTACCAGACCACCCTAGAAGGGGCTTATTTCTTCTTCTACGATCCATCTACCAACACCCAGAACCTCGGTAGCCTCACGGAAGTGGACTACAGCGGTTTGGAGTTAGAGGGCTCGGCGCTGCTGGGTGACGGGTTTACGGCGTTCTTCGGCCTTGGGCTGACTGACAGTGAGATCACCAAGGCAGCGTCGAGTGACTGGTTGGGCAACCAAGCACCACTGACTAGCGAAGTGACTGCCAATTTGGGTCTGCAGTACAACGCACCACTCGAGGGTACAGGGCTGGATCTGACGGCTCGCGTCGACTATCAGTTGCTCGGTGAGACATGGTGGGAACCAAACAACGACTCATCTCGCAGCAATGTAAACCTACTCGACGTGCGAGTGGGTGTCGAAGATCCAGGCAATTGGAGTGCTACCTTGTGGGTTAAGAACGCCTTTGATGAGGAGTACAACACCGAGTACTCACCAGGCCCAGCGCCAGGCTTTAACTTCCTGTGGAAGGCGCAGCCTGTGAGGTTCGGCGTCGAATTCAACAAGTCGTTCTAAGCTCGATGACAAAAGGGGATAAAACGATGAACGCATTAGCTCAAATTAAAAGTCGTATGCACCACAATGCCTACGTGTGTAAGGACCTCGAGGCCATGCGGGCCTTTTACGAGGAGATTATTGGCTATCGTTTGGTTGCCACCTGGGCCGAGGAGGCCGATCTCTTTGGGAAAGTGCGTACCTATGCGCACTGTTTCTTCGACATCGGTGATGGTTCTGCACTGGCATTCTTCCAGTTTGCCAATGACGATGATGCTGAGGAGTTCGGTCCCGAACTCCAACCTTCCGGCTTTCGTCATCTTGCCATGAAGGTGGATCAGGAAACCCAAGACGGTATCAAGGATCGATTGGAAGCGGCTGGCTACTTTGAGAGTGGTCAGGCCTATCCTCTAAACCACGGCTATTGCTGGTCTTTGTACTGCTTTGACCCCTCGGGTCTGCTCGTGGAATGGACGGTTGATCATGCTGATGTCGAGCAAATCAATACCCACAAAGCAGCGACCGCGCACGCTGATCTTAAGAAGTGGTTGGGTGGTGATCACACGCCAAACAACACGCAGTTCCACCGCTAGTTAAGGGACAGACAATGACAATCTCTGTGGTTACGGTTTACCACTCCGGTTACGGGCACACGTCTGTTGTGGCGGAGGCGGTACATGCGGGCGTTGCATCGGTCGATGGTGTTGACGCCACATTGCTCAATGCATCTGACCTGAATGCGCCCGACGCTGACGGTTTCGCCATTCTGGACAAGGCAGATGCCATGATTTTTGGTTCACCCACCTACATGGGCTCGGCTTCAGCGGTGTTTAAAGCCTTTATGGAGGCGAGTTCCAGTCGTTGGTTGGAGCAAAAATGGGCTAATAAAATGGCGGGTGGTTTTGCCAATTCGGCGGCGATGAATGGCGACAAGCAAAACACGCTGGTTGAGTTCATGACCTTCGCAATGCAACACGGCATGGTCTGGACAGGCCTCGGTCAAATGCCGGGCAATAATCATTCGGGTGGCAGTGAGAACGATCCGAATCGCTTGGGCGCATCGATTGGTTTGATGACGCAAGCCAATGCTGATGAAGGTGGTGATGTCGCCCCGCCGCAGAGTGATCGACAAACAGCAGCTGCCTTTGGTGTTCGGATGGCTGAAGCTGCTAAGCGGTGGGGGAGTTAATGCGAGATCACGTTGTTTATGATCCCGAAATAGAGACTAGACCCACTACCGAACAATTCGAACTCGATCGAGCCAGCTATAAGACACAAGTCCAGTACCTGTTCGATCGTTCACCTTTCTATCGTGAAAAACTGGAGGAAGCTGGGTTCGATACGCCGGAAAAAGTGGGTGATCTCTCTGATATCGGTGCGTTGCCGTTCACGGAGAAAGATGAAATCCGGGCAACGCAAGCGGCTCACGGGCCTTTTGGTGCTCACCTTGCTGCGAATCCCGAGGATCTCCGTCGTGTCTTTAGTACTTCCGGCACCACGGGTACCCCTTGTTATTTGGGGCTCACCCAGCGTGACCTCGATATGTATGCAACGAATGTTGCTAGGGGCTACACGGCGGGTGGATTCAAGCGCGGACAACGCCTGGTGGTTGGATTCAATGCAGGTCCCTTTGTCGCAGGCGCGGTCTACTATGGTTTCGACAAAGTTGGTGCATCGGTCATACCCGTTGGGACCGGTAATACCGAACGTATGGTCACGGCCATTCAGAACCTGGGTGCGACAGGCGTGAGCTGCACGCCATCTTACGGTTTGTACCTCATCGACTGGTGCCGCGAGCGGAATATTGATACGCGCTCGCTGGGCTTGAAGAACATGATTACAGCCGGAGAGCCCGGCGGTGGCGATCCTTTAATTCGCGCCACCATTAACGAAGCGTTCGGTTGTACCATTAGAGAGTCCATGGGTATTGGCGATATTTCGCTCTCGGTCTGGGCGGAGGATGCAGCCGAGCAGGGCATGCATTTTATGGCGCGCGGCGCGGTACACGTCGAGTTGATCGACCCGGCTACAGGCCATACAAAGCCCTGGGAAGATGGTGCCTCAGGTGAGCTGATTTATACAGCACTGGGCCGTGAGGCCATGCCCTTACTTCGGTTCCGGAGTAGAGACCACGTTGAAGTTCAGATGGGCGCGACGGCAACCGGCCGCACCGGTCCTAGAATTCGCTGTGTGGGCCGCACCGACGACATGTTGATCGTACGCGGCGTCAATCTCTTCCCCACAGCGATCCGAAGTGTGCTCGATCAATTCAATGGTGATGTATCAGGTCTGTTTCTGGTTCAGCCCAGCCAGCAGGGGGTTAAACAGGAGCCGCCGTTACCGGTGTCGGTAGAAGTTGCTGCTGGCGCGAATCCGGATAACGTCGAGCTTCAGTCGCGGATAAAACATGCGATCAAGGAGCAACTTTTGGTCAGCGCCGACGTCACGTTGGTCGGTAATAACACTCTGCCGCGTGAAACCTATAAATCGAAATTGGTAGATTACTCGAAAGCGAGTTGAACGACTGAATGCCCGGGCAGGTCGTTCGCATCATAAGGAGTCAAAATGAACAACTTGCCTTTATTTCCCACCTCCCTCGTCGGTAGTTACGCGCAACCGGACTGGCTAATCGACAAGTCAAAGCTCGCAGGTCGCTTCCCACCGCGCACACGCGCGCAGGAGCTGTGGCGCGTTCCCGATGAGTTTTTAGCGGAAGCGAAGCGAGACGCGGTGGCCTTGGCAGTTCAAGATCAGCTCGATGCAGGGCTTGATATCATTACTGACGGTGAGGCCGGTCGGGAAAGCTATTCCAATCACTTTGCCACGGGACTGCATGGCATCGACATAATCAACCCAGGGACTGCCCTCGATCGCAGTGGCGAGCCGGTTCCCGTTCCTCGTATTGTGGGGCCAATCGAGCGCAAGTGGTCAATCAGTGCCGAAGAGGTGAGGCAGTTGAGACAGCTCACCGATCGTCCTATTAAGTTTACCGTTCCCGGCCCCTTCACCATGGCGCAGCAAGCGCAGAATGATTACTACGCGGATGTCAGTGAGGCGGCGGCAGCGTATGCGCTGGCAGTAAAGGCGGAAGTGGCGGATTTATTTGACGCGGGAGCCGACGTGATTCAGCTTGACGAGCCTTACATGCAAGCACGGCCGCAGGAGGCTGAACGTTATGGTATCAAGGTACTTAACACGGCTCTTGAGGGCGCTGCAGGCCCTACCTGTGTGCATATCTGCTTCGGTTACGCAGCCCTGATTCACGAGCGGCCGAAAGATGGTTACTCGTTCCTACCACAGCTGCGGGACGCGTGTTGTCATCAGATTTCCATCGAAACGGCTCAGTCGGGCCTCGATTGTAGTGTTCTCGATTCACTGCCTGAGCAGACTATTTTGCTCGGTGTCCTGGACCTGTCGACTCACGAGGTGGAGACAGCGGAGCTGATTGTGGAGCGTGTAGAGCGGGCCTTACCCCATATCGATAAAGAGCGAGTCGTGCTCGCGCCAGATTGTGGTTTGAAGTATTTGCCACGCGATGTATCTCGCGGAAAACTGGATGCCATGGTCGCGGGCGCCCACATTTTGCGGCAACGTTACGGCTGACCCTCAGATCCGCTAACGAAAGCGAGCAAGCACGCCTGAACTGGATGCCAGAGTAATAACGTCGCTATACAGACAGCACTCGCGCTGTTCGCACATTACCGCAATACCCATACCGTCGAGCAAGCTGGCTGTGGTGATGGTATGTGCCCGTAAGCGATAGATCTCACGTACTTCACTGTTGTGCCAGAGCCAGAGCATAACGAGTTCGTGATCAGTTGCGTTTTCCCACACAGTCACGACTTCGTCCCCCGTTCGCTTGTTGGAGCGGATTAATGTGTCGCTGCAGTTCTCAGCAAGCGATTCTGAAAGCCTGTAGGTGGGAAACCGATTCGTATTTCTGAGTCTGACTGTATCCATGTATGTGTCTTTTTGCGGCTTCCCAGATAAAAAGCGACA
>Ga0181597_10005989_pt1 | contig 11474 bp, 9 predicted proteins | sample 041ome_5_FD_148647 | JGI IMG/M metagenome (GOLD analysis project Ga0181597, IMG submission 148647) | Coastal salt marsh microbial communities from the Groves Creek Marsh, Skidaway Island, Georgia - 041403US metaG (spades assembly) | ecosystem: Environmental > Aquatic > Marine > Intertidal zone >... | reverse complement strand
TAGGTAAGTTGACCGGTGTTGTTGCCCGTGTTGTTTCCTCCGGTTCCGTTGCCGCCGGTGTTGTTTCCACCGAGAATCATGATGCAGGTGTCGTCGTTGTCCAGCGAGGTCAGGGAATAATTTGCCTCGACGTGATACAACTCCCCGTAGAAGCAATACGCTCCTGACTGAAGGGGGGCGCCGTCCACGGTGTAGTTCTTCCACTCAACAGAGAAATGGTTGTAGGCCATCCAGGTCCAGTTGCCTTGCTCGACAATGTTTGAATCGGCGTCAACCACGGCCCAGACCAAACTGTACACTTCGCCATGGGTGAGGTTGTAACTTTCGTAAACGGCCGATATGGTATCGCCAGTGGTGTAATTGTAACCGTTGGTATCGATGTCCACGAAACCACCGGGCGTGGTGGTGTTGGTCACGTAGGCAAAGTTGTAGGCGTCTTCATCGATCAGGTCCCATCCTTGGGCCGTGTTGTTCCACACGGACAACTTGGCCGTGAAGGTGTAGTTCCCAATTTCAAACGGATTGCGCGTGATGTTCCACGCGATTGAGGTGGAGGTGACGTACCACGACTGGTTTTGTTGAGCGACGATGGTGGAGTTGGAGGCGTAGGCCACGGTCCATTCGATCATCGTTGTGGAATTGAGCAGGTTGCAATAACTGTTGACGGTGCTGTCAAACGTGTCGCCCTCCGAGAAGATTCCGTACCAAGAATAGGCGTAGATCGAGGTGTACGCGCTGTCGTAACCGCATCCCGTGCTGTTGGTTGCGTTGGACCAGACTTCGAACGTGAGGTTCGCCGAATCCAGATACGAGCCGTTGCTGAGGGTCAGCATGGTCGACCAGGTGTAATTGCCCTCTGTGAGGTTGTGGAAGGCGAGGTTGATGTCGTGGAAGAAGCCGGAACCGTCGTTGAAGAGGTGGACGTTCTGCCATGTGGCGGTGAAATTGTTCCAACCCGTTTGGAATACGGTGGAGGAATTCTGCTCGTAGAGTTCCCATTCGAAGACGTACGATGTACCGAGCACCGGGCATTCAATGTCAGCGTAAGGATATACGGAAGCGCCTTCGTAGTAGTGATACCCTGCAACGGGAACCTCCATTGAAACAAGCGTCTCGTTGTAGCCACAAACCGTAGTGGTGTTGGTGCCGTTGACCTGGAAGGTGTTCGAAACGTTGGCAAGATGAGTCCACGTGGTGTTGGCCAAAACGTAAAAGTTGCCCGAAATGGTATAATTACCGGTGTCCATGTAATGGAAGTGGACGTCCACTTCATCGAAATGGTCGGTGTGATTTGGGTGGTAACTCACGCTTGTGTTGTTGGTCTCAAAGAGCGATTGCCCTTGGTCGATGACGGAACTGGTGTCTTGGGAAACCAGAAGCCAATCCACACGGTACGTCTCCCACCACACGCCGCAATAGGTGTCGAGATGAGCCGAGACGGTGTCATGTCGGTACCATACTGGCTGCTCGGCTTCGACTTCAAACGAAACATTCGATGCATTCGTGCCGCAATCCACGGTGTTTCCGGCCAACTGCGGGGGGGTTGTGTCGTCGAGTACGGTCAGTTGTTCGGGGGAAAAAGCAGCCGATAACGAGGAGAAAACGAACATCAGGGCGAGCAAGAGCGTGCGGTTGCGCATGATGATTGGTTCTCGGTTCGGGATATAAAATCACCCGAAAATGTGCAACAAGGTTTCCGAAAGAGGAAGATCTGCGCGCTCAAACCACTCCTCAAGGTTAACATCCGCGCCTTTCCCCCGTCGTTTTGCCCGGTCGCTGACCAGACGCCATGCGGACTTTTTGCCGATGCCCGGCATGGCTTCAAGTTGCTTTTCAGTGACGCTGTTAGGGTCCAAGCCGACTTCGACGCCGGTGATGGACCGCGCTCCGTGACCGGTGACGAGGATGTCGGACTGGGTCTCGAGAGGGACCTTGTACTCCACGCCGATCAGAATGGGGTAGGCGCCCAGTTGACGGCCAAAGGTCACCCCTGCTTTGCCGTGAACCGCCGGCGAGGTGTGGGCCTCCGTTTCGTGCACCGGCAGGCGAGTACGCCCGTCGTGGGCCTCCCAATGCACCTTTCTCAAGACGGTACCCAGGGGGAACAGTTCGTGCAGGAGCGGGGTGTCGATTTCACGCCGACAGGATTCTTTGAAGGATGAAAACGCTTCGTTTGGAACCTCTTGAAACCCCTCTCCTTCCACTTGCCGGATGTTGATTCGGCGAAGCCAGTGCCCTTCGCTCCGAAGTTCTCGGAGCAGGTTGAGGTTCATCCCGTAGGTGGCTTCCGTTTCCCCGTTCAACCCTGCGATAAAATTGAGCCCAGGAAGCAGTTTGGGCAAGCCTCGTTCACCACGAACCTTGCCGTGCTTGTTGATGAGCCGAATCGCTGTTTTCAGTTGGACGGGGTCACAATTCAGCCAATTCGCTTCGTGAACGCTCGGGTCGGCCGATTCCAAGCCGAAGGAAAGTACCGCTCCGTCGGAGAGGGTCTCCACGAGCGTTTTCGTGATCGCTTCGGCCGGCTCAAGGTTCTCGGCGATGATCGACGGGTTGCCGTTATCGGTGTGAAGGATGTCGAGTCGCTCGTCCTCACGGAGCCCGTGAAGCAGTTGAGCAATGGGTTCGGGATTGGGAACGGGGTACTCCAATTCACGGACGCCTTCAGCCATGTAGGTGTAGGTGTCGGTCATCCCACCGAGGCGAACGTGGTGAACTCCAGCCTCATGGGCCAATCGGACCTCTTTGATGATGTCTTCTGGCGTCCGCCAGATCGGAACCCCCTTCTTGGGTTCAATGCAAAACTTGCAGCCTCGTTTGTATCGAACGCATCCTTGGTACACCTCAACTTCGTAGGTTAAGGGCCCCGGTTTTTGTGCCGTACCGAGGTCCGGATGGTGCCTTACCGCCTTGCTGCTCGCACCGGCCTGTGCCCATTGTGTCCACTGCTCAGCGTTTCGTCGTTGGTGTTTCCATTCCCCTTGCGCCAAATAGTGATGGAGGGTGGCGTCGGTGTCCTGAACGGCCAAAAACAAGTTTGGTTGGAGCGGGGTCCAGCCTTGTTGCTTCCATCCTCGGATGGCCCAGCCACCGAGCAACGTTGCAGTGCCTTTCGGTAGGCTTCGGATGAGGTTTTGTGTCTCCTTGAGCGAAATGGGTGTTCCGCGCAAGTATTTGCCGGGGACGACAGCGCCAGCCACGCAGACCACGCCGAGCAGATTGGCGAGGAGACGCTCAAGGCGTTCGGTCTCGTTGCGCTGCCATTGCCGCCACTGGTCAACGGTCATGTAAACGTAGGGCACAGAGGCTTGCTCGAGCACGCCGCAGACGTATCGCACATGAAAACCGACGTAGGGAGGGACACCGAAAGCGGCCGGCTCGTCTTCGTAACCGTCCAGCACCAACCAAACAGGGTCGCTGGACTCAACCATGATTCAAGGCGGGGGGGTGACGCCTTCAATCCTTCTTGTTTCGAGGCCGTCGGCGCCGCTTCTTCCCGCCTTCGCCTTCTTCTCGGAGAGCTTGCAATTCTCGAGAGGATTTCCCACTGCCATCGCCGTCATCTTGACCGCTGCGACCCTTGCGACCTCCGTCTTTCTTGCCCTTGGCATTGGCGATGTCGACCTTGATCTTTCGACCGTCAATTTCACTTTGGTTCAGCGCAGCAACCACGGCTTCGCCCTTGTCCTTCTCAGCGATGAACACGAAGCCGAAGCCCTTGGCCTTTCCTCCAGGTCCGGTGGCCAGCACGACTTCGGTGACGGTGGCATGCGCCGCCACCAAGGTCTGCAAGTGTTCTGCGGTAGCGGAAAACGGCAGGTTACCGATGTAGAGTTTGAGGCCTTCGGGCTCTTTTCTTTCCTTCTTGCCCTCTTTCTTCTTGTCGTCGTCAGCGTCTCGGACACCGATTCGACGGCCGTTGACTCGGTGGCCGTCGAGCGCTTTGATGGCCGCATCGGCCATGGTTTTCTCGGCGTAGGTGACGAAGCCAAAGCCCCGATTCACGCCGGCATCGTCGGTCAAAACGATACAGTCGGTCATGTCGCCGTAGCTCTTGAAAAGGTCTCGAAGTTCTTCGGTGCCGACCTCTCGTGGCAGGCCGCCAACAAAGAGGCGGGTGCCGGGGGCCGGTCGTTGACGTCCACCGCCACGACCGCCGCTTTCTCCTTCAAAGCGGAAGTAGGAGCGTTCTCGTCCGTCTTCACGAACATCGGCGGCGATGAAGGTGGCTCGGCCTGCAGGACCTTTCGCAAACATGGCTTCAGCAGCAGCGCCCCAACGCTTTCCGGCGTTGTTGAGTGCGCTGGCACCTTGGTCGAGTTCAGCCCAACCGGCGCCGTAGTTGTCAGCAAGCGCCCGGTACGCTTGGTAGCCGCAGGTTGGGCATTTCACGTTCCAGTCGCCGTCGAGTTCAGGTTGAAGGGTATCGCCACATGGAGGGCAGATGGCGTGAAGGACGCCACAGTCGTTGCGCTCTCTGAAGTCAAGGCGAACCACGGGGTGGACTTCCTTGACCAAGGCACGGCACACGTCCCTTCGCCGAAGGGCGTCAGAAGTTTGGTGCATGAACCGGTCAACGAGACCGGTCACGAAGAATTGACCGTAGAGGTGTTGAGGTTGAAGCGAACCCGGTTTGCCTTCAACGCAGGTGATCATGGCCTCGCCGTTTTTTTCGTTGAGTTTCACGACCTCGCACAGGACGGTGTCGCCCACCTCGGGCTCAACGATGGCTTTCGCCGCAGCGACGCTGATGACGCCGTTGTCCACGTGGACGAAGCCGACCACGGTTGAAACGATGTTTCCCGAATCAAGGACCGTTCCTTCGCCGTTCTCATGTTCGCCTTCGGTGGCGATGATGCTTCCTGGGGTGACGAGGCTCGCCGTCATGTTCTTCCTTCCATGTGCAGGTATGGCCCGAGATGGGTCGCACACCGTTCGCTAGTCAAAGGGGAGGGTTCACTCCTTTTGAACCCCCCTTACGCTTTCTCATCCTTCGTCCGTGGGCAAACGAGCATCGCCGGGTCGGTGGAATCGCCAACAGCGCACCTCCGTGTTGGCGGTTCGTTGGGCGTGGTGGTGATACGTCGGCGGCAATCGAAAGTCCGTTCGAAGGACGCTTTCAGCCTCCCAACCGTGTTCTGCTGCAACCCTCTCGACATGAGCGGCTTTGTCGCTGTGAAGAAGATGGACGGCTTTTGCACCGCTCGAAAAACCCGTCCGCAAGAACGGGCGGTCCGCCTTGGGGCGTTGCACTCCCCACGGCGGGTTCATAACAACCGCATCGAGTCCGGGAATCTCCAGCGACTCGCCATCGACGGGTTGGGCGTAAACGGTGCTGCGCCCTTGCAAACCCTCTGGAAGATGTTCAAGGTTTGAACGAAGGACCTCGAGAACTGAACCATCGCATTCGTAAAAATGCACGTGCTTCGCACCAAGCATCAGGCATGCTATGCCCAAGATGCCGTTGCCCGCTCCGAGGTCGGCCACGACGGCGTTCTCCAAGCCGTCGAGTTCGTTCACGGCAAGCATCCAATACGCCGCGAGGTCGCCCTCGGTGGCGTATTGTTCCAAAGCCACATCCGTGCTGGGATGGGGTTGGAGTTTGGACAGTGCCATCGCCAGGTGCTTGGGTCGCATGCCCTCACCAGCGTTGTTGCTGATAGGGGTTGCCGGGGGGCTGCTGTTGCATTTGCAACCGCATTGAGTGGATCTGTTGGGCTTCGATGCGGAGCCGTTGAAGCAGAGGTTCGCCGGGTTGTTGGTTGCCGCAGAACCGGCAGAAGCGTGTACCGTCGGGGTGCTGTTGACCGCAGTTGATGCAGAATCCCATAATGCTCCCTCGACGTGTGTACCGGCCTGTTTGATTTGAACCTTCTCAGCCCATGGCCGTCATTTGAAGCAGGATGGGCCACGTTTCCACGCCTTCGGCAATGGCTCGTTCATTGAGGTCTTCCCATCGAGCGTCGTTCATGAATTCCGAAGGTTCAATGCCCGCATCGATAAGTTCCTGGAAAAAGGTACGAAGTTCAACCTCCATTTCCGACATCGTCGTCTCGGGTTCCTCTTCGTGTTCAGGGAGCTCAACGTTGTCACCGCTCGGTGCCTCACCGGGCGAGGGTGAAGCATCGGTATCGGATGTTTCGGAGGCCTGCTCGTCGTCTCCACTCGGCAGCGGAACGGCCACCTCTTCGCTTTGAACCTCCGAGGCGACAGCGGCGGACGGGAGCGGGACGCTTGCCGATTCAACCGGTTCATCGTCCGTCGGCTCGGCGGCCTCTACGGGTGACGTCGGCTCTTCTTCCGGTTTGGCGGGCGCCTCCGGTTCAGGTGGTGCAACGCTCGCCTCGGGTTCGGCCTTGGGCACGGAGGGTGGCGTTGCAGGTTCGGGTTCGTTCAGGTGGTGCAACGCTCGCCTCGGGTTCGGCCTTGGGCACGGAGGGTGGCGTTGCAGGTTCGGGTTCAGGGCCAGGTTTATCCAAGCGGCCCACGCCCAAAACTTCGGCTTGTTGGCGGGCCATTTCGGCTGCAGCCCGCCTCGGGAGGCTGACGAAACACTTCCCGGGAAGCGAATCCGGTGGGAAAGGGAGGTAGTAGCGTTCCAAAGCCGGAAGCGATGGGTGGCGGAAGCACAAGGTTTGGATCGCTTCAAACGGCCGTTGGGTTGGAAGACCAACGGCAAACGGGGTCGAGGTGAGTTGAATGGCGTTGCGGAGCCATCCTTCGTTGTTGACGAGGTGCTGCAACCACAGCCCCATGTCGGCGGTGGCGATGTCAACGAATTGGAAGGAAGCGGTTCGAGGGTCAAAGCCCTGCTCTTCGAGCAAATAGGCCTCAGCACGGGGTCGGTGAAAGACCGTCATGACCGGTTGGCCGTGTTCGACCATGTCGCCGTGGAGTTCCATCATCTTGCGTTCTTTGCGAGGGCAAAGCATGAGAATCGTCATGCGGGTAGCGTTCGGGTCCCAAATTTCGCCCCAACGTTGTGCCGCTTCAACGGTCAATTGACCGATGGTCATGTCGGGAATCATGGCGGTTAGTCCCATGGCGGCACCGAATCGGAGGAAAAGGTTCCAACCTTTTACCCTGCGGGTGAAGCCGTCACAAACCCAAGACATCCATGCTGACAGCGAGTTCAGCGAGGTAAACCAAGCCGCCTGCTGCACCTCGGAGGGAGTTGTGGGAATACGCCTCAAACCGAATCGTGTGGGAACTTGGGCAAGCGACGCTTCCAACCGCCACGGCCATGCCCGCCTTCAGGTCCGTGCTGGGATCCGGCCGTCCGGTGAAGCCAAGACCGTCGGCAAAAAGATGGGTCTCAGGGTCGATTTGGTCAACCAACATCAGCGGTTTGTGGGGTGCGCTGGGTAGCGAGGCACACCGCTCGTTCCCCTTCCAGGTCCGCAGACTGTCAAGCAGGGCATCAAGGGTCACCGGGTCGCGGGTCTGAACCGTCACGAACACGTGGTGTCCATCTCGGCGAAGGACGCGAGCGCATCTCACCTCAGACTCCCCTTCCCACCCCAGCACTTGGCGAAGTTCGGCATCGGTTTTTTCGGCTTCACCGGGAATTGCAGGGTCAACCATTCCTGCCGAAAGGGCTGCCTCGAGGTAGTGCTGCCCCCCTCCTGACAATCCCTGCTCGCTTCGCATGGTGTATTGTTGAACGCCAAAGCGCTCGTTGATGGCAGCCAAGGGCAGGACTAAAGGCAACAGGGTGCAATTCGTTGCGCATGCATGCACCAGCGGTTTTTTCGATGCCTGGACCAACGCCTCTGGGTTGAGTTCAGGGACCACCAAAGGAACACCTGCGCCCCTCCTAAAGGCGCTGGCGTTGGAGAAAACAGCGATGCCGTGGGCGGCAAACCTCGGTTCAAGTCGACGGGCTTCCTCGGATGGAAGCGCAGAAAATGCAATGCGTACGCCCCTTTGAAGCAGACTTTCGATGAGCCCGGAATCTTCAATGTCCTCCACGGTGATGTTGGGCATTGGTGGGCGTGCCTCTTCAAGAATCCACGGAACCTCATTCAGCGGTCTGCCAGCAAATCTGGCCGAGCCCGCTACGGCGGTGAGGGAAAACCAGGGGTGGTGAACGAGGCGTTGGTGCAAGCGTTGGGCGACCAAGCCGCCTGCACCCAGGACAACGGTCTCTGTGCGCAACATGGTGGTCCTCCCTCGTCGTTGGCTTTGAGGTCTTGTCATCCGATCACATCAGCGGTTGTGGCAGAAAACGCCGAGTGACCAACTTCCGTAAAATGTTCCAACCGTCGGCGGTTGAACCCAGCTTCGCTTCTCCAATCCGGGCACCGTAAGAGACGGGACGGTAAGTGAACGCGATGTTGCGGTGGACCATGCTGGCAAACATCTCGGCTTCGATTTCAAACGAGACGCTGTTCAGCATCATCCGGTCGATGGCTTCCCGGCTGAACACCCAATATCCTGAGCACACGTCGTTGGTGGTGATGCCGTAGAGCCCCGAAGCAAACCAGGTCAGCAGGTGATTGCCGATGTAGTTGAGCCGCGTCATTGAATCCGAGGCCATCTTACCCCGCAAACGATCACCGATCACCACCTGATGGTGTTGAAGCGGCTCCAGCAAGCGGGCCATCTCCTCGGGTGCATACGTGCCGTCGGCGTCCAGCATCACGACAACATCGCTGCCCATGGTCAAGGCCTCGCGAAAACCGTGCCGAATGGCGCTGCCTTTGCCCTCGCCCTCTTGAACGATGAAACGGGCGTCAAAGGATGAAGCCACTTCGGCCGTCCGGTCGGTGCTGTTGCCGTCGACCACAAGGACGCTGGTTTCGTACCCTTCGTCCTTCAACGATGCGTACGGGATACGCTCCAGCACCCATTGAAGCCCCTTGGCTTCGTTGAGCACGGGAAGCAGCACGACCAAGCGCTTCATGACGTTCGGTTACGGTGGTCTCTCATGGTATTTGCTCAACATCTCCACTGCGCCATTCCAACCACTGGAATTTGATGCCCGTTCGGTCGAAGAGAACCGTATCGCGACCGGACAGGCCAAGCGGGTTCACCCATCGGGACGACTCTTCGCTTTTCCACGTGAAGGTCAGGGCGTCAACCGTTGAGGAGGTGTTCAATGCAAAACAGGACTGGTGGTACCCGGCCGATGCTTGGAGGGCATGAAACGGGCGTTCAAACCCGCTCGATGCGTTGACGTAGACGGCGTCCGTGCTGCCGATTATCTCGTAAACCAAGCACATTTCCACGGCACCTTCGGGGACTTCGATTTCCAAGGATGCGGTTTTTCCTTCAAGGAGAAAAGGGCGCTCTTGACCGAGGTTGAGCGGGTCTCGGAACTTGTGGTCCCGCCAAGGGTCCAAGCGTGCGGTGCAATCGGAACAGTCACCTTCGTCGATGCCGATTAACACCGGCGTGGTGGCGTCACCTTCGGGTCTGAGTTCCCACAAGGTCGCTCCGTCCACCTGCACCATCGGCTCCCAAAACGGCGAGGTGGTCAAGGTCCACTGAACCGTTCCGAGCGGTGAAGTCAGGGCATGGCGCATGTTTTTTTCCACAAAATAGCTGATGTTATCGGTGTAGACGGCTCTCGTCGCTGCGCTCTGCTCGCTTTGCGTGAGATGGACGAGCCCCAGGGTTGGAATGGAGGTGGTTTCAAGGCCTGCCGGCGCATTCCAGACGTAGCCCCAATGCATGTTTTCGGTGTACACCGAGCCATCGATGGCCTCCAAGGCATCCCGCAAGGCGAGGTCGCCGGGAGAGACGGCGAGCAGTTCGTCATGGTGCGAGAGTTGGACGGCTACCGTCGCGGCGACCAAGGTTCCCAAGAGCACCATCCCGGTCAACGACCAAGCCACGGCTTGAGGCATCGGTTTCCAAGGCGTTTCGTTCGCCTGAAATTTCGGTGTTAATGTGGTGCTTGGCGACCACCAGAGGGCGACGAGGACAGCGAGCGGTACATGGAAGGCGTGTAAGGCCATGGAGTAAAGGGTGTACGAGAGCAAGGAGAGCACCGGGACGTGTTGCAATCCCTCAACGATGTGCACGAGGCTTAGCAACCAAAGCAGGGCAAACCAGGTCGTAGCGATTCTCCCTTCCAGCGTTTGGCGTAAAACGATCGCTGCGAAACAGGCCACGGCCAAGACCGGCCCGTTGTAAACCAACAACGGTCGTCCACCCTGCCAGCCGTACTCCGAAAAGACGGCCTCTTCAAACAGCCTTGGAGCGACCACGAGGAGCGCAACGGTGAAACCGATGGTGATGAAAATCGACGCGAGGTACGCCACGTTTCGGGCCCAGACGCGTTGTGTTTCGTTCTCCATGTTGACCCCGTGCAGGACGTGACTCAACAACAGCAGGCCGAGGTAAATGGCACCAGTCGGATGGATGAGCGCAACGCACCACAGCGCCAACCCAACCCCCACGGTGTGGTAGCGTTGCCGTTGGTCGGTCGGTCGAAACAACGTCAGAACTCCCACGACCATCCCGAGTTGACTGGCGACGCTGGGGTAGCCGGAATCGAAGGTTTTGGCGAAGAGGCCCAGGCCCAAACCCATGGCCAGCATGGCTTGAGCGCCTGCGCCGTGGCGGTCAAGCGCGCCCATCAGGCCGATGAGCACGGTGAAGAGTGACCAGTGGCCCAAACGAAAGACGGCGACGCCCGCATCGAGGTTGAGCGTTGCTGCCAACCACGCCGAGAGGGAAGGATAAGCGGGAGGATAGGTCCAAAACCCGACGTTCGTCCCGGAAAGCACGAGTTCTCCTTGGAGCACAACTTGCTGCGTGAGCACGGCAAATCCGATCCAATCCACCCCAAACGGCAGCGTTTGGAGGGTTGGACTCAAGAGGGCGGTGAGGGCGATCACAAAACCAATCCCCATCAGCGGGAGGTTTCGCTGGCGTTGAAACCTCAGTTGCGTTTCGGCCTCCTTGCTGAGCGTGGTGTTGGCAGCGCTTTCAGCGACCTCGCCGTGCATCGCGGCTTCAAGCCGCTGCCAATGGCTGCGTTGAGCGACCACCTCGTTGCGTATCGTTACGGTTCTGTAGGCAACGAGATTCAAAGCGACCACAGCCACCCACATCAATCCAATCGACCAGACTTTCAACAGCAGCAGCGTACCGCTCATGCCGTAGAGCAACAGCAAACCCAGCGAAGGTGCGAGAAGCCCTTTGCGCAATCGGTCGCTGCTCCCGTCCAACACCGATGCGAGGGCCCATCCCGGGAGCATGCTCGTAGCGAGCATGACCAAGACGGTTCCGAGCATGCTTCTACGGCACGGCTGACATGCCTTGAGGCTTCGCCGAAACCTCAAGTAGATTTGACCCTCAGCCAACGACATGGGTCAAAACGAAGGCTTTGCATTTCATCCCACGGTGGTGTTTGAAGGACCGTATTGGGTGCATGATTTTACCCAACCTCGGCCCGAGGGCTGGCGGGCACCGACGCCGTATTCGGTTGGACGTTACGATGAGCATCGCCCCGGCATGTACAC
>Ga0181597_10005985_pt1 | contig 11480 bp, 8 predicted proteins | sample 041ome_5_FD_148647 | JGI IMG/M metagenome (GOLD analysis project Ga0181597, IMG submission 148647) | Coastal salt marsh microbial communities from the Groves Creek Marsh, Skidaway Island, Georgia - 041403US metaG (spades assembly) | ecosystem: Environmental > Aquatic > Marine > Intertidal zone >... | reverse complement strand
AAGTCAATTAATCTTGCTATGAGTTCTGGCTTAGTTCCTGAAGACTTGAGTTCCAAAGATCGACACATATCCGAGAGTTTCGCTCGGTCCAGTATGTCAAGAACTTGTGTTGGCGCAATATCACTTTCAGCAATACGATCAATCAACTCAGCTTTTTTGCCATACGGATCCATACTGAAGTTTTTGAGAATAACATTCAGATCCGAAACAGTAATGAAATTGTGTTGCAACAGCCGGCTGAAATTTACTACTTGTAGTTCAATCCCAAGCTCAGCACGAAGAATGTTAGCAATCTCAGAGGGTATGACATCAATATTTTTGATGTTCTCATCCCGATAGCTCCAAAGTAGGCCCTCACGTTGCAGCTCTTTTCTTGCATCGTGAATTTCATCGATGGAGTGAATGGCACAATTTTTTTTCGGAAACTTTTTGAGGTATGCAGAAATTAATCGATGATCCTCAGATGAGATACCGAGTCGTTCTCGCAAAATGCGAAGTAAATTTGCTTCATCCACGGAAACATCTTCGTCATTGTTCCAAGCAGCATCCAACACGATTCGGTACGTCTCGCAAGATTTCACCCTCGCCTCGTCATGTTTCTTTCCATCAAAGTAATCTAAGGCTTTAGCACGTTGGACCATGTTTTTCTCGTACTCATGGACTTTTTCTTCGAGTTTGCGTTCTTCTAAGCTGTAGACTTCTTCCTGTAAGAGTATGACGTTTAAAATGATTTCCTTCAGGTTACGGCGATCAACGTCCTGATCGATTGTTTTGAATGCGTCCAATACTCTTTTTTTTGCCCCGATTTTCTTCGCATCTTTGATAATGGTTTGTGTCAAATCATTTTCATCCATACCACGAGTTGACGGAAGATATCTTCCCAAGACTCTTAGCTTTACTGTCTTCAGCATCTTTGGGGCAACGACTGCAATACTTTCGCACAATGACTGTCTCCCTGAGAGTTTTATCTCCTGTGCACTGGATGTTCTCCTTCTTCGTTTTCGTTTCTTAGCAACTGGATTAACTTCAGGCACCTCTTCTACTTCCTCGCAAGACAATTCCGTGCCCGGTACATCGGGACTTTCATGATCGATTTCTGCTTCAGAGAACTCGATAGCGAGATTTTCTTCCGGTTTATCATTTTCCAGGTCTGTCATTTTTCAAAACCTATTCAGTGCCGAGGAGGAATATAGAGCCACTATCGTAGTAACTGATGTCCATAATATCGACAATTATCCAGTGTCTTGTTTGTTTTTTTATTATCGCAAGCTGTATCAGTCCAGTTGCGTTTGGTAACTGTCATTGATGCAGGTGGAATTACTTCTGGATCTGGATCGACCTGTTGGCTAGCTTTAAGTCAGTCCTTCTTTCATGTCGACTCAGTCAGTTCGCAGGTGCTCAATGTCAGTGTCCACGCCGGTGTTGTTCAAACATTCTCCCCTTTTTTTCAGGTTGGTCTGTCTCTCCGTGTTCCTGTCTGGCTGTGATAATCTTTCACTTCCCGGATCAGGTGGAACTTCGCCACCTCCCGTTTCCTACAAACCGCCCGTGCATACCTCACCATTCTCCTCTCAGCAGGAGGGGATGGGGATGACCACTCTTTATCAATCCGCAAGCGGTGACCCAAAGTTCCAGATTTCCAACCTGCGGAAGTTACCCAATGATCGCTTCGAGATTGACTGGCGTCGTACTTCAGCCAGCAACGGAATTGGAGCTGGGTTTCATTCTTTATTCCTGAGGTTTCCTTCGCAAGACAGCCCCGTCAAAATCAGTCTGCACATTTGGGACAATCAGGAGAGTGGCAAGATCTCTGGGCATGTCATTTCTTTCAACATGGGAGGACCAAAGCAGCAAGGCCATGCTTTCGATCGAGGTTGTGAAATTTTCATTGCGAATGTCGTGGGATTTGATGCGTATAAACTCTCGAACTCACTAACGGTCGGCGGCGCAACCGAATTAACTCCCAAAACTGCACCGGCGAAACCAAAACCGTCAACGACGAACACCCCATCTGCCACAAAAAGTAATCCGTTCTCTCAAGTAGAACCTGCCGAGAAAGAGCCGGTCGCAGAGGCCGAATTGAGTCCTGTTCCTGATTCGTTGAAGCTGCAAGAAGGGCTCTATCTGTATGCTCAACTGAGTGGGAACTGGATCCCGGTGAAAATCATCGGGTTGGAAGCGGGTGGCAAGGTGAAAGTTCACTGGTTGGGTTTTAATGAGGCCTGGGACACTGTGTTGGAGGAGAATAAGCTTCGTGTCAAAACGAGCGATCTGGAGCTGCTCAAGCCAAAACCGTGAATCAAATCGGTGAACCTTTCTCCCCGTGTGTGAGTCAGATACGGGTAAGAATCGAAGAGTTCTTCGCAAAGTGGCCGATTCCTCACGAATGACAATAATGAACTGTGAAAAACAGAGCCGTCTGTTGGGTTGTAATCAACCTCACGAATGGTATTATTTTCCTTCCGCTTTTGCGGAAAGAGAGCGTAGCTCAGTTGGTAGAGCAACGGACTTTTAATCCGTAGGTCCAGGGTTCGAGCCCCTGCGCTCTCATTTTCTTTTTGGCCTTTGCCCCGCTTTTGATGCGAAACCATGAGCGCATCCCAAACTCCTCTCCCACATCCCTACCGCCGAAACCTTCCGTGGCTAGGGTTTCAAATGCTATTGAAACTGGCATTCGCGATACTGTTCCGCTATCGAGCCAAGCACTGCGAGCGAATCCCCGAAACAACCGGTGGTTTGGTTCTCAGCAATCATCAGTCCTATCTCGATCCCTTACTCATCGGGCTACCTCTTCAACGTCCCGTCAGCTACATTGCTCGGGAAAATCTCTTTCGGATTCCGGTTCTCGGCACGATTCTGCGAAATACCTACGTGATGCCCATCAACCGCGATTCCGCTGGGACGGAAAGTGTGCGAGAAGCGGTTCGCCGCATGAATGCAGGATTCCTAGTCGGCGTCTTTCCCGAGGGAACGCGATCTGCCGATGGGAAACTGGGAGAGATTAAGCCCGGCTTCGTGGCATTGGCACGGCGTGCCAAACAACCAATCTACCCGATCGGAATTGCCGGTGCTGACCGCGCGATGCCGAAAGGGGGATTGAAAATTTACCCGAAAAAAATTCGAGTCATTTTCGGAGAACCGATTCCGGCTGAGGAAGTTGTGCGTCTGTCAAAAAAAGGAAACGAAGAAGAGTGCTTGAAAGTGATACACGATCGGTTGCAGGAGTGCCTCGACGAAGCGAATGCTTGGTACGATTCCTGAGAGGCGAACTATTCCACAGAGGTCGGCAACGCGGTCGGGTCTTTTCGTCCCAAGGGGCCACTGTCTGAAAGTGCCAGTGAATGTCTCAAGTTGTCGGCAGACTGCTGCATGCTTTTGAGCGAATCTCGATCATGTTCGATTAAATGAACTGCGTCTTCGAGTGCCGGAAAAAGCCCTCCTTCAAATCGGCTTTCCGCCAAATCTTGTGCGAGTGCCTCAATTTTCTGATCGAGTCCACGTCGGCACTTGCGAATGTACATCAACATCAACAACCCCGACCAGAGCAATAGAAAGATTCCTGCCGGGATATAGAAATCGACCGTATAAAGTTCCTTCTCTCCCAGATAAAACGAATCGTAGAAGAAGTTTTTTCCAATCGCGTACAGCAAAAATGCGGGGTACGAAAGAAACAACAACTCGTAGACGGTGCGAGTGAACCCACCCGTATGCCGACGGGCTTGTTGCTCGATGACGCTATCAATCTTGCGTCCTGCTTCTCCCAGAAACGAATCCTGAACTTTCGCGGCTGTTTTCCGCATCGAATCCATTGTGGTCTGCATCAAGTCATCATCGACAATGTCCGCAGAGCGAGCATAACCGCGAATGATCATCTGCGCTTCGCGAAGTTCATCATCATTCATGCCGAATGAGGAAACACGTTCCAGTCGCTCCTCCGCATCATTGGCCTGAAAATGAGAGCGTAAGCGTCGAGCCCCTTCCATGGCCCCGATGACGGCCATTTGGACGGGAGTCCGAGCACGAAAGAAACTGAAGGAAGCAATGAAGCTTCCCAAGCCATTGTAAAAGCGTAGCACCGAGGAAAAGGGACTGAATCCCCAAACTTCGGTCACACGAGAGAGCAGGCGACGTTCCCACAAATTGGAACTGACTTCCAGCTCTTGTTTGAGAATCTCCGACATCGAGCCGCAGAGTCGATGTTTTTGTTCTTCGAGAGCGGCCTTCAACTCTTCGATTTCAGGCCAACCGCCGTCCACTTTTTGTACACACAGTTCCAAAGTTTCTAATGCCAAATCGAGGAGATTGGCTCGGCGGATCTGAACTCGTTGAGAAGAAATCATTCGCCCGGTCAGCATATCTTGCAGCCGTGCGAACTCTCCCGAGGGGCGTTGACTGGCTTGTTGTTCGCGCAGAGCACGCAGAGAGTCGACAAAGAACAGCTCCGGTACTTCATATTGTTCCGCAAGTTGTTTGGCCCAGTCTTGCCGTATGTCGTCGTCAACATCGGCATGAGATTGAACAAACAATAATCGACAACCCGCTGCAGCCCGTGCTAATTCATCGGTCACCACTGCGTCGCGATATTTTTGTTGGGTGGAGACAATAATCAACACATCACACAACGGTAACACGCGATGCAGGAAATCGAGATTACTACCGGCGGTTTCGAGTTCGGGGGTGTCCATGTCGGGACAATCGACAATGACAATATCCCGCAGCAAAGGTGACTCCACCATATGCAGCTCAAACTCGTCTAAGGGGAGGCCGAGCGTTTCTGGTTCGCTCTGCGGATGAATGAGTAAGAGTGGTTTCGTCGTTGTCGGTCGTTGCTTTCCCGTCCGACTGATTTCCTGACCGATGAGAGCATTGACGAGCGAACTTTTGCCAGTTCCTGTTCCTCCGAATGTGGCGATGACGAGTGGAGTTTCGAGACGAATTCTCAGGTTATCAACACGTTTGAGTAATCGGTTGAGGAGTGAGCGACATTGTCGAGTCGCTCCCCAGGGAACATCCTGCTCTGTCCAGCGCGAAATGCGCGACACCAATTCGTCAATTTCAGCCAGCATCTGTAACTGAACTAATTCGGGATTATTGCTCATGAGATTCTCAGAGTGTTGACGGACGGCGTTTTGTTATTCGGTCCTTGAAGTGCTGCTAGTCTGGACTTCCAGAGATTCAATCGTTGTTTGTAATTTTCGAGTCAGCTCATCCACCGCTTTGAACTCTTGAGACTCACACATCCCTGCACCGGTTTGCAAATCCTCGAGGAAACTGCCCCACAGATTGTCTTGCAACTGTTCGAGCAACCATGTCACACGACGCGCCACAAAGATCGCATGCAACGCACGAAAGCGTGCTTCGAGATTGGCTGATAACGAAGAAGCGCCGGAACTGACAGCCGTTTCTCCAACCGCGGCGGCCGCTGTTCCACCCACAACATCACCCGCCACATGGACGACAGATCCGAGGGCCGAGTGAGCTGCAACTTGTGCGGCGGCATCACCGGCGGGACCGAAGCCAACCATAAACAAAGCGACGCTTGTCGCGGGACGAACGGCGGCACTGATCTGATCGATCCGCTTGAAAAACTGGTACGACTGAGGGCTATCCTGTTGGAACTTTTTCATTTCTGCTGCAACGGTTTCGCGAAGTTCCTGTTCGAGATCCAACGCGGTGTGTGCGTTTTCCAGGAGTCGAAACAACTCCGATCGAGATTTTCCATTTAACAATTGCTTCAGACGTTCGGAGAGAACTTTATTATCAGTATCCGACATGAACTCCAGGCGATCAAAAATACGTTTGACGGTTTCCAGAATTGCCGACCACTCTTTTTGACGGTAAATCTCGATCGGTGCCTCTTGTGGCCCCGAAAAGCTTTCTTTCGCTTTCCTGTAAGGCCACATGACTCCTCTACCGATGCCGTTATAAAAATCGTGCACTGACCGAGACCAACCTTCTCGCTGATCACGCCACCACTCGCGAATCAGATCGACGACCAGAGAGTTCGGGGCTGCCGGCCAATGATCTGACCCTGCGAGCTGGTCATCTCCCAGATGCGCGGTCGCCGATTGATAAACTCCCGAACGCTGACGGATTTCGTTCAACCATGCGGGAATACCAAGTTCATTATCCATGAGAGACCGCAAAGAACCGCGCAATGAACGAAGCTTGATATCGGCAAAATGCAATTGAGATAAATCTTCCAACAAGCTGTGAGCCTGATCATTGTCTTCAGCAGGTTGAGCTGGCCATGATCGTTGATAGAACGGTAATCGATTTTCTTGAGCGGCCTGTTTGTCTCGGGGAGCAAGATAGACAAACTCGGGTAAGATGTCGGTCTCGCTACAGAATTTCTCCAGCCACAGCGGCCAGTATTCTTCGTCATCGGGTAAATCGCATTGGTTGAAGACAACCAGAATCGCTTTATCCTCGGCAGCCGCTTTGCGAAAGAACTTTTTGACGGCAGCGTCGTTATATTTCTGCTGTGTTAACACGGCAATCAGCACATCCGACGCACGGCGAATCATGTCGGCACGATCCCAGTTGACCGGTGCATCGCTATCGACATCCGGTGTGTCCAAGATCAAAAGATTCTCGGGCGTTTCCTGGCTGATCTTCCAAAACAGGTAATGTTCGTCGGACTCCATGATCGCTTTGGAGGCATCGCTCCACGACTCCAGCTTGAAGTCGCTAAAAATCTGACTCAGCTCGAATTCTTCGCTGAATCCAGGGGGGACAAGGCAGGTCGCATGCTTGGTCCCGGACGCCAGAGGACAGACTTCACTCGCCGAAAAACCGGCCAGATGATTGAAAATTACACTCTTCCCAATATTTGTTCCACCGACGACTGCGGCTATCAGAAAAGACTTCTCGCCCAGTTGTGGCAGCAGCTTTTGTCGGAGCGTTTCATGCCATTCGTGAGTTTTTAAGTCTTGAAGCTTGAGCAGCGACGCACTTTGGTCGAGCGTCTGAATGGCATCGGCCAGTTGACGGACGACGGTCGATGATTCTTGAAACAGTTCGTTCATGGAGTCGAAGTTTCAGCCACTTAAAAGAAACACGCAATGACCAGATTGCCCCTGCCGAGGCTCTCGAAAAAGTATAACAGATGCCCGCCCCGCGAATAGAGAACGGTGAGAGTCCTGTCGGGGATCTTTGCAACTTCTAAATGATTGCAGAGACTACGGTTACGCTTCCTGAATTCGTCCCCAGGCATGCTGGGCCGATTCGACAAAAACGCAATTCTCAGCGGCATCGATCAATCTCTCGGCCTCTGTTGGAGATTCCAGTGCGACCAGGTGTAACTCTTCGACTTCTTCTGAAGGTAATTGACTGAGCAGATAGATCGAAGCATGTTCAAGAGCATCGAGCAATTCAATCGCCTCGGCCTGATCATCGGGGGCGATTTGACGCAGCGGCTCATAACAATCCCGTGGTTCGTGAGCTTTCTTCAACAGAGAGATCCCGGTCCCAGGTTTTTCTCGTAAATCGGTGAGGAGGACAATCTTTCCTTCTCTTCTCACGAGTTGCCGTGCCGTGGAAATCGCCGAGACAACTTGCCGCCAGGTGTGTCCTCCAGCATCAAGATCGACACTGGCGATCACCATCTCGGGACGTTCATCAATCTTGATCATCCAGTGATCTTCGAGCCATTGCGTCATCGCTGAATAGACGGATTCAATCTCACCCGTTTCGATATGAGCAAACTGTCCATCTCGGGAGGCGACCACCTGAACTGTGAACTGAGTTCCCAGTAGCCACGCGGCTTCGTTGTTGAGATCGCGCAGAGGGCGATGATCTTCGGGAGCCAATTCTCGATGCCCGACACCTTGGGACTTTTTGATCGCCTCGGTATTCGACAGGCCCGGATAAAGGACGCTGGTTGTGCCGCGATACCCCAGACGACGATCAAACGCGGTTTGACCGATCATGACCACAACGTCGGCTTCTGTGACTTCTCGAGAGAGATAAAGCCGTTCCCCAGCTGCGGTGGAAGCCAAATAGGCACATGAAGACTCGTCATCAGGATTATGAACCGACCAACGAATTTTTGTTTGGATCTCTTTGGGCAGATCGGCTCGTGGATCGTATTGCTCTCCCGAGCCGAGGTCGCACGGCTGGACAATCACGATATTTTGAGGATCCACCTGCGATTTTGATAATTCTTCCCAGACACCGGCAATCAGCAACGAGGCTCCGGGAGTATCCGTGTCGAGAATGATGGCAACATGATCATCGTTAAGAATTGCCTGATATAAACTGGGGAAATCTCGCGGATGATCGAAGGCTTTTTTGATCGCATCCAGCGGGTTTTCCAGTGGTTTTGGCGCATGGAAGCTCCCCAGCAATTTTTCTGGCTCAACCGAACAGGAAAATTGCCGCTGCAAACCATATTTGAGTTTGAGCAGACTGGAGGAATTCATGATCCTCATTCCTTTTTGAGATCGAGGTGAGAAACCATTTTCGCACCCCACTCGACTCGTTACCATTGTTGGAACAGTCGGGATGCTGGTCAACCGCAGCGATGATCTCGAACTGGCAATTCCCGAATACACCCCATCGAATCCGAAATATCCCGTGTCTCCCGCTCCCAAAACTGAACCCAACGAAGACGACGAGCTGATGATTCAGCTTCAAAGTGGAGATCAAACCGCTTTTGAAACGCTGGTCGATAAGTATCGCGCTCCTCTGGAAGGTTTTTTTCACAAGAACCTCAGGGATCGGCAACTGGCTGAAGACTTGACCCAGGAAACATTGCTGAAAGTCTATAATGTGGCATGGGACTACCTGCCATTGGGACGTTTTCGGGGCTGGATGTACCGGATTGCCAAGAATCTGATGATCGACAAAATTCGTCGCCGAACGAATGATGTCCTGATTCTTGCTCGAAAAACACGTCCCACCGATGAAGAGTTGGATCCTTTGAACTGGATTGCCGGAGACCGATTGCTGCCCGAAGAAGTTGCCAGCCATCAGGAATTGGCCAATACGGTCGATGAACTGTTGCTTGAGATCCCCGAGGAACAACGATTGACGTTCACGCTGCATCATTATTCGGGACTGTCACTGCCGGAAGTGGCCGAGATTATGGAATCCAATCTCCCCACGACAAAAAGTCGTCTGCGACTCGCCCGCGAAAAGTTATCGGCACAGTTAAACGCAAGAGGCGTTCATCTCGAATTGGAGCAGCTTGATGAAAACTGACGCAGGAAATCATAAAAAAATGAGAAACTCTCGAAGAACCTCTGATCCTGATTCCACCCCGCTCGTTCATGAGTTTTGTAGCCTACCTGATTACGGAGCCATCCGATGAGTTATTTTAGTCGTCTTACCGACATTGTGACCTGCAACCTTTCCGAAATTCTCGCCCAGGAAGAAAATCCTGAAGAAGCCATCGAGCAGATCATCTTTGAAATTCAAGAGGGTGTCGCGGGAGCACTGCGCAGCCTGAAAACTGCGGGCACCAACGCTGACCGCCTGGAGCGCGAAATTGAAGTCCACATCGAGCAGGGGGAAAAGCTCGCGCAACAGGCCATCTCGGCGATTGAAAGCGATCAGGAGGACGAAGCTCGTCAGTTACTGGTTCGCAAGACCGAACAACTCGACCTCGTGGCAGGGCTCAAGCAGCAACTTTCCTCTGCGAATAATCTGGTCCAGCACCTCACGACCACTCATCGAGCCCTCGAAGCGCGACTTCACGATGCTCAACGGAAAAAACAGGACTTGCTGAATGGAGTCAGCGGCACTGATGACGATACAAAAACCGCAACGTCTGAACATGAAACGGTTGAGCCAGACCGGAATCAATTGATTGAAGATGAACTCGCCGCTTTGAAGAAGCAATTGGGAAAAGAGTAATCACAGTTCCTTACTCGCCGTCGAATTGTTTGTCGGCAGGGATCAGATTATCCCGCGCAGGCCCGATTCTCAGATTTCGGTATTTCACGACCGAACTGTGATTTTGTAATCCCAGATATCCTTCGACTTTTCGTAAGCCCAGCAGTGGATGAGTGTCTGAATTGATGTGGACAACGACAACTCCATTGTGAATCGTGGTGACCTGCTGCCCCCTACAATTGATCTCGAGTGTATTCCACTCGCCGGGAGGTTTGCACACACGAGGATCAGCACCCACGATGTCATAGACCGAAGCGCTATATTGATACGGCTTCAGTGTTCGATATTTGGCCGCCGAGTCTTCCAGAACTTGCACTTCAAAACCTGCTTCGGGTTGAGAATCATTCTCGCGATGGTGGAGACCGTCCTTGGGCACGCGAACATAAATCCCGGAATTCCCTCCCTCTTGGAGTTGATAGTCAAATCGAAAGTTGAAGTCGCCATAACTCTTCTCGCTTCGCAACCAGGTCCCCCCCTTTTCTCCGCTACAAACAATCTGGCCCTCCTCGACGGACCAACAGGAATCCGCCTGAGCTTTCGCCCCTTCCCATCCAGCAAGTGTTTGACCATCGAACAAAGATTGGCTGTCGTATTCTGTGACATGGATATTACGGAATTCAAATTGTCCCCCCAAAGGGACTTCAATCTGTAATCCTAAGTATCCCGTACGGACTTCAACACCTTTGAGATCATAGGCAAGCTGGTCATTGAACTTCAGAGAGGCACGATCGCCACGAACCGTTAAATCGAACGAGTTCCATTCGCCCGCAGGCTTGGCCATTCCCCGACATTTCCCGTCGTTGAGTCCGATGAGCGTCCCTTCTTGCCCTTCGAGCAGGTTGACTTGATAGGCGGGTTTCGGGAACGGTTTTCCTTGATTGGCGGCACGGAAGAAAATTCCCGCGTCGTATTTGGTCGGCTTGAGAGTCCGCCACTCCAATTGCAAACGGAAATCCTGAAACTGATGATGAGTTCGCAACCACCCGTTTCCCGAGAGAAATTTCAGAGTCCCTTCCTTGGTCACTTCCGCCTGTGCCTCATTTTCGATGGTCCAACCGTTGAGCGTTTTGCCATCAAACAGCGGGTAAGAGAACTCTTTGGCAGAGGAGATCGATGCAGAAGTCGCAAACAACGTGCAAACAAACAGACAAAGACGAAGCATTTCTGACTCCAGAAAAAAGATCACGAAACGAATTGATCGCGTTCTCAGTTTACTCGGAATCGAATCCGATCTGCACACGTTTTCTTAAGAATCCAGAGTCTAGTGTAGTGTCTCACTTCTGCGAGTGATTATTACGACACCACAATTACTGAGCAATCAATCAGTTTTTGATGATCTTGCCAATTTGCATGCCACCCTCTCCGCCTCCATTGGTATCTACACAAGTTTGATCATTCGTTAAATTAGACTGGATGGGATCAAATTACCGCGGATGGAACCGCGTCTGCAAAAACGTTACCTGCAACTGGTGCAGCAACATATGAAATCCGCGAACACGAACGCTGCGGGCCCGGCATTGAATGCGGGCCAGAATCAGGCCTTCTCAGCCACTCAGGCCATGTGGCGGTTTCTGTCCAATCCG
>Ga0181597_10005977_pt1 | contig 11496 bp, 12 predicted proteins | sample 041ome_5_FD_148647 | JGI IMG/M metagenome (GOLD analysis project Ga0181597, IMG submission 148647) | Coastal salt marsh microbial communities from the Groves Creek Marsh, Skidaway Island, Georgia - 041403US metaG (spades assembly) | ecosystem: Environmental > Aquatic > Marine > Intertidal zone... | reverse complement strand
AACTTTATTTGCTTTCTCTTCTGATAGTCTCAGCGCCATATCTAAAGGGGATTCTCCATCTCTTCTATCCTCATTGATATTGGGTGAGATAGATTCAAAATCTGAAACAATTCTTTTAAGCAGATCCCTCCTGTAAACAGATGAGGAGGCCAGAATTATTCTTATTTTCATAAAAATTTATGAATTAAGGTTGTATCTCAATTAAAGTGACATCGGGAGATATGCTTTGACCTTTGGAAATATGTATTCCAATCACTGTGCCTGATTTAGGAGCTTGGATTTCGTTTTCCATCTTCATTGCTTCAATAACAATTAGGGAGTCGCCAGCATTAACTTGATCGCCGATATTAACCTTAATATCAATAACTGTACCCGGCATAGCAGTTGTCACACATCCATCATGTGTTGGCCTTAAGCTGTTTCCTGATTTAGAGTTATTGGAGTTGGATGTAGAATTTTCACTGTTACCTACCTGAACCATGTCAAGCGTTTCAATAAGAACTTCTTCAGAAATACCATCTACAACAACATGAAATGGCCTTTCATGTTGACCTGGATTTCCAGATCCAGTGAGTTTGATATGATAAGTTTCGCCATGCAGTGTTACATTAAACTCTGAAGGAGCATATTTGGCTGCGTTTGATTTTGACTCCTCTATATCAAGCAGCTCCTCTGGCTCAAGTGTACCTGCATTTCTTTCTTTAAGGAATGTGTTTGCTAGGTCTGGGAACATAGCATAAGTCAGCAAATCCTCTTCGGATTTCGCAATGTCTTCACATTTTACTTTGAGATTATTAATTTCTGGTTTCAACTTATCAGCTGGTCGGCAGGTCATTGGCTTTTCATCACCTATAGCTTTTTTCATAACCTCTTGATTAATATCACCCAGCGCTTTTCCATACTCACCTAAAAAGTAATTTTTAACTTCGTTAGTAATTGATTTATATCTCTCACCTGTAATAATATTTAATGCTGCTTGTGTTCCAACAATCTGTGATGTTGGAGTAACAAGGGGAGGGTAACCTAAATCTTTTCTAACATTTGGAATTTCAGCGAGCACCTCATTCATTTTATCTAAAGCGCCTTGGTCTTTTAATTGACTAGATAAGTTTGATATCATTCCACCTGGAACTTGATTGATTAATACTCTTGGATCGAGGCCAGTAAATTCAGATTCAAATTGCCAATATTTTTTTCTAACATCTTTTAAATACGAAGTGATATTTTCAATTTTATCTAATTCAATTCCAGTTTCATAGCCAAGTTCATGCAGTCCTGCGATGACAGATTCTGTAGTTGGATGACTTGCTCCTTCAGAGAAACTTGAGTTGCAAGTATCAATCATAGTCGCGCCACATTCAACAGCAGTAAATAGGTTAGCTGTTGCCAAGCCTGAAGTTGCATGACTATGAATATGGATAGGCAATGAAATTTCTTTTGCAATACTTGTAACTAATTCTTTTGTTGATTTTGGGGTGAGTAAACCAGCCATATCTTTAATGGCTAAGCTATCGGCACCATGATTTTCAATTTCTTTAGCGAGTCCAGTAAAGTAATCCACGTTATGAAGAGGAGAGGTGGTATAACTAATTGCCACTTCCGCATGTTTTTTATATTTTTTTACTGAATCTAACGATGTTTGAATATTTCTTAAATCATTCATTGCATCAAAAATTCTAAAAACATCAACTCCATTGTCAGCCGATTTTTTTACAAAAAGATCCACTACATCATCTGAATAGTGTCTGTAGCCAAGCAGATTTTGTCCGCGAAGTAACATTTGAATCCTGCTATTAGGTAAAGCATTTCTTAATTTTCTAAGTCTATCCCATGGATCTTCTCTTAAATACCGTACACAAGCATCAAAAGTAGCGCCGCCCCACGCTTCAATTGACCAAAATCCAAGATTATCGAGCTCACTACAAATAGGAAGCATGTCCTCTGTTCTTAATCTGGTGGCAATATGGCACTGATGTCCATCTCGTAAAACTAATTCTGTGATATCAATTTTTTTCATAATTTACATACCTTCATGTGCGGCAATAGCAGCCGATATAGCAGCGGCGATAACATCTGGTGGAAGTTCGTCGTTAAAATCTGTTAATTCAGGGTGAGATGTTACAAACGAAGTATCAAATTCACCCGCTTTAAAACTTTCATTGTTTAAAATTTCTAAATAATATGGAATGGTGGTTTTAACACCATATATAATTAGATCATCAAGAGCCCGTTTTCCACGTTGAACTACATCTTGCCAAGTGAGTGCCCAAACGGTCAGTTTAGCGCACATTGAATCATAATATGGTGGAATAACATAACCTGTATAAATTGATGCATCTGTTCTTACTCCGGGTCCTCCAGCAGCATAGTATCTCGTAATTTTACCAAAGGAGGGAAGGAATTCTTGTTTTGGATCCTCAGCATTAATCCTGAATTCAATAGCAAAACCTCTAAAATTGACATCATCTTGTTTGAACCTTAGTTGATGGCCAAAAGCAATTCTAATTTGCTCTTGAACAATATCAATTCCAGTTATAGATTCTGTAATAGTATGCTCAACTTGTAATCTGGTGTTCATTTCCATGAAATAGAAATTATCATCTTGGTCGAGAAGGAATTCTACGGTGCCGGCATTTTCATAATTCACAGCCTTAGCAGCTTTTACAGCTAGACTACCAATATAGTCTCTTTGTTCTTTTGATAACTGCGGGGAAGGGGCAATTTCAATAAGCTTTTGGTTTCTTCTTTGAATAGAACAATCTCTCTCAAATAAATGAATTGCATTTCCATGAGAATCAGCCAATATTTGAACTTCAATATGCTTTGGGGAAACAACACACTTTTCCATAAATAACTCAGGATTCCCAAATGCTTTAGTAGCTTCTGAAATAACACGATCATAATTTGAAACTAATTCTTTATCGTTATCACATCTACGAATACCTCTACCACCACCACCATTTGTGGCCTTAAGCATCACAGGATAACCAATTTGATTTGCTAAAGATTGCGCCTCTTCAACACTGTTAATATTTCCATCACTTCCAGGCGTCACAGGAACTCCAGCTTCAATCATGGCTTTTCTGGCTTGTATCTTATCTCCCATCTTATGAATAATGCTACTTTCAGGACCGATAAATTTTATACCGCGCTTTGCACAAATGGCAGCTAATTCTGGATTTTCTGATAAAAACCCATAGCCTGGATGTATTGCATCACATCTTGCTGTCACTGCAATATTAACTATCCTATGGGCGTTTAAATAGCCTTTAAGAGGGTCATCGCCAACAAAATATGACTCGTCAGCTTTTTTAACATGTAAAGCGTGTCTATCTGCATCAGAGAATATTGCCACACTCGTAATGCCCATTTCTTTACAAGCACGAATAATGCGCACAGCAATTTCCCCACGGTTTGCAATTAAAATTTTATTAAACAAATCGTTTATCCGTAAAATTGATTGAATTTTGAATTTTTGATTATATCATGAGAGAAATATTTCAATAATAATTTAACATTTAATGAAGAATAATTACAATTTACAAAACTTTGATTTATATAGATTTATTGCAAAAAAAGAGAAGATATGTGATAAAATTCCGGTCTTTAAATTTAACCGAATATCAGATTTTAAATTTTCTGATAATGACAGCTTGTTTTATGATGTTTCGGTTTCAGAAGATCTCGGACAGTACTTCTTTAATCTAAATATAAATATCGATTTAAGGCTGTTATGTTGCCGCTGTTTGGAGGATGTTGAATTCACAGTTAAAACATCCAATCGTTACGAGTTAGTTCAGGCAATCGGTAAGTCGGAAAAGCATGTTATTGATGATATTAAAATTGAAATTATTGATAATTTTGATTTATTATCTTTCATTGAGGATGAGATTCTATTAGAATTGCCAACTTCACCAAAACATGCATTTAAGTGTAATTAATTAAGGAATAAATATGGCTGTTCAAAAGAGTAAAAAATCACCTTCAAGAAGAAATATGAAAAGGTCACATGATGGTCTTGATAATCCAGCTTTGGCAGTTGAGCCAACTACAGGAGAAATACATTTAAGACACCATGTATCACCAACAGGATTTTACAAAGGTAAAAAAGTTATTCAAGACAAACCTGAGTAATTGCATAAATGACAGTATCAATTTCTGTTGATGCAATGGGCGGTGATTTTGGACCCAAAATCACTGTTCCAGCTTCTTTAAAGTTTCTTAAATCACACCCTGATGCTTATATCACTCTGGTTGGTAATGAGTTAATAATAAAAAACTTTTTAAAAAAACCGATTGAATCTTTTGAGAGATTATCAATAGTTCATACAACACAATTCGTGACAATGGATGAGTCTCCTCAATCAGCCCTTAAAAATAAGAAAAATTCATCAATGCGACTAGCCATTAATTTGGTAAAAGAAGGATCAGCTGATGCTATTGTAAGCGCAGGCAATACCGGAGCCCTAATGGCTACGGGCAGATTTGTTTTAAGGATGTTGCCAGGCATTGATCGACCAGCTATTGCATCATTCCTTCCGAATCAAAAAGGTACATCTTGTATGTTGGATTTAGGAGCCAATGCTGATTGCACAAGCCATCATTTAACTCAATTCGCTATTATGGGATCCATTCTATCTTCTGTCATATCGAAAAAGAAAAGACCATCAATCGGTCTTTTAAATATTGGTTCAGAATCACTTAAAGGTAATGAAGTCACTAAAGAGACTTATGAGTTATTAAAAAAGAGTCACTTAAATTTTTATGGCAATGTTGAAGGAAATGATATTTTTAAAGGCACGACCGACGTTGTGGTTTGTGATGGTTTTGTTGGCAATATATCCCTAAAAACCACCGAGGGATTGGCAAAAATGTTTGCTGATTTTCTAGGGCAAGAATTCAAGAAAAATATTGGGACAAAATTTCTGGCATTATTTGCTCTTCCTGTTTTAAAAGCCTTTAAAAGAAGGCTTGATCCAAGGCGTTACAATGGCGCTGCATTTTTAGGAATAAATGGTATAGTTGTTAAGAGCCATGGAAGTGCTGATGCGTTCTCTTTTGAACATGCATTAATGACTGCCTATGAGGAGGCTAACAGTAAGATGATTGCTAAAATTTCCAAACAATTAAAGATAGATCAAAAACTAATCTAATCATGAGTTATTCAAAAATTGTTGCTACAGGATCCTTTTTGCCTAAAAAAATATTATCCAATACAGATCTTGAAAAAATTTTTGATACCTCTGATGAGTGGATTCGAACAAGAACAGGTATAGAACAAAGGCATATTGTGGACGATGATCAGTCCACTTCAGACCTTGCATATTTTGCTGCTTTTGATGCTATTGAAAAATCTTCTATCGATAAAAATGAAATCGACTTAATCATTGTTGCGACCACTACACCTGATAAAATTTTTCCGAGTGTTGCCTGTGCGGTTCAGCGAAAATTAGGTTTAAAAAATATTCCTGCCTTTGATGTTCAAGCTGTATGCAGTGGTTTTATATATGCTTTAACAACTGCCGATAGCTTTATTAAATCTAGCATGTATGAAAAAGTTCTTGTCATAGGGGCTGATTGCATGTCAACCATCACTGACTATACTGATCGTTCAAACGCAATTTTATGGGGTGATGGAGCAGGCGCAGTTATTCTAGAAGCATCAAAAGAGCCAGGTATTATTAAAAGCATTATTAATAGCAATGGAGAGTATGAGAACCTCTTGCATGTGCCTCGCAACCCTAAAGATAATAAACCCAATACAATAGAAATGCAGGGTAATGCTGTCTTTAAAATTGCAGTAAATACACTAGATCAGATTGTTGATGAAACTCTTCAAGGAACTAATTACTCAAAAAAAGATATTAATTGGCTTGTTCCTCATCAAGCTAATATCAGAATTCTTCAAGCAACAGCAAAAAAGCTAGATATGACAATGGATAAGGTGATTGTTACCATTAATAAACACGGCAATACATCAGCCGCATCTATTCCATTAGCACTCAATGAAGGTATTACTTCTGGAAGAATTAAGAAAGATCATATAATTTTAATGGAAGCTTTTGGTGGAGGATTTACCTGGGGCTCATCACTTATAAAGGTTTAGTATGAAAAGTGTCTTGTTATTTCCTGGACAAGGATCTCAATCAGTTGGAATGATGAATGGGTTTGATAGCTCAATAGTTAAAGATACGTTTGCTTTGGGTTCAAATATTTTTGGTGAAGATTTATTAGATTTAATAACATCGGATAATGACAAGATTAATCAAACCATATATACCCAGCCAATTATGTTCTTGTCCGGCTATACCACTTATTTATTGCTGAAAGAAAAAAAACCGAATTTTCAGATTGATTATGTAGCTGGTCACAGCCTCGGAGAGGTCACCGCTGCATGTGTAGCTGGGGTATTTTCAGTTGATACAGCAATCCAGATTGTTCAGAAAAGAGCGCAGCTGATGCAAAATGCCGTTCCTGTAGGAGATGGGGCTATGGCTGCGATTTTGGGTTTAGAGGATTCTGTTGTTGAGGAAATTTGCGATGCATTGCGATCAACTGGGGTGATTGAGCCAGTCAATTACAACTCACCAGGACAAATTGTAGTGGCAGGTGAAAAGAAATTGATTGAACAGTCTTTGGATAAATTTAAAGATAAGGGTGCAAAAAGAGCTCTTTTGCTTCCCGTGAGTGTTCCATCTCACTGCAGTTTAATGAAGCCGGCTGCTGAGGATTTTGGCAAATACTTAAATGATTTTGAGTTTAATAATGCAGATATTCCGATCATTCAAAATGTGTGTGCAACAGAAGTGATTGATAAAAGCCTGATAAAAGAAAACCTAGTGGCTCAATTGTTTAATCCTGTGAAGTGGACTGCGTCAATTCAATATTTAGAAAAACAAGGGGTGAGTAACTTTATTGAGTCGGGCCCTGGAAAAGTGCTATGGGGTCTAAACAGAAGAATTACTCAGTTAGAAGATAGTAAACATATTACAATCAATTCTGATGAAGTATTTAATGAATTATAAATATTAGAGATTAATTATGAAAAAAATAGCATTAGTAACAGGAGCTAGTAGAGGAATAGGTGCCTCAATTGCAGTTGAATTGTCTAAACAGGGATTTTTTACCATAGGTACAGCTACATCATCTCAGGGTGCGGAAATAATAGAAAAAAACTTTCAGAATCATAATTTAGAAGGCAAAGGTTATGTCTTAAATGTTAATGACAATACTTCAATTGCTGATTTAATTTCGACAATATCCAACAATCATGGCGACATTGATGTTTTAGTTAATAATGCAGGCATTACAAAAGATACTTTACTTATGAGAATGTCAGATGATGATTGGGATAGCGTCATACAGACTAATCTAAAATCTGTCTACAAATTATCTCAGGCTGTATTAAAGCCTATGATGAAAAAGAGGTCTGGAAGGATCATAAATATATCCTCAGTGGTTGGACATATGGGCAATGCTGGCCAAGTCAATTATGCAGCGACAAAGGCTGGTATTGCTGGCTTTACAAAATCATTAGCCCAAGAGTTAGGTAGCAGAAATATTACCGTTAATTGTGTTGCTCCAGGATTTATTGATACGGACATGACCAAGGGACTGAATGATGAGCATAAAGAGAAATTAATCAGCCTCATTCCTTTGTCTAGGCTGGGAAATCCGGAAGATGTCGCAAAGGCGGTTTGCTTTTTGGCATCTGATGATTCATCCTACATAACAGGCGAAACAATTCATGTCAATGGTGGCATGTTGATGGTGTAAAAAAAATGAACATTTTTGCATCAAAATTGATTCTTTTTGCTAAAATAGCGTTTTTTAATATTTAAGGGGTAATTAGATGTCTGACATCGAACAAAGAGTTAAAAAAATTGTATCTGAGCAATTAGGTACAGACGCAGCTAATGTAAAAAACGAATCATCTTTTATTGATGATTTAGGTGCGGACTCCCTCGACACAGTTGAATTGGTCATGGCTCTAGAAGAAGAGTTTGGTACAGAGATACCGGATGAACAAGCTGAGAAAATTACAACTGTTCAACAAGCCATTGATTACATCAATAACAATCAATAATTCCTAAAATGTCTCGCAGAAGAGTCGTTGTGACTGGACTGGGTTTGGTCACTCCTATTGGTATAGGGGTGAAAGACTCTTGGAATAATGCTTTAAAAGGCGTTTCTGGCATAACTAAAATTTCAAAGTTTGATGCTAGCTCTTTTGTATCACAAGTTGCTGGAGAAGTGAAAGATTTCGATCCTAGCAAATACTTACCTCCAAAAGAAATTAGAAGAATTGATACCTTTATCCAGTATGGTTTAGTGGCGGGTATAGAAGCATTTAATGATTCCGGACTGGAAGTAAATGAAAAAAATGCTGAAAGAATTGGTGTTGCAATAGGTTCAGGTATTGGTGGTTTAGGTATGATTGAAAGCACCAATGATACTTTTGATGAATCTGGACCACGAAGAGTATCTCCATTCTTTATACCGGGAACCATTATTAATATGATTTCTGGCAATTTATCGATTATGTACGGGCTTAAAGGTCCAAATATTTCAATAGTTACCGCTTGCACTACTGGTACCCATTGCATCGGTGATGCTGCAAGAATGATTGAATATGGTGATGCAGATGTCATGGTTGCTGGTGGCTCAGAAGCAGCAATTACAGAGTTATCTGTCGCAGGCTTTGCTTCCGCTAAAGCGCTATCAAGTCGAAATGATGATCCAGCATCCGCGTCAAGACCATGGGATAAAGGTCGTGATGGATTTGTGATTGGAGAAGGAGCCGGAGTAATGGTGTTGGAAGAATATGAATCTGCAAAAAAACGTGGTGCAAAAATCTATGCTGAACTCTCTGGTTATGGGATGAGTGCAGATGCTTACCATATCACAGCTCCATCCACTGACGGGCCAAGAAGGTCAATGGCCAATGCTTTAAAGAATGCTAATTTAAATCCTCAAGATATTGGTTTTATAAATGCTCATGGTACTTCTACTCCATTGGGCGACATCAATGAAACCAATGCGCTAAAAGAGCTCTTTGGGGACCATGCATATCAATTAGCAGTTAATTCAACCAAATCAATGACGGGTCATCTCTTAGGGGGCGCAGGCGGCATTGAATCTATTTTCACAGTTTTAACTTTGCATCACCAAAAATCTCCACCAACCATCAATCTCATAGATCCTGATCCTGAATGTGATCTAGATTATGTTCCTAATGAGGCAAGAGACATTCAAGTTAAGGCTGCATTAAAAAATAACTTTGGTTTCGGTGGAACTAATGGTAGTTTGGTATTTAACACTATTTAATACTTATATAATAAGTTGTGAAAAATACACTTGTTAACGGAAAATTTACCAATCTAATTTCAATTAATGACCGAGGCTTTCAATTCGGGGACGGTGTGTTTAGAACATTTGTATGCAAAAATGGAAAGATACCTCACTTTAGTCAACATTATAAAAAATTAAAAAATGATGCAAAAATTATTGGCATCAAAATTCCAAAGAAAGATGATCTTTTAACAGATATTTTAAAGGTCTGTAATCAAACTAGTGTAAAAGTTGTCAAGGTAATTATCACGAGAGGCAGCTCTAGCCGAGGCTATATGTACAATCGTTCCATCAAGCCCAATATTGTGATCCAATCCTATGACTTCGATCATAAGCGCCTCATTCAAAACCAAAAAGGTGTACTAGTTGAATCTGCCTATTTCCCAATCGATAAAAATATTATTTCTGAATTAAAACATCTTAATCGCATACTAAATGTTCTTGCCTTAGCAAATAAAAAAGGGGATATTATCGATCGAATTTTTCTGGATAGAAAAAACAGGGTCATTGAAGGTGCTTATCACTGCATTTTTTTTCGAAAAAAATCAAAATTTACTTTACCTAGCAATCAAGGATCTGGGCTCATTGGTGTCAGTCGACAACTCCTGATTGATTATTTAACTAAGAATAATGTGCCTTTCGATTTTCAATCTATTCATTATGATAAAGTGAATTGTTACCAAGAAATGTATCTTATGAACTCTGTGTATGGAGTCATTCCGGTGAAAAAATATGATGATATTTGTTTTAATATTAATTCAGAAATTACGAGTGAGTTGAATACAAGGCTTAATTTTGATTATGCTCAAAAATAAATTATTAGCTTTTTTGTTTGATAAACATTATATATTTTATAGAATTATATTTGTTCTCATTTTTATTCTTCTCTCCATCCATTTATTATTCTTTAAAGTAAATATCACCGAAAATAATCAAGATTTTGAAATTGCAGATGGATCTACGCTTAATTCAGTCATCCAAATGTTTTATGACAACGACTTAATAGCTTCGACCTGGAGATTTAAATCTCTGTTCTACATTACTGGTAACCAGAATAATATTAAAAAGGGGAGTTATAGGCTAAAAGATGGAGATAGTTCTGTGGATCTTATTCGTATGATTACTCAGGGCTTAGAAACCACTCACGCAATTACATTTGTTGAGGGTCAAACTATGCAGCAGATATTTAATTTAATTAAAAAAAATCCAAATATAAAACAAACTGTCGATGAATATGACGAAGAAAAGATTTTAAAATTAATGAACATTGAGGCAAAAAGCCTGGAAGGCTTGGTTTATGCAGACACTTACTATTTCACAAAAAATACCACGGATATAGAGCTTCTTATAACAGCGCATAGCCATCTAGATAAGAAGCTTAAATTAGCCTGGAATCATCGTCAACAAAACCTGCCATATAATAATCAATATGAGGCTTTAATCATGGCGTCGATTATTGAAAAAGAAGTGGTTTTTTATGATGAAGCATCAGAGGTGTCTGGCGTCTTTGTAAACCGACTGAATATGGGAATGCCTTTGCAAAGTGATCCGACAGTGATTTATGGAATTAAAAAGTTTGATGGCAACATTAGAAAAAAAGATTTAAAAAAGGATCACCCTCATAATACTTATACCAGAAAAGAATTGCCGCCTACGCCAATATGTATTGTCAGTTATCAATCAATTAATGCCGCTTTAAATCCAGCAAAAACAAATGCATTGTATTTTGTATCAATGGGCAATCATCGACATAAATTTTCTGTTACTCTAGAAGAGCACAATGAAGCAGTAAATATATATCAAAGAAAAATTAAGAAAAAATAATGGCATATTTTATTACAGTTGAGGGAATTGATGGTGCAGGAAAATCAACTCACCTGGAATTTATTCAAAATTATCTCAATAAAAAAAACATTCAGAACAAACTCACTAGAGAACCTGGTGGCACCGACATTGGTGAAAAGTTAAGGCGATTATTATTGCATGATGAAATGGATGTTGGTACCGAGACTATGATGATGTTTGCTGCACGACACGAACACATAATCTCTGTAATTCAGCCTGCATTAAAATCAAATATTTCTATTGTCTGTGATCGATTCACCGATGCAACTTACGCATATCAGCAAGGAGGCAAAGGGATTG
>Ga0181597_10005974_pt1 | contig 11499 bp, 10 predicted proteins | sample 041ome_5_FD_148647 | JGI IMG/M metagenome (GOLD analysis project Ga0181597, IMG submission 148647) | Coastal salt marsh microbial communities from the Groves Creek Marsh, Skidaway Island, Georgia - 041403US metaG (spades assembly) | ecosystem: Environmental > Aquatic > Marine > Intertidal zone... | reverse complement strand
ATGGGACAATCCGCGGAACATGTTGCGATTATCATGGATGGAAATGGCCGTTGGGCGCAGCAACGCGGCCTGCCGCGGTTGGCCGGCCACCACGAGGGGGCCAAAAGAATTCGTGAAATCGTCCAAGCCTGTCCCAGTGTTGGTGTGAAGCATCTGACAATATTTGCCTTTTCAACAGAAAACTGGAAGCGCACCCAGGTTGAAGTTGGCGGCTTAATGCGCCTGTTCAAGCGTTACATATTGCGTGAGGCCCAGGATTTGGTGAATGAGGGCGTGCGGGTTCGCTTCATCGGGGATCGCTTGCGGCTCGATAAAACGCTGATCAGACTGATGGACGAGCTTGAGGCATTGACGGCTCAGAACGCCAAAGTGCACCTGACCATCGCGCTCAACTATGGGGGCCGCGATGAGGTGACGCGCGCGGCGCAGCGCATGGCGGGGGATGTGGAGCGCGGCAAGCTGGCCGCAAAAGAGGTGACGGCGGAGGTCTTGGCGCGGTATTTGGATACGCATTCACTGCCTGATCCCGATTTGGTGATCCGCACCAGCGGCGAAGCGCGCATTTCCAATTTCCTTCTGTGGCAGTCCGCCTATGCGGAATATGAGTTTATCGACACGCTTTGGCCTGATTTTAGTGCTGGCGAATTTACAAAATTGCTGGTCAATTTTGGATCGCGCGAGCGCCGCTTCGGAGCAATTCCCGCATGACACAGGACCGGTGGGCAGATCTGCCTTTGCGCTTGGCCTCGGCGATTGTATTGCTTCTTGTTTTTTCTGCGTCCCTCTATGTGGAACGCCTAGGGGTTTTAGCGCTTGGCCTGGTTGCGGTGGTGGCCATGCAATGGGAATTGGCGCGCATGTTTGGCCTCAGCGGCCGCCGCCTGTTGGCGGTGACCGTTGTGGCCGCCGTGGGATGGTTGCCTATGGCGGTCCAGCCCATGATTTTGACGCAGAGTTTGCCTCTAGCAGCCGCGGCAGGATTGCTTCCGATCCTGCTTGCAGCGGCGTTTATCGCGCATAATCGGATGGTTTATATCGGCTATGGCGCGCTCTTGACGCTTGGGATGCTGTCTTTTTGGTTTTTGGCATTAACCTTTGGTGCCATTGGCATTGCGATCTTAGCAGCCGTGGTCATACTATCGGATATTGGCGGTTATATCGCTGGGCGCTTGATGGGTGGGCCCAAGTTCTGGCCCGCGATCAGCCCGAAAAAAACCTGGAGCGGCACAGTGGCAGGATGGGCGCTGGCTGGTCTTTTTGGGCTGTATCTCATGCAGCATACAGGGGCTTGGTGGTCCGTTCCGGCTGCGATCGCCGTGGCCTTTGGTGCGCAGATGGGTGACATTGCAGAAAGCTGGGTGAAACGCCGCATGGGCGTCAAAGACAGCTCACAACTCATTCCTGGGCATGGTGGTTTTTTAGATCGCCTTGATGGATTTATCGGTGGGGCCGCCGCTTTCGGCCTGATTACCGCGTTGTTTTTATCGTGATGCGCAGGGTTTCAATCTTTGGTGCCACCGGCTCCATTGGCCAAAATACGTTGGATCTCTTGCGGCGCGATCCAACGGCCTATCAGGTGGTGGCCTTGAGCGGTGGCCGCAACATTGCACAGCTGGCCAAGGACGCGCTTGAGTTTTCCCCTGAAGTGGTTGTCACAGCCTTTGCCGATCTTTTACCAGAGCTGCAGGCGGCTATGGCGGGATCTGGCGTGGCGGTCGAGGCGGGCGCTGAGGCGATCGCCAGAGCGGCTGAGCGCCCGGCCGATTGGATCATGTCATGTATTGTGGGCGTGGCGGGGCTAACGCCCAGTTTACAGGCGGTGAAGCAAGGCACGACCTTGGCCCTGGCCAATAAAGAATCCCTTGTGGCCGCAGGTCCTATTTTGATGGCAGAGGCCCGGCGTCATGGGGCGACCATTTTGCCGGTGGACAGTGAGCATTCTGCGGTGTTTCAAGCCTTAATAGGTGAAGATATTTCGACCGTTGAGCGCATCATCATTACCGCCAGCGGCGGGGCCTTTCGCGATTGGCCCCAGGCGGATCTCGCCAAGGCCACCCCGGCGCAGGCGCAAACGCATCCCAATTGGTCCATGGGGCAAAGGATCACCATTGACAGTGCCTCTATGTTTAACAAGGCCATGGAATTGATTGAGACCAAAGAATTTTTTGGGGTTCATGAGACGCAGATCGAGACGATTATTCATCCCGAAAGCCTGATCCATGCGATGGTTGGATTTCAAGACGGCGGGATGATGGCCCATGTGGGGCCGCCTGATATGCGCCACGCCATCGGCTTTGCGCTTCACTATCCCGAGCGCCGTCCCCTGGATGTCGCACGCTTGGATCTTACGCAGATCGGCCAGTTTCGCTTCTATGCTGCCGATGAGGGGCGCTATCCGGCTCTAAGTTTGGCGCGCGAGGTGATGCGGCGGGGCAATCTGTGGGGCGCTGCGTTCAATGCGGCTAAGGAAGTGGCCTTAGATCGTTTTATTGCAGGGGATATTGGATTTTTAGATATGGCGATACTGGTTGAAAAGGCGTTGCACGCGATGGATCGCGCGGAGCTGCTGCGCGGCGCGCCTCGTGATTTAACGGATGTGTTGCAGGCCGATCAAGCCACGCGCGAAAGGGCCCGGACAATAAATGTTTGATATCGCGGCACTCTCTGCCTCTTTTGGCGGATTTATTTGGATGATCTTCTTTTTTGTCATCGCTCTATCGGTCATCGTCGCGGTGCATGAATATGGCCATTACATCGTCGGACGTTGGTGCGGTATCCATGCGGAGGTCTTCTCGGTGGGATTTGGCGCCGTGCTCCTTTCGCGTGTGGACCGGCATGGAACGCGGTGGCAATTTGCAGCGCTGCCGTTTGGCGGATTTGTCCGCTTCAAGGGAGATGCCAGTGCCGCCAGCGCACCAGATGCTGCGCTTTTGCCAAAGCTGAGTGCTGAAGAACGGCGCAAAACCATGCATGGGGCGCCCATTTGGGCGCGCGCGGCGACCTCAGCGGCCGGGCCTGTGTTCAATTTTATCCTATCAATCGCGCTCTATTGTGGGTTGTTCATGTGGCATGGCCAGTATGATGGCAGTTTGAAGATCGCGCAATTAACCCCGGTTCCGGGGGAAATGGGCCTGCAGATCGGAGATGAAATCTTGGCCGTTGAGGGGCAAGACGTGCGCAGTTACGAAGAATTTGCGACGATCGGTCAGGCACTCGTGCCCCCCGTGCGCTACACGGTGATGCGGGACGGGCGGCGCAGCTCTGTGCTGGGGCCCGTACCTTTCCCGGCATTGGTGGCGCAGGTCCAGCCGCGCTCCGCGGCGATTGAGGCGGGGTTGCAAGCCGGTGACGTGATTTTGCGGATCGATGGAAGGGCCATTAACGGGTTTTCTCAACTGCAACAGACCGTGGCCGAGGCCGATGGAGATGAAATGGGATTTTCAGTGTGGCGCGCCGGCACAGAGTTTGATGTGCGCCTCACTGCAAAATCGGTTGCGATTCCAAGCGCTAATGGTGAATTTGTAAACCGGAGATTGGTGGGCATTTCTGGTGGGACGTTCTTTAAGCCGGGTACGGATCCATTGCCCTTTGGCGTGGCGATCCGCGCGGCCGCTGAGCGCACCTGGTCGATCATTACCCTGTCTCTTGCAGGTTTGAAGCAAATGGTTCTCGGCTCGATCAGCGCCTGCAATATTTCCGGTCCGGTGGCGATTGCCGAGACGGCTGGGCAGATGGCGCGTCAGGGGGCGATGCCCTTTGTTGCTTTGATCGCAGGATTGTCGACCGCGGTTGGCTTGATGAACCTCTTTCCCATCCCGGTCTTGGATGGCGGGCATTTGCTATTTTGCGCTTATGAAGCGATCACGGGGCGCAAGCCAAGTGATTCTGCTCTGCAGATTTTGATGACCATCGGGCTGTTTTTGGTTTTGTCGCTGACAGCCTTCGCTGTGGTCATGAATTTCATGTGCCCGTAACCTGACACTGTGGCGGAAAAGCCCGGAAAATGCGGTGATTGGCACGCAGTTTTTTTTGACACAGTGCCGGCGAGGCGATAAGTTCACGAAATATTAACCAAGCCACAACAGGGACATTTGTGATGAAACTTTTTGGAGCTCATGCGGCACGGGCAACCGTTTTGATCCGCGCCTTTGGTGTCATGATGATCTCTTGCGTCTGGATGGTGCAGGCGGCGCAGGCAAATGATTTTAAAATTACTGAAATTATAGTCGACGGTAATCGGCGGATCGAGACAGAAACCATCCGCAGCTACACAGAGATCGAGACCCCGGCCGTTTTGGCGATTGGTGAGGTTAATGACGCGGTGCAGCGCGTGCGCGATTCAAACCTGTTTGAAACTGTGACGGCAGAGGTCCAAGGCAACAAGCTCAAGGTCACTGTCGTTGAATTTCCGACGGTCAATGAAGTTGTGTTTGAAGGCAATGAACGGCTTGGCGAAAAACAACTGAGCGCTTTGGTGCGCTCGCAATCTCGGCGGATCTATTCGGTCAGCCAAGTGCGTGATGATGCCAATGCCATCGCTGAGGCCTATGCCAATCAAGGCCGCATAGCCGCCTCTGTCGAACCGCGGATCATTCGGCGATCGGACAACCGGGTTGATGTGATTTTTGAGATTGCGGAGGGCGGTGTTGTGGAGATTGAACGTCTGTCCTTCGTGGGCAATCGGACGTTCTCCGATCGGCGGCTGCGCCGTGTTTTGAACACCAAACAAGCCGGTCTGCTGCGGATATTCGTACAGCGCGACACCTATGTTGAGGATCGGGTAGAATTCGACAAGCAAGTTCTGACTGATTTTTATAACTCGCGTGGCTATATTGATTTTCAAGTGCAAGCTGTGACCTCAGAGCTGTCGAAAACCAAAGATTCCTTCTTTCTCACCTTCCGCGTTCAAGAAGGGCAGCAATTCTCTTTTGGCAAGATCACCACAACGTCAGACCTTGAAGACGTGGATCCGGGTGATTTTGAAAACGCGATTAAAATCGAGCAGGGGGATATCTACTCTCCGGCCCTGGTTGAAAATACCATCACCCGGATGGAGCGCCGAGCTCTAGAACTGGGGCTTGATTTCGTGCGTGTTGAGCCGCGTGTGACCCGCAACAATGAAGGCCTGGCCTTGGATATTGATTTCAACCTGTCTCGCGGTCCGCGCGTTTTTGTTGAGCGGATTGATATTGCAGGCAATACGACCACGCTTGATCGGGTGATCCGCCGGCAGTTCAAAGTCGTTGAGGGAGATGCGTTAAACCCCCGTGAAATTCGCGCCAGCGCTGAACGGATTCGCGCGCTGGGTTTCTTTGCAAGCTCTAATGTAACCACCCGCGAGGGGTCTGCACCCAATCAAAGGATCGTCGAAGTTTCGGTGACTGAGAAGCCGACCGGCAACTTGAAATTCGGGGCCAATTATAATTCGGCCAATGGGGTCGGATTGGTGGCCAGTTTCCGCGAAGAAAATTTCTTGGGGCGGGGGCAAGCCACCAGTTTTGGAATCAATACCACGACAAGCACGCGCGGGTTTAATTTTGGGTTCAAAGAGCCATCGCTATTCAACCGAGATTTGAGCTTGAGTTTTGGGGTAGATTACCGTGGCACCAGTAAGAACAACGCCCGGTATAATACCGGTTCGTTTGAAATTGATGCAGCCTTGGGCTTTCCTGTCAGCGAATCTGGATTTTTTACCCCCAAGCTCTTCTATGAAACTGAAGAGCTGACGGATGTGACGACAAGTTCAGCAGTTATCACCGGCGAAGCTGCGGAGGGTGACCGCAAAACGCTTGGCCTGGGCTATACTTATTCTTTCGACAACCGCCGCACGGGCCTTAATCCCAAATCCGGGATTTTTTTGCGGCTGTCGCAAGATTTTGGCCTAGCCGGTGACGCGCGTTTTGTCCGCACGAATGTCAAATTGGGTGGTGAAACCTATGTGCGCAATGAAGACTTCAAAGTCACAGCGATTTTGGAGGGCGGCGCGCTGAGTTATGCCGGTGGCAGTTCAAGCCGGGTTACGGATCGTTTTTTTCTTGGGTCTGGCTTGTTTCGAGGCTTTGCACCCGGCGGTCTGGGTCCTCGCGAAGTCGACACGAGCAACTCGATTAATGACGCGCTTGGCGGTGAATACTACGCGGTTGCGCGGTTTGAGACGCAATTTCCAATCGGCCTGCCTGAAGAATATGGCATTGAGTTCGGCGCTTTCTTTGATGCGGGCTCTGTTTGGGGCTTGGATTCGGCCCATGTGGGGTCGGGTGCGAACCAAGCACCGGCCAATACGATCCTTTACGATGAGTTCACCCTGCGCGCGGTGGCTGGCGTGTCCATCTTTTGGAATACCCCGATTGGTCCACTGCGTTTCAACTTCACCGATGCGGTTAAAACTGCAGAGTATGATGTTGAGCAGAATTTTGATCTCACCATTTCGGCGTCTTTCTGATGGGCGCTTGCGCCAGGTTGCTCCGATTCTCTTTACTGTGGCTTAGCTTGCTATGGGCGCTTCTGGCGGCGCCCTTGGCGGCGCAGGAGGCCTCAATATTGGTGGTCGATCTTGATCGGGCCTATGAAACCTCTTTGTTTGGCAAATCTATGCGCGCGCAGTTTCGCGAAGACAATCAAGACGTAGCAGCTGAAAATACGCTCCTATTGAATGCCTTGAAAGATGAAGAGCTGCAGCTGACAGAGGATCGTGCGACGCTGTCTGCCGAAGAATTCGCCGCCGCCGCCGCCGCATTTGATGCGAAAGTCCAGGAAATCCGCAGCGCACGGCTTGAAAAAATTAGGCAAGTGGATGAGCAGTTTAAGAATCTGAAGCCATTGTTTTTTAGCCGAATTGAGCCCTTTTTTGACCTGGTTATGCGGGAGTTCAATGCAACTGTGATCTTGGAGAAACGCTCGGTTTTACGCAGCATCGAGGGCATCGATATCACAGATCTTCTGGTCGAGCGGGTGGATGATGCCTTTCTGGCCAGTATTTCTGCCACCGAGCCGGCCGCTGAAAATTAGACCTCGGTTTGCGCCTTGGCTCCGAACAGGCGCCAGAATGGCTGTTCGGGCAAATGTTGCACGGCGCGTCAGGCTTTGGTACCTTTACTAAAATTAAGGATAAAATACATGACCGAACTTGCAAGCGCTGACATCCAACTGATTCAAGCCATTCTTCCGCATCGTTACCCCTTTCTTCTGGTAGATCGTGTCGAAGATATCGACGGGGTGAAATCGGCGCGGGGTATCAAAAACGTCACGATGAATGAACCCCATTTTCAGGGCCATTTCCCGGGCACGCCCATTATGCCGGGGGTAACGATTATTGAGGCTCTGGCGCAAACGGCCGCTGTTATGGTGGGGGTGACCCATAACTTGGCAGATACCAATATGTTGATCTACTTTATGTCGATCGATAAATGCAAATTCCGCCGCAAAGTCGTGCCCGGCGATGTTCTGGAGTTGCATGTGGAGACCCTGCGCGGCGGATCCAAAATCTGGAAATTTAAAGGCCGTGGTTTGGTCAATGGCGAAATGGCGGCAGAGGCCGAATTCACCGCCATGATGGATTTGCCGGAGACCGCCAAGTGAGCGTCGACAGCACCGCACAGATTCATCCGTCAGCGGTCATCGAGCCGGGGGCCCGCATCGGGGCGGGCTGTGAGATTGGGCCGTTTTGTTGGATAGGGGCCCATGTGGAGCTTGCCCAAAATGTTGTTTGCACATCGCATGTGGTTATTCGTGGGCAGACCAAAGTCGGTTCAGACACGCGCATTTTCTCATTTGCCGTAATTGGTGAAATTCCGCAGGATTTGAAGTTTAAAGGCGAAGTGTCCCAGCTGGAGATTGGCCAGCGCAACACCATCCGCGAGCATGTGACCATCAATCTTGGCACCCAAGGCGGCGGCGGCGTCACCTCGATTGGCGATGACTGTTTGCTGATGGCGGGCTGCCATATCGCCCATGACGCGCGTTTGGGAAATCGGGTCATTATTGTCAATTCTGCAGCCATTGCGGGCCATGTGGTCATTGAGGATGACGTGATTGTCGGCGGGCTTTGCGGCGTGCATCAATTCGTGCGCCTTGGAAAGGGCGCTATTATTGGCGCGGTTACTATGGTGACCAATGATGTGATTCCCTATGGTCTGGTGCAGGCGTCACGGGGACAGTTGGACGGTCTCAACCTTGTTGGCTTAAAGCGCCGTGGGGTGGATCGCCAAGACATCACGGCTCTGCGCGCCGCCTTTCAGATGCTGGCGCAGGGCGAAGGGGCGTTTCAAGATCGTGCGAAACGACTTGGGGAGGAAACCGACAGTGCCTATGTTCAGGAAATTGTCGATTTTATTCTGGGCGACAGCGGTCGCTCCTTTTTGACACCGGGGTAAACGGATGCTGGCGCTGATATGCGGGCAGGGTGCTTTGCCGGGTCTGATCGTTCGAAACATCTCCCATGTGCCTTTGATTGCGGCTCTGGAGCAATTTAGGCCCGAGGGTCTTGCCGTTGATTTGACGTTTCGCCTGGAAACCCTCGGCACTTTCTTGAATGACTTGAAACTCCGCGGGGTTAAGCAGGTTTGTTTCGCCGGCGCGATTAGGCGGCCAAAAGTCGATCCCGCACAAATTGACGCGGCCACACAGCCACTTGTGAGCCAGATTGCCCGAGCGCTTTCTGACGGCGATGATGCCGCCCTACGCATCGTTATTAATATTTTCGAACAGGCCGGTTTTGAAGTGGTTGGTTTTACGCAGCTTGTACCTGAGCTTTTGCCGCCGGGCGGGGTGTTGAGCCAACGCGCAGCTGACGCTCAGGATCACAAAGATGTGGCGCGGGCTCAAACGGTGGTTGAGGGGCTCTCAGCTTTGGACATGGGGCAGGGCTGCGTTGTGGCGTCTGGCCATATCTTGGCCGTTGAAGCTTTTGGCGGCACCCGGTGGATGTTATCGCGCCTCCCGGCCGTTCGACCCGCTGATTGGCCCGAAGGGGGGGTGCTCTATAAAGCTCCGAAGGCCGGCCAAGAGCGGCGAATAGACCTGCCGGCCATTGGCCCTGAGACCATGGCGCAGGCGGCGCAGGCAGGGCTGGCGGGGGTCGCCATAGTGCAGGGCGGCGTGGTTGCCTTGGATTTACCAGATGTCATTGCTGAGGCGGATCGTTTGGGGCTGTTTCTATGGGTGTGTGAGGCGAAGCTGTGAAGCTGTTCCTTTTGGCAGGTGAGGCCTCCGGCGATCGGCTTGGGGCGGATCTGATGCGCGGGTTGCGTCACCTTACACCGGATGTGACCTTTCGAGGGATCGCCGGGCCTGAGATGCAAAGTGAAGGTTTGGACAGCCTGTTTGACATGTCCGAGCTGTCCGTCATGGGGTTGGCGGAAGTCTTGCCAAAATATTTCGCCCTAAAGCGCCGCTTGGATCAGACCGTGGCGGAGGTGCTGGCCTGGAAGCCAGATATTTTGATCACCATCGACAGTCCTGATTTCTCCTTAAGGGTGGCGCGGGCGGTGCGGGCGGCGGACCCGAAGATCAGAACCTGCCACTATGTTGCGCCGTCAGTTTGGGCTTGGCGAGCGGGGCGCGCAAAGAAAATGGCGGGCTTTATTGATCATGTGCTGGCGCTATTGCCCTTCGAGCCGCCCTATATGGAGGCCGAAGGCATGGCTTGCGATTTTGTGGGTCATCCGGTCGCGGCGCAAGCCCCGATCACCTCTAAACAGATTGCTAAGTTTCAAGCCGACTACGCCTTAGATCCAGCGCGTGAGTCTTTAGTGATTCTGCCGGGATCTCGACCCTCAGAAATCAAGCGCCTGTTGCCCGTGTTCTGCCAGGTCCTATCAGAGCCATTTTTCGCAGATTTCCAGCTGATTTTTCCGACATTGCCGCATCTGGAGCCGCTCTTGCGCGAAGCGCTTAAGGGCTTGCCGCAGGAGACAGTGTTGGTCACAGGCTCCGGGCTCAGCGCGGCGGCTGCTGCCGAAGAGCGGCTGGTTGCCTATGGCGCCGCAAAAGCGGCTTTGGCGGCCTCTGGCACCGTATCGCTTGAGCTGGCAGCGGCCGGCACGCCGATGGTGATTGCCTATGACATGGGTCTCATCTCGCGGTTGATCATCGGTGCTATGCTCCAAATTGACACGGTGACCTTGGTCAACCTTGTATCAGAGACCCGGGCTGTTCCAGAATTTGTCGGTAGAGACTGTAAAGCCGCACAAATCGCACCCGCTTTGCGGCAAATTCTGAGCGCTCCCGCAGCGCAAGCGCAAGCCATAGAGGAGACGATGACGCGCCTTGGCCGTGGAGATCCAGAGTTGCCCTATCGTGCGGCGCGCGCGGTCCTCAAAGGGCTCCAATAGTCTCAATCCCGGGTGATCCAACCACCGCCCAAAACCCGGCTGCCATCGGGATCATAGAAAACGCAAGCCTGCCCCGGCGCCACACCCTCTTCGGCCATCATCAGCTCTACCACCGCTTCGGTTTCCGACAACGGGCGCAGAACCGCGTCGCGTGGCGGGCGGGTGGAGCGGACTTTTGCGGCGATGCTCCACTCGGCTTGGTCAGTCAAAGGCTTGTCGCCAAGCCAATTGACTTCCTTAAGGCGCACGTGCCGTGTCGCCAGCATCTCTTTCGGTCCAACCACCACATGCCGGTTTTCGATATCCAAACGGACCACATAGATGGGATCAGTCAATCCACCGATGCCAAGACCGCGTCTTTGGCCAATGGTATAATGGATAATGCCCTCATGGGTCCCCAGAACTTTGCCGCTCTGATCGACAATGTCACCCGGTTGTGCCGAACCTGGATGCAACTTTTCAATGACCGCCGCGTAGTTACCATCTGGTACAAAGCAAATATCTTGGCTGTCAGGTTTATCGGCCACACCAAGGCCGTATTTGCTCGCCAGAGCGCGCGTTTCAGCCTTGGAGGTCAAATGCCCCAGCGGGAATCTCAGATATTCGAGCTGCTCGGTCGTGGTTGAAAATAGAAAGTAACTTTGATCGCGATTGTGATCTGCGGCCATATGCAATTGCGCACCCGTTGGGCCGGTTTTGCGTTGGATGTAATGGCCCGTGGCCATGCAATCTGCGTCAAGATCTTTGGCCGTTTGCAACAAATCTTTGAATTTCACACGCTCATTGCAGCGAATACAGGGCACGGGTGTCGCCCCAGCCAGGTAGCTTTCGGCAAAATCGTCGATAACCGCTTCGCGAAATTTATTCTCATAGTCCAAAACGTAATGCGGAAAATTGAGCTCTTCCGCCACGCGGCGCGCGTCGTGAATGTCGCGGCCAGCGCAACATGCACCCTTTTTAGCGAGTGCTGCTCCATGGTCATAAAGTTGGAGCGTAATGCCAACAACATCATAGCCTTGCGCCGCCAATTCGGCCGCAACAACCGAGCTATCAACCCCGCCTGACATGGCAACAACCACCCGCGTGTCTTCGGGCGCCTTGGCAAAACCAAGGGAATTTAAAGGGGTTTTATGGCTCATGGGAGGTGCTCAGTCCTGCAGAATTTAGC
>Ga0181597_10005965_pt1 | contig 11512 bp, 11 predicted proteins | sample 041ome_5_FD_148647 | JGI IMG/M metagenome (GOLD analysis project Ga0181597, IMG submission 148647) | Coastal salt marsh microbial communities from the Groves Creek Marsh, Skidaway Island, Georgia - 041403US metaG (spades assembly) | ecosystem: Environmental > Aquatic > Marine > Intertidal zone... | reverse complement strand
TCGTGACGGAGGTCAGTACGATTGTGACAACCCCCCTACAGATGATTCAAGTGGAGGACGTGGAAGTGGGGGGAGCGACGACGATGTACCAACGCTCCGAGCATAATATGTAAAAATCTTATTGTCTATGACAATAAGATCAGAAGTTTTTGTTCATTTTTTATATTATTATTTAATCGTTAACGTGTCTAATAAACAAAAATGAGAGAAGTTATGTTAGATCTAGAAACTCTTAGTACAAGACCAAACGCTATAATCGTCAGTATAGGTGCAGTAAAATTCGACAGGAGAGGTCCCATAAGAGACCTAGAACAACTTGATCAATTCTACAAGAGAATCGAGATAGACTCGTGCAAAGAGCTTGGAATGCATTTCGACCAAGAAGTGCAAAATTGGTGGAATGAACAAGATGATGATATCAGATATGAGGCTCTGGAACATACAGAAAGAGGGACAATAAAAGACGTTCTACATGATTTCAGTAGATGGTTCAGGGGGTGTAAGCTTATATGGGGGAATGGAGATGATTTTGATTGTACTATATTATCCGAAGCATATAAACTAGCTGGTATAAAAACACCCTGGAATTTCTGGGATACTAGAGATGTTAGAACTGCTCTAGACATTGGAAATATCAATCCTCGTGATCTACCCTCTCAACATAAACACCATCCAATTCATGATTGTTATCGTCAAATAATAGGAGTTAAGAAATCCTTGTCTTCATAAGGTTTCATTCGTGGTCATATATTTTAGAGAAATATACGATCAACATATACCGATTAACCTAGAGTTTACCGATCTTTTCTTTTTATAAAGTTCTGTAGCTGCTTTCATAGGAGTATCTCTGTCACAAGACGAAGGGCCATAACTATAATATGGAGATGCCATAGGTCCTCTGACTGCATAAGATACAAAGTAATTTTCAGATGCAACAGGAATCTTTCCATGTGCCATGACCATGTATTGTTCATCAACTTGTTTAGTTGTCCAGCTACTACCATCTGCTGAAACAGAAACATAACTGTCACCACCCCAACCAAGATAGTCAGTATTACCGAATACTATAAACTGTTCTCCATCCCATGATATATGAGATGGGACATAACCAGGAAAAAGTGGGTTATCACCGACTAAACTAGCTCTTTGACTCCATGTTTTGCCATCAATAGAAGCATAAACTCCGTCGACATATATAGCTAACCATTCACGACCATTCCATGTAACATCAAACGGAGAGATAATAGCACCATTCTCATCCCCAGCTTTTGATTTCGTCCACGATTTCCCGTCTTCAGAATACGCAATAACACCCTTTACAGTCAAATCATCTGCAACAATAGCACTTAATGCAACCCATATAGTTCCATTGAATTCTATAGTGCTACAGATATCTCCGAAAATCTGAGTAGGTGATGCCGTCCAATTTATACCATCTTCGGAGTAAGCCATAATCGTTTTATTAGGGTCGGAACCAGTCGCATCACTCATACCACCAGCAACCCAAAGACCATTACCATATTTAATGTTAGTTACACTGCTCAGAGGCCCGTTAACACCAGATAAACTCCAGTTCCTACCATCGTCGCTAATTAGGAATTGCTTATTCTTGTTATATTGCCCGTATCCAGCTATACACATAGAACCGCTGCATGCTAAACCACTCACCTCACCTCCAACTTCAACAATATTGGGAATATTCGTCCAGGACTTCCCATCTTCTGAGATATATATTCCTTTGGTCCCAGATGATATCCATAATTTTTTCTCGTCCCACCACAATAGACTTTCACTAGGACCACCATTTGTATAATTTACTTCCCAACCATCAATGCCATCACCACCTCTCGCAATAGTAGATATACCTATTTTTTCATTATTATCGTAACTAGTTAGTAACGTTACATTTTCATATTGCGGAGTTGGATCTGGTTTGCATGTAGTATTAGTTTTTTGTGTACAAGGTTGATCAATTATATTAGGAGGAGTACATTCTTTGCAAACCTCACAATCTTTGAAATTTCCAGAAGGAGACCATTGACCTGGAGGACAGGATGTCGGATCAGGATCCTTACATGTGGCATCAGTCATCTGTGTACAAGGTTGATCAACTATTTTAGGAGAGACACAGGTTGTACAAACCTTACAATCAGTAAAATCTCCAGAAAGAGACCATTGACCTGGAGGACAGGATGGGACCTTACAAGTCGTATTAGTCTTTTGCGTGCAAGGTTGGTCAACTATTTCAGGAAGAGTACATTCTTTGCAAACCTCACAATCAGTAAAATTTCCAGAAGGAGACCATTTACCTGGAGGACAGGAGGTCGGAACAGGATTTTTACATGTAGCATCAGTCGTCTGTGTACAAGATTTATCTAATATTTTGGGTAGAAGACAGGTTGTACAAACCTTACAATCAGTAAAATCTCCAGAAGGAGACCATTGTCCTTCGGGACAGGATGTAGGGGGAGGTTTTCTACTGTAGGCTACTGCTATTCCAATCGCACTAGCTATAACCACTAATAATAGTATTACTAGAAAAGTTCTATTCGCCTTCATATTTCTTATAAGTAATATTATTTTACAATTTTACAGTAAATCCACCTTGCTCTTTAAGAGCTTCAAGATCTTTCTTAAAAGCCTCTACATCAATCCCAGATTCCTTGAGACCTTTCTCGAACTCCTTTGTCCGAGATATCTTCGTGCTACGTTCCATCTTCTTACGTCCTGTCTTCTCTCTCAAACGCTGTAATAACTCCTCACGTGTAGGTTTGTTCTCGTCCATCTTTATAGATATTATAGAAAAAGCTTTAGACTAACTTAATAGTCTTATTCTGATGGCGCACAAGTAGTTCTAGGTGTAGGATAACGGTAAGGATCTCTATTGGAAGGTACATATATCGGTATATTAAATTCTTCAGCTATTTCAGCAGTAACTTTGTATGTAGTTGTAAAACGTCTGGCTTCTCTTTCCATAGGATGTAATTTGTATGAACTATCATGTTCTTCTTCTGCATACAATCTACCCTCTGAATACGCGCATCCAAACTGGTAATTACTCTCACCAAGCTGCACATACTGTCGTGTGTGTACAAGCTCGTGAATGAGTGAGTTTAGCATCCAACCATTAACTGTACCATCATCGTTAATCAATTTGTCTCGGAGATACAGTGTATAACCATGCGCAGAAGCTCTAACAGACTGACGGTCACCATCATCATATTTCCAGTAATTACTTGCAAGACATTGGTTATCATATACTTCAACGTTAGGAAGATATATGTCTCTTGAGAAACCAATACTTTCAAGGTAATTGGCAAAACCTATAAGAGATGGATGATCTAACTTGATAGGGTCATCTCTTGTTCGAAAATAATATGAAAGATTAGAACCTATATTATAAGCTAAAATCCCTCCAAAACAATATGCCTCCTGACCTAATTCTCTCCATTCAGATGCCTCACTAGAAACACCATAAGAACCTCCTGTATAAGCATCCCTGGGAACCACCTTATGTAACGTCAGATTGTCTTGTGTAAAATAATCCTCATTTATCTCCAAAACCGTAAGAATAGGATAATTATCTATTTGCGCTAAATAGGGATCAGTTACACCCGCAATACCAACGAGTGTGTCATTAACATCAAGAGAAATAGTGTCAACTTCTCGTAGAATCCAGGAACTATCACTTGAGACGTCGGGTTTGAACACTACTATACCTTGAAACCCATCATAATCGTTTGTTAAAGCGTATAACATACCATCACAGCCAAAACACGCTGCTACTATAGGAAGTGTTTCATTGGTAGATTTAATAATCTGAACAAACTTCTTAGCATTTACATTAACTGTATACTCATCTATATTTACATCATACAATACACAACGCTCAGGACTGCTTCCATCAGGAACAAGAATATACTTTGTAGTTTTATCATATGCTACCCAATCAAAATTCAAACCCAAAGTACCATCAACACTAGTAAGCTGACCATTCATATCTGTTACATTTACTACAGAAGCAACTGACAACAAATGCCCCCAAAAATAGAAACCAAGTTTTGTGAATCTATCAGCATAGCATTTCACAGGAAATACAGTCCAATCAGTAAACCCTCTAAAACCAATATAAGCACCTTGTCCAAACTTTCCTTCAGATCTATTATAACAAGGTAAATTCTTTCTAACAGCAAGAGATGACCTACCATACCCAAGATTATCAGACATAGGCAAGGCGACTAGTTTCTCTCTATTATCTACACCAGCAGATACATACCAATTTCCTTGTGTATTTGGGGTTAACGCAGTCAAACCGTAAAAATCATCACCTAGAGCAGATATTTCTGAATCTTCTATCACGACTTGCTTGTTCCATGTTCCAGAATATACCCGTGGGTTTCTACTTACAAATCCATAACCTCCGTTTTTCCAAGTATTATCATTTACGAAAGGTTGGATTAATATAACTTCAGAGAATAGTTCAATAAGATAACCTATATCTCCAATAAATATGCTCCTGTTACCGTATAAGTATTGTGCTACATTTATAAATAATATATCAACGAGATCAAACACATTGTAATCACTACCATCATCACTATGTTCATGGTCTTTATTTTCTTTTTCCAACTTATTCAAGTCAAACTTAACATAGTAACCCTTTTCTACTGTTAATTTTGATATCATTTCGACTAATTTCTTAGGTTCTATATCATAGTCTACATCCTTTGGTAGAGGGAAAATCTGTGGTTTACCATTTATATAAGCTTCCAACCTAGACTTTCCCATAATTTTAGCAATATTATTACTAGCTTTCGGCATCATACTGTATATACCTTTCTTGTATTTACTCAAAGCAACCATCGCGAGCTTTTTATACAGATTTGCATCTTTCTCTGAAATTCCAATCTTACTTCTTTTTGTATACTTCTCTGGTTTCATTTTAATGGCTAGAATTATAAGAGATGTGATCACAATAACCGCTATTCCGAACAATATGGACTTTTGTCTACTCATCATTTTATATAAGACCCATATTTTGTTTTTTGTATATTCCTCGTAACATACAAAAAACTTTTAATATATCAGCATAAATTTACTTCTTGCCCGCGGCCTTCTTAGCAGCAGGAGCCTTCTTGGCAGCAGGGGTCTTCTTGGCAGCAGGAGCCTTCTTAGCAGCAGGGGTCTTCTTAACATCCGCCTTGGGCTCGGCCTCGGCCTTGACGGAAACAACAGGCTCTCCTCCAAGAACCTTGGCCTTCTCCGACTCATAACGCTCCTTATCAGCCGCAGCCTTCTTGACATATCCATCAAGCTCCTTAGCCCTCTTCTTATCAGCCTTGAGAGCATTCCACATCTTTCCAAGCTCAGCGGTGATCTCAGTCGCCTTCATATCGGGGTTAGCCGCCTTGACCTCGGGCCTCTTGTCCTGGCAAAAGAAGATGTAAGAAGACCTTCCACGGGAAATCGCGGCAACACCAGTGGGCTTAACACTCTCCTTCTCAGACTCATAACGCTCCTTATCAGCAGCGGCAGCCTTCTCAAATACAGCAAGGGCAGAAGCATTCTTCTTGTCAGCCTTGAAAGCACTCCACCTCTTTCCAAGCTCAACAGTAATCTCAGTAGCCTGCATCTCAGGGTTAGACGCCTTGACCTTAGGCCTCTCCTCCTCGCAGAAATACAGGTAAGCGGACTTGGCACGCTTCACGGAAGCAGCAGGGTTAGGCTTCTTTCCCGCAAGAACAGCCTTAACCTGCTTCTGGTTAGCAGAAGACTTCCAAGCCTCAATAAGCGCCTCGTTATCACCGAGGAACTGAACAACAAAGTTATTAATAGCAGCAGACATGATTTTTATAATCGGAGTTATCCCTATAAGTCATTTTATCACCCAGGGAATAACAGAGTTCTGACATTATACAAAAGCTCACATGTTACTACTGCCTTTTCCGACAATATTTTACAGTAAATTCCACATCCTAAAGGATGAGGGATTTTAACCACGTTTTTTTTGTTTATTTTTTGTTTTTTGTTTTTTATTTTGTAATCTCGATACGGATATTTTTCCTACCAGCTTTGAGAGCAATCGCATACAGATTCATGATAATCTCCTTAGGAGCACGAATGACCGTAACCTTCTCCTCCTTAGGAGGACCCCAACGAGAAGCTCTGGGCTTCTTGTCCTCTTCAACCGCAACACGCTCCAGCTCCCTGAGCTTCTCCTTGTTACGCTCGACAGCCTCCTTATCAAGAGGAGGTCCCCAGCGGGAAGCTCTGGGTTTCTTGTCCTCTTCAACCTTCTTCCACGGGTTACTGACAGGAGCAGGAGCAGGAGTGAAAGGCTTGCTGACAGCAACAGCAACAGGCTTAACAACGGGAGCAGACTTGTAGCCATTACGAATGTAGAAGTCATCATCGGTCTCACCACTATGCCTGAAAAGACACTTCTTTGTAGGGTCACAGTTGACACACTTACCATTTTGAGTCTTCGTGAGAAGGCACTTAGAGCCCCAAGAGCAATTTGTGATCTTGAGCTCAGCGATAGAATGAGCGAAGCGGCATTTGGCACCGTGTTTGCACTCGGTTTTCTCAGTCACAGACCTGCACATTCTAGTACTCTTTTTGGGTACATTGAGTTTAAGAAGAGCATTCTGAGAAATAGAGCGTTTCTCCTCAGCCGTAGTAGTAGCCATACACAAGGTCAAGTCAAGAGGCTTGGATGTCGCTCCGACAGTAACCCAGTCTGCAGATTCGGCGGATGATGAAGCCTTAAAAGTCTTTTTCACCAGGATAGGTTGAGGGAAAATCGGAGCAGAAGAAGGACGACTGACAGACCTCGAATCCTTCATACGAGATAACTGGTAGATCTCTTCCATGTACTCGTCATGCTCCTTCTGTTTCTCAAGTTGCTCCTTCTCAAGTTGCTCCTTCTTAAGTAAATTCTGCTGGACGATGTCACGCTCGTAATCCATCTTCTCTCTCAGGATCTTCTGTATCTTCTGTATGCGGGTCTCCTCAACAGACTCGGTAGCAACAGGCTCGGTAGCAACAGGCTTGGCAACAACAGGCGCGTCGTAGGAAGGCTTGGTTGCGTAGAGACTAACTTTAATAGGAGCAATCTCTCCATCAGCAACTCTTTGCGCAACTCTGACAGAAAGCATTGCAAGTTTTTCTTCCTTCGCTGCTTGTTCCTTCTTCTTAAGCTCATTAGCGGTCTCGCGACGTTCCCTGCGACGAGCAGCAGCTTCTTTCTTCCATTCTGCTGTAATAGGAGCAGCCTCATCTTGCTTCTTTTTCTTGCCACCGTTACGACGGTGACCCCAGACATTACCTTGGGCGTCCTTCTTTTCTTTTGTCTGGACCCATTCGTCATGTCTCTCTTTCTTGGAAGCTTTCCAAGACCTAAACTGAAACCACCTCTTATTAGGTCTGTACAGTTTTTTCTGAATAATCTTGGCAGCGCACGTATGCTTAATCTGCTCAAGAACCACCATATAACGTCTGCGGTGGGTTTTGATAGCGGGTTCGGTGGGGAGTTTAGCCATGAACCTCCTGTGCTTTTCAGCAACAGCCTCTTCGGCTAGGGTTTTAAGGGTGGCTAGATTGGCATAATGGATAGTCACTTGCTTTTCGATGTCGGCTAAGTGTTCCTTCATGGTGTTGAACTTGGAACCTTCGGGGGGGAGCTGGATTGGTTGGGGGTAGGATCTGGGGAGTTGATTTCTAATAAAGGTGGCGGAAGGGTAGCTGCGGGGGGAGGAGAGAGAAAACCTAGAGACATCATAATCATCGGAGGGGGTGTCAGGAGCATAAGCCCCGTCATTATAAGATTCGAGACCGTAATCACCGCATGTTTCGTTTGCTGGGTTGAAGTATAACCACGGCATTTGTTCAGCAGGATCAAACTGATCATATTCTTCCTCGTCATAATCGGAGAAGTCATCATAGGGGTGTTCCGACTCATAGTCGGAACGGCACTGTGTGCCATAAGAGAGAACAGATAACATAATCGATTTTATACTAGTATGTTTCCCTGAAAAATCAAGTTTATTTTTTAACTGGAAAAAACTATAAATAAACTTGATTTTTTTGAAGATAATTGAAATTATATTTCAACAGTATGGTTTCTTATTTTGCTGATTTTAGTAAGTATATAAAGAGTATCTTATTTTGGAATATTTTTGTGCGACACAGGGGGGATCCTATGAATAATCTGGTACCAGACCATTTTAGACCTATAATGCGTCAAATCGCAGCGGATGTAAACACGTGCTCTTGGTGTAAGGGATCTCATGGGTGTGACTGTATATGTGGTATGTGTTACAAATGTCATTCGCATTCTCACAAGTTTACCACAATAGGTAAAAAGTGGGCTAATTTCAAATCTTGTTCATCTACATGTGAACTAGCTTTATGTATGGGTGTAGTTGAGACGACTAAAGAGGAAAGATATGTCCTTGATTAGTGGGGGTATACAGGGGGACTGAAATAAAATTGAAATATTCAGATAAAAATATTTCAAATAATCCAGAGCTCTACGATGGTTAAACAAGCAGAAAAAGTGAATATTGAAGTTCCTAGTGATCTGGTAGATAAAGTTACAGAATATATGAATATCCTTTCAGTTGGTAAGTCTGAAGGTAAAGCTTATGAGGATGATAATACAGAAATAACAGAAGTTGTTGCAGTTTGTGATCATCGAAGATATGATGGTGATCGTTGGGAGTTTAAACTGAAGTGGAAGGGTGGTGGTTATGATTGGGTAAAAGATGAAGACTGTAACTGTGAACACCTAATCAATCAATACATACATAAAATTAATATGACTACAAATTATCTAGTATGCAGGGTGAGTACAAAGGAACAGGGAGAGGAGACACATACTAGTCTGGCTGCGCAAGAGGCAGAGCTTATTTCAAAAACACGTACACATGAAAATGTACGTAGAAAGATTGTAAAAATCAGGGCTAGCGCGTTCAAAGGCATACCTAAGGAGTTGGAAAAGATTGCAGAAGCTTGTCAAATAGGTGACGAGCTGTATATTTGGCGTGCTGACCGTCTAACGCGTAACATAGTGAAGTATTTGGAATGGCTAGAATACTTTGATTCGATGTGTGTAAAGGTGATGGCAGTATCGGAAAATTTGACGTACAGAGACAACAAACTTGAGTTTATCCAAGCTGTTGTGAACGCACAGGGGGAATCTGAACTGCTTGGAAAGAGAGTAAGGTTATCATATAAACATAGGCGTGACCGCGGTGATACACATGTTGGTAGCTTACCATACGGAAAGAAGTACAAGGTTGTCAGGGAGAATGGACGTGTTATCAGGAAGTGCGTGGTTGATCATCCAGATGAGATTGCCATAATCTCGGCAATCAAGAACAGCCGTACCGATTCCATAACTCTTATGCACGAACTCAACGCTAAGGGTGTCAAGAAACGTGGAAGGAAATGGACTCATAGAATGATTCACAGTATCAAAAAAAAGTAGTTTTAACTCTTTAATTTAAAAAGCATGTATTTCGACATAGTATCATATATTTTAAAAATATACGATATAATACAAGACTTTAAAAAGTCTAACTTTTCTATTTTCTATTATCTAGTAGCATATCAGATAATTTAATAATACCAAATGACGCTATAACAGCTATTGTTATACTAAACATTACAATAAGAAAAATTATAATATTATTTGTGATACTACTCATCTTTGTTTACTTCTCAAGTAAAAAAATAAACTTGACTTTTCACGTGTATAATTTTATAAAAATACAAACCAGTAAGGATGATTACCACGGCTCAGTTCAAGAATATTAATGATTATGTTGTCGGTTTTCTTAACGCATATGGAGATAGTGTAGCTCAGGAACTAGTCGATTCGTGGAATTCGGTCGAAGTTCAGGAGTTGCTCTCCGATTCCATCGGAGTAAAGACAAAGAAAGATCGAAAGAGGAAGATTCCTGGCGCCCCCAAGAAAAACAAATCAGCTTACCTCTTTTTCTGTGATCAGGAAAGGTCTAAGATCAAGGAGGCTAACCCTGAAATGAAGACGTCCGAGATCACGTCAAAACTTGGGGAAGAGTGGGCTAAACTTAAGGAGGATGAGGATAGAGTGGAAGAGTTAAATGAATTTCAGACGAAGGCAGCAGAAGACAAGATCAGATACGAGGAGGCAAAGAAAACATTCGTACCGCCTTCTCCTAGTACTCTGGAGAAGAAGGAGAAGAAGGAGAAGAAGGAGAAGAAGGAGAAGAAAAAAACTGGTGTGAAACGCGCTAAATCCTCTTACATCTTTTTCTGTCATGATGAGAGGTCCAAAGTCAAAGATGAGAACCCTGAGATGAAGGCTACCGAGATTACTGTTGAGCTTGGAAAGAGGTGGAACAGTCTAAAAGATGATGAAGACAGGAAGGAAGAGCTTGCCAAATACATTAAAATGGCAGAAGTAGATGTAGTCAGGTACAATGATGAGATCAAGACTCTGGGAGGAGATGAGGACAAATCAGTCATTTCTGCCTCTTCAGATGATGAGGACAAATCAGTCATTTCTGCCTCTTCAGATGATGAGGACAAATCAGCCAAGACTGCCTCTTCTCGTAAAAAAACAAAAGCGAAGGTCCCAACTGTTAAGAAGTCGAGGAAGACTGGATACGCCCAATTTTGCAAAGAGCATAGAAAGTCCGTAAAAGATGAGAACCCTGATATGAAAGCCAATGCGGTAACATCGAAGCTTGCGGACATGTGGAAGGAGTTGAGTGATGATGAGAAGAGTATGTGGAATGATGAGAATGCGGATTGAAAGGAGTAGGATAAGAGTAAATAGATTAAATAGTAAAATAACAACAATTTTCCATTTTTATATTATAAAAAATGGAAAAATATATCAGTCAAAAAATAAACTTGACTTTTTACTAAAACTTTGAGGTAGTATTTCAACCTATAGAATGTCTTCCCCTTGTGTTGTTTCGAAGAATATGATTTCTTCCCCTATCCCTTCTTCCCCCCAGCATATTTCCAGTTCCAGGCCCATGTGTTCCACTCCCGCAGCTCCTAAGAAGTCCCAGCGTAGCGCAAAGACTGTTCGCCTCGACGACTTCTTTGATCATTCCTCATACAGCGATAAACAGACTAATTCCAGATCCTCCAGAAATTCTACCGATTCCGATAATGTTCGCACCAAGGCTTTCGAAGTCCTTGGAGACAAGGACAAGATGGCTGAGAGACTTACCCGTACCAAGATGTGTAGTTCTGTCGAGAACAACACGAATTGTAGGCATGGAGCAAAATGCCGCTTCGCTCACAATCTCGATGAGCTCCGCGTTGCCGATTGTGTATTTACTACCAACTGCAAGTTGGTCGCAGTCGATTCCAACAATATTTGGTCTAACAGGAGTGGTATTAAGATGTGCAAGTGTAAGCATCCTGAGGAGACGCTCGAAAACTTTTACGATCGTACTGGCCTTTCTAGGTTTTGTAAAGATGTGAAGAAAGACGTGAAGAAAGACGTGAA
>Ga0181597_10005963_pt1 | contig 11514 bp, 13 predicted proteins | sample 041ome_5_FD_148647 | JGI IMG/M metagenome (GOLD analysis project Ga0181597, IMG submission 148647) | Coastal salt marsh microbial communities from the Groves Creek Marsh, Skidaway Island, Georgia - 041403US metaG (spades assembly) | ecosystem: Environmental > Aquatic > Marine > Intertidal zone... | reverse complement strand
AATAATCGCTACTGAAATCACATTTAATCGGTGGTTTCCATTGTATTTTCCACAGGAGAAGCAGCATCACCACTTGTGGCGGGTTCAGGTGTGACGAACATCTTTACTGCTTCCCATACCTTCGCAGATTCGTCCATACTGAACGCACCGCGACGTTGGGCGCTGTTGAGGAAGAATACCATCACATTGAGAGCAATGTTTTGGTTTGAAACAGGAACATCCATGATGTTTACTTCTTTTACCTGTTCTTTTGATGCGAGTTCGCTAGTTGAAACTGGGGTTTGTGTGTCGACGTTTTCCATTATAAAAAATATTAATGTATAGTTTTTATATTGATATATTACTAATAATTTAACTTATTTCTCTCTCCATTATTCTTAATCGTTCCACGTTTTCCTTTATGTATCTATCAAGTATTTTACACAGAAGAATGTAATCCAAATTTGAATGTTTGTCGTCGTCTTTAAGTGTCATCGTGCAACCACCGTGTTCCAGTAATGATACATCAAACCGATGGACTCCTTTATTCAACGAATAACGAATAATATTTTCTATTGTCAAATGGTTATTTTTATTTACATGGAGATGAAGTGAAATCATATTGGGATTGATATATTTCAAACAATCGTCCAGTATACTCCTATATGATTTGAATGTTAGAGAACCACACGTATCAGATAAACATACTTCATTGTAATATTCCGTACACGCGTGATTTACAATATGCGTGACAATATCTTCTGTTTTAATTTTTCCTTCATACGGACAATGGTCGATACATGAAATATACAACTTTGTATTGATTGGACTGATATTGTTTTCTCGTTTATATTGCAAATATTCTTGCATTTTGTATAATTCCGCATTACTTTCTTGTAATGTTCGATTAATATTTCGTTTTTGAAAACTATTGGATACTGATGTGACAAACGCATAATTCGTCATTGCGTGCTTTTCTGCCACTTTCAACTTATTCATGGTTGGAATCAATGTAAATATATTCGGATAATAGTCTTCTATTTCTTTGTCCGCTGCTATTATCATTTCTTCAACAGAATCTTTACTTTCAATATATTGGATACACGACTGATATAGATTAGGAACATCTTTCATTACTGGCATATGCTTGTGGGACACAATTGAGCCGATTTCAATATTACTTGCAAATTTCATATCATGTATGTGTTGGAAAATTATTTGTTTTTTTTCTGTTGTCATAAGTTCGGGTGTCAGACCTTGGATTCCATCTCTCAGAGAAACATCAGTAATCACGGGATTTATATAGTTATATACATCTCTATACAAAGAGCAACTCTTGATTTGTTTTTTGATGTGGTTTACTGCGCGATAATTCATCAGATTATAATAATTCATATATACTTTATTCTTTGAATTACCGTTTGTATTCAATTTTATAATGGATATATACATTATATTATCAAATATTATGAATGATGACTATCTGACAAAACAAATAATTACCTATATGGGAAATAAACGGAAATTATTGAAACATATTAAAGAAATACTAATCAATTTAGAAGAAAAACATGGAAGGAAATTATCTATTGGTGATGGATTTTCGGGTTCCGGAATAGTTTCACGTTTATTCAAGCAACATTCGCGGGATTTATATAGTAATGATTTGGCCGGGTATGCAAAAACATTAAATCAATGTTTTTTGACGAATTTGAGCGATAAGGATGGTATTCAACTCCAAAAATATATTGACACCGCCAACAAACACGCAAATAATAAAACATCAAAATTCCTTAAACACTATATTACAGGCAATTGGACGCCAAAACATCCTACACAAATAACCAAAGACGATCGCGTATATTTTACATACGACAATGGTAATCGTATTGATATTATACGCAACTATATTGAAACAATTCCCAAAAAATACCAACCCTTTTTATTAGGTTCTCTTCTTGTTGAATCTTCTATTCATAATAATACAAACGGACAATTTTCCGCTTACTACAAAAACGAAGATGGTATCGGGCAATATGGTGGCAAAAAAAACATCGATGTCAAGCGTATTACTGGACCGATTACATTGAAAATGCCTACATCATACAATAGTAATAGTCAGATTAATATTAGTAATATGGATACGAATGAATGGATTAAACAAATACCGGAACTAGACCTTGTGTATTACGACCCTCCTTATAACAAACACCCATATTCCATTTTCTACTTTATGTTGGATATTATTAATAACTGGAATACAGATACTGAAATACCATCCACATATCGTGGGCAACCTAAAAATTGGATAAAATCCAAATATAATAGTTCTATTGAAGCTGAAAAAGCATTTTCAGATTTAATTTCTAATACCCGTTCAAAATACATCCTCATTTCATACAATAGTGGTGGTATTATACCTATTGATAAGATGGATAGTTTATTAAAAAAATACGGGTCTGTTACCAAAATACCGGTTACACATAACACATATAATCGTTTGAAGGGTATAAGCGAATATAAAAGTAAAAAACCAACTACAAAGGTCAACGAATTCTTCTGGTTAATTGAAAAGTAAATCAGGTTCTTCGTTGTCATTATACATATCATCTAAACACTGTATAAGTTCTCTGATATAATCATCTTTTTTACATTGGGATTTCAATGTGATACCAAATTCAAATAACATTTTTTTCAATTCACTTCTACTGTTGTGTTTCAAACTATAATACAAACTGATGTATTCATAATCAGACATCAATGTGTATGAATTCTTCGTTATTTGTATTTTCATTTGTCTCTGTCTCATCTGTTATACTTGATACTCTTGAGCGCCTATCTTGACACTTTATATAATAAACCACACCAGCAACTATAACTATTGTTCCGATGTATAAAACTAACAATACTACAGTATTGAATATTCCATCCATCATTTGTTACTACTTATAATAATTGATTTCATTATTCAATTTTACCTTTATTTTGACATATCATCTAAATTTTTAGATTATTGATTTCGCTGTATTTTGTGTCTATCAAATCTTTTAACTTATCCGAGCTTATAATATTATCATTTTTCAAGATTATAGACCCCTCCTGTATCAACTCTCTACAATTTCTTACTATAAACTCTGCACTGTCATATGCATGATGAATTAATGTGCTTATTTCATTATCTATTTTCTCTTTGTATGTTTCGCTCATACTTGGATACAACACTTCCTTACCCATTCCATAATAAATTATCATCTTTTCTGCTAATTTGAGAGCTTCATCGAAATCATTTATTGCTCCCGTTGTAACCGAGACGCCATAAAATACTTCTTCCGCAATCCGTCCAGATAGTAATATCATCAAATGCTCGTAAAGTGCTTCACGTGTATTAATTCCACTAACCGATGGCTCAAATACTGTGTATCCTGGACTATTGGGTGCAGACAGATTTATTACTACCTTTTTCATTTTCGGGTGATGTTTTGATAGCATTCCTACTACTGCGTGTCCCAATTCATGAATCGCGATTTTATCAATAATATCTTCTGTGAATTTGTGCTCGTTTGGTTGCCAGCCCACCATTATACGGTTCAATATAACATCTATATCGTCTTTGTTAAATTCTGTTCTATCATTGCGTATTGCTAGCAACATCGCTTCATTCAATAAATTTTCACATTGAGAACACGATAGTCCGGATGTTAACTCGGCCAAGTCATCTATATTGATATTCTCTTCGTGTGGTTTACCATCAATATGGATTTGTAAAACTTCTTTACGCGTTTTGATGTCCGGATTGTTGATATATATACGTTTATCTATACGTCCGGGACGCAATAATGCTGGATCAAGTAAATCAGCACGGTTTGTAGCACCTAATAGGAAAATTCCGTTTGCTTCTTTAAATCCATCCAATCCTATCAACAATTCATTCAACGTGCTGTCTCGTTCGCTTGAACTACTTTCACCGTCTCCTGAACGCTTACGACCAAGTGCATCAATTTCATCAATGAAAATAATACACGGTTTGTTCTCTCGTGCCAATTTAAACAATTCGCGTATTCTTGATGAACCTACACCTACATATTTTTCTTGAAACTGAGAACCAGACACCGAAATAAAGGATACATTCGCTTCACCAGCAAGAGCCTTTGCAATGAGCGTTTTACCATTACCCGGTGGGCCTTCCAATATGAGACCTTTCGGAACGCGCACATTATATAATGAATATTTTGTAAAATTGGTAAGAATATCAATACATTGATTAAGCTCGCGTTTAATATTATCATATCCACCAACATCATCAAATGAATATGGAACTTCGCGCAATACTTCAAAATTTTTAGAACTTTTTTTCCCTTCATTTTCTGAGGGTATATATGGATTTTGTCTTGAATGAGGTTGTGGTATTTGTTTATTAAATAGATCAAGTATATCTTCTGGAATTTCTGGACTCTCATTATCATTTCCAAAAAAATCCTCAGGTCGTCCTTTAAGAATAATGCGTAATCCGGGTGTTGGAGGTTGTGTCGGTAGCGTTTTGTTTTCTCGGTCATCACTAATCTTCTTGAATAGTTCATCCGTCTTATTTTCATCATAGCGAAACCGAGACTTGGTTGTATTTTCTATTTGTGGGAAAGATGGATAGAATCCAGGCGTTTGTTCTTGTTTTGATGTATCACTATTATTACTATTTACCATATGATTCAAATATTTTTCATAATAATATCGTGAATATGGATAATATTTATCATTCCTACGAAAGTTTAGACCATATTGTTGCTGTTTTATATGATGTCTCTTATGTTGAAAGCTCGCTATGAAAAATGAATCGGTTGGAAACAGTAATAAGCAGAGTAAAAATATAAACTTCATTATACCATATATATGAATTATTGTTTATATCCCAAAAATATAATATGAATAAATTATATATGAATATGTCAAAAGATAATTGCGAATGCAAAGAATGTGATTGCTGTGTCGGACCTTCCAATATGGATAAATGGAGATACACACTTTATACCACCATATTGTTCTTAATCATCGTTAATCCTATGACCTATAAACTCGTTAATGGTTTATTGGGTAGCATTTTCGGTTCTATCGCAGACACTAAGGGCTGTCCTTCAATGATGGGTATATTAGTTCACGCAACTGTATTCACACTATTGTTACGTTATATGATGGACCTTGACATTTAAAAAATTGTGATAAAATTGAATGTATTCATATGATATAATACAATATAACATGAATAATTCTGAAATAACACTTGAAGAAAAATACAAAGATCCATATAAATACGCCATGTTTACCAACGAACGAAGAAACGGTGTTCTAAGAACAAGCAATACAAACAAAGTATCAACTACGTGTGAAGTGTGTTATATGAGTCAAGGTATGTATAGTTGTCGTATATGTAATAAATTGTTATGTATACGTGATGTATGTAAGAAGAAGAACAACAATTACTGTGACGAATGTTATAAAACTCCTACAAATTCTAGTTTCGTTAAAGCATTTGAAAATAGAAATCCGCACACCGGTTGCGGTGGATTCTTTTATAATATTTGGTTTTGTATATTTAAAAAAAAAAGAAAGAGTATTACACCTGTTGATAATATTGTGCCTACTACACCGTGTTAATTTACATACACTACATAGACAAACGCACAATATTATAATGAAAAATATGATATTATGATTTATTTCCTGTTTTTTATACGAATACGGTGTTTAGTTGTTGTGTTACTCGCATAAACGTCGTACATTTTGGCATTTGTTTTATATTCTTCGCGTTAATATACGTGCACGTGCTGCGAATACCACCCAAAAAATCCAAAACCGTGTTATTCAGATCACCTTTGTATGGTATCTTCAATACACGTCCTTCCGATGAACGATATTTCTCCATCTTACCATAATGCGTTTGTTGTGCGACATCCGAACTCATCCCATAAAACTGCTTGTATTTTTTTCCGTCAATATCTATAATATCTCCGGGGTTTTGATCGTGTCCGGCAAACTGTCCGCCCATCATTACAAAATCCGCACCAGCACCAAATGCTTTTGCCATATCTCCCGGACATGTAATACCACCATCCGAAATAATATGTCCGTTTACACCATGTGCTGCGTCCGCACACTCCATTACCGCTGATAATTGCGGCATTCCTACACCCGTTTTAAGACGAGTAGTACATGCACTTCCGGGTCCAATCCCAACTTTTACAATATCCACACCACCATCCAATATTAACTGTTCTACCAATTCGCGGGTCACTACGTTCCCCGCTACAATTATCTTATCTGGGAACTCCGCTCTTACACACTGACAGAAATGTAAAAAGGTATCAATATATCCATTTGCAATATCTATACAAATCCAATTACAATCTACCACTTTCATTATTTCACACAATTTTGTAAAATCATTTGATGATATACCCGTGGATACCATAAACATTTCCGGATTGAGTTGATGGGTTTCTTGATATGTGACAAAATCATCTTTGGTATAAAACTTGTGTAATGCAGTTATAATATGATGCTCTTTTAAACATTCATATACTTCAAACGTCCCTGTTGTATCCATATTTGCCGATATAATGGGAACACCTTTCCAGCTCTTACTTTTACAGTTTCGGAATTTGAACTCCCGTTTCAAATCTACTTCACTGCGACTACAAATGGTCGACCTCTTTGGACGAATCAATACATTGTTGAAATCCAACTTTTCGCCACTCTCAATCTTTGTCATGATACAATAACTATATTATTGTATTATTCATTATATTGTTTTCATATATAAAATACATATAGCTCCACATCTTTTTGCCAACTCGTATTGATGGAAAAAGTTGCTATTAAATAACGCTTCATGCTATCGTTATAGTTGTATAATAATACATATCCACTACATTCGTTTAATATTTTCGAATACAATAACTTATTATCTTCTTTTGAAAATACCGTATTACAGCAATATATAATATCATAATTCCCAAAATAGATTTTTCCGAAGCATATATTCTCAAAATCAATATTACATACTTCTGTGTTGTATGCTTCGTCCTTATTCAGGTTATATATACTGGTTTCATACCTATTTTTGTGTATTTCTATTCCGTGACACAGCAATTGAGGAAATGTTCTTGACATTTCGCATACCAATTTACCTACACCACTTCCAATATCTATAAATGACTGACAATCCTGCATATCCGGAATTGTCTTTGTTATGCATTTAATTATGTCCGGTGGGTATGTTTCTCCGTAGATATACGATGAGTTTGTTATATCCAGGTCATTCGGTATAATATAGTGTTCGGGTTCTATATGTATTCGTGGCATTATGATATTATTACATCGTCATCTCCTGTTGTCTTTGTATCATTTTTACTATGTTTTTTTATACAAGAAACCTTATGACGACTCAACGACCGTGTGTTCGATGCTTCAAATTTATTACACACATCGCATACTAATATATTCTCGTTTAATGTAATGATATTTGAAAAGTGGGGTTTGAGAACCAAATCTAATTTTGGAAATGCCATGTTCTCTAACTTTGATAATATTTCTTTATTGAATGTTTTACATAAATCGATTATGGATACTTTTTCTTTTATAAATGCTTGATATTCTTTGTTTATAATGTTGAGAACCTCCTTATCTATTTGTATATCTTCATTTTCTTCTATTTTATTACTTGTAATTAATTCCAATTTTGGATGTAGATTATCAATAATATCTATTGCTAGTTTTATTAACTGCGGCGAATAGTCTACGTTGTGAATATAGATGGCGATTTGAGAACCAATAAAGTCAATCTGGAAATTCTGTTTTGTGGTAATACCACTATTCTGCGACAAAAATATACCATGTTGTTTTTGGTTCTCTATATCTCGTATAAATTTCTGGACTTCTCCGAGTGTTACATTCTTTTCATAACTTTTCGTTTCAATCAATATCAACGGTTTCTTATTTCGCTTCAAATGAAAATCACACGCCGCTGTCATACCTGTTGTATTATTTACTTCCGCACTCGGATACAGTTTACATAGTGTGATTTCTAATTGATTCTCGCCAAATTGACCCTTATATGTTGAATTATTATATTTGCCTAAGAAACTTTGGAGTTGGTCTTGCAATTGCTCCCGACGACTATCATTCTGCAATGCTATCAAATTGTCTTGAATACGAGATTCTGACGAACTTATCAATTGCTGTATATTTTGAATAAATAACGATGATTTTTCATTATATAGGGAACCTAGTTTATGGAAATTTTCTTGTGTGTTTGAAGACGCTTGGTTGGTGCTTTGAAATATTTCATATTTAAAATCCCCAAAACATTTTTGTAAGTCGTTATAAAACTGTTGATTCGCCTTTGGTATAATGTTCTCAATTGTGGTGTTACTATTATTGATTAGCAATACACATTGTTCTTGGAAATATTCCTTGATGTTCGTATTGTTTTCCAATTGCATTGTAGACATTTGACTCTTCATATCATCTGTTAGTATTTTTTGCGTGTATGACAATTTTTCATTCAATAGATTACAAAAATCTTCGTTAGTTTTTGAAAGTGTCGTTGTAATTGTATTTACTTCACTTGACAAACTATCTATCGAACGCATTATCTTCGACTGAATTGTATTATTGAATGTATCATCCATGTTCTCTACCAATTGTTCCATTAAATCCACCAATATGATATTCATCAACGTCGGGTCAATTTGCGGATTGTTTTTATAAAATTCATATACCTTTTTATCCTTTATACATATTGTATCTTCGGACATTTTAATATATTAATAACATATCTTTTATATTATTAATGCAGTTAATAAAAATTGATTTAGTCTTTATATACTTTTACATAGTAAAGTTGTATCATGATTAACTCTATTGAAAAGTTTACAGAAGTGTGCGATAAATATTACTTGGTTTTCAAGAAATATTTCACTACACCGTTCATCTTCTACATCGGATGGATTGTCATCCACTACATTTCCGTCCAACTATACAGTTATTGGTGTAGTTATTTCTCCGTGTTTGGATTTATTACATCTCCGTTTGCACTTACCACACCTATTTGTCGTGGACTGGAATGGTGTATACATAATGGAAGCAATATTATCCAACATATGTGGTTGATTGTAGGCAGTTGGCTTGTTACCAAAGTATTTGCAACTACACTACAAGATAAATAAAGCTAATAAATAATAACAACGTTAGACCGAATAATATTTTACATCTTTTTTACCTGAACTGTTATTTTTCCTGGTTTTAACACAGCGAAATTTATCATTGCGAACCTTTCCATCTTTACATTTTTTCACACATTTCTTGGTAAATGGGTTGAAATCGGGAAGCGACGGAGGACATTTGCGCTGGTTGTTAGATTCCGTTTTCGTAACAATATCGTTTTGATTTACCCTAATTGGCGTGTTATTTTTTCTACCTTTTACACATCGGAATTTATCGTTGCGAACCTTCCCATCGTTACATTTTTTCACACATTTCTTGGTAAATGGGTTGAAATCGGGAAGCGATGGCGGACATTTGATTTCTTTACTCTCTGTTTTCAAATCTACAGATATCTTACTTGCTTCTTCCAATACTTCGGGACTGGCACTCGGATCCCTTTCAGTAAATACATTATATGTATCTAACATTGTCTTGTATTTTATTATCAACTCATCCAAATCAAATTTCCTTCGATATACACTTTTATGTGAATACAACATCATCAAATGTGTAAATGCTTTCAAAAATGTTTTATTTACTTTATTACCTTTGGAATGGAATACTGAACTCAATAAACTAAGCATATCATAGGATAAACAATAACTATCAAACGAATCCGCCATATCATTTATAAATTCATCGTATGATTTATATTTTTTTCTATATTTCATACATTTGTCAAGGGTCGTATAGTCAATCTTATTCGCACAACTAAATTCTGGTGGGTAATAAGCCCACGATTGTGCGAAACTATAACTGCTATTCTTGGATTGTTGGATAAATTCATTTTTGGATATTACCATACCGAAATCTATATACCGTATCTTACCATTCGCAACATTGTATACAATATTCAACGATTTGATGTCTTGGTGTATAATATCATTTTCTGAAAAAAATTTTAATCCTTTGAATAACTGTAATATCGATGTGAAAAAAATGTTCTGATCTTGTAAAGAAAGCTTCGGGTATATTTTTTCCGTAAAGTTATACAAATCTACACCACCATCGTCTATTAATAATTGGGATAGCTTTGACGGATTCTCATTAAATACACGATTTACACGCTTATTTTTACATTTACTGATTATTTCCTCAGATTCTTTATTCATTTCCACTTTGCATTTTATTGGAGTCCGGATAGAATATTTTTCCAAACCTTTTATATGTTTGATTTTATTCATTTCATTCATTTCATCATCCGCATCTTTTTTTCTCATTACTTTTGATACCCGTCCACTATAATTGATTTTTTTATTTGTTTTACATTTTAAACTTGGTTTGATTACACATCCGTATGTACCTTCGCCTAATATTTCATGATTCATATGTAGTATATAGTATATACACATTATTTCATACCATATATTGGCAATACATGGTTCAATTCTGTTGTATTTATTGCGTTATTACCGAAATATAATTCGATGAATTCTAATGTCTTTTCATTTTCCAGTGATTTAATGATTTGTTTGTATTTTTCAATCAATATATCGTTTTCCGCAGTTACTTTGGGACGAATACATATCAAATGATTCTCAATCAAATATTCCTTTTTGCCATCAATAATACAATACTCGAAACTGTATTTTCCTGTGCCATATCCACGATTGATAACCAACACAGGTGATGTTCTTCCCTCGCGTTCTATGTAATTTTTCTTTGCTGGATTGCTATACGTCTTGGGTTTCAATTCGTTATTTTGTATATCCGAACTGTAAATTAACTGCGTTTTGGTGTCATCTGTTGTCAGTTCATCTTTTACTTGATTCCATACGATAGTGCCTACATTTACATTGAACCCAAGTGTTTCCAAACTATGCGATTTCTTATATAATGTTTTCATTTTTTTGATGTTGTCTTTCGCACCAAACACTGTGTATCCATTGACTTCCAATACAAATTTATCATTCTTCGCATTACTCTTATTTTGTATGACTACGATGACCGTTTTTTGTTTGGTATCCATAAATCCGTCTTCGTCACATTCTATGATATCCAATATTTTGAAATCGTTATTAATATAACTCCGGGTATTATCATAATACAAACTATTTAAGAAATTTCGCGGCAATACGAAACTCAATATGCCATCTTTTTCCAACAATTCCAGTGATTTGATGATAAATGGAATGAATATATTGGGTCGTCCGTCGAAATATTGGTGATATTGAGTATCTATGTGTGCTTTTTTCATTACGAAATACGGTGGATTTCCAATAATTAGGTTGTATTTGCTGGGACTCTCGTATGTTAAGTAGTCTGCGTTGTGTAAATGGA
>Ga0181597_10005958_pt1 | contig 11525 bp, 11 predicted proteins | sample 041ome_5_FD_148647 | JGI IMG/M metagenome (GOLD analysis project Ga0181597, IMG submission 148647) | Coastal salt marsh microbial communities from the Groves Creek Marsh, Skidaway Island, Georgia - 041403US metaG (spades assembly) | ecosystem: Environmental > Aquatic > Marine > Intertidal zone... | reverse complement strand
CATGCAGCTAAATAATTTCTCGCGTAGAACCTCGTCAGCGCCTTTCAGCGCAAGCACCAAGAGCTCTGCATCAATAGCCCGCAACAGCGTTTGCAAGGAACGCTCGTCGGAGATGACCAAGCTGTCGAAGACGAACATATTGTCTTGGATCGACTGCATGAGGTCTTTGTTCTCCTTTTTGATATCCTTCATGATCCGCTGCTCCATCGCGGTTTTTGTGAAGTTCATAATCTTGGCTGCTGCTTTTACGCCGCCAATTTGAGACGCGCGCAGCGTGGTGTTGGCCTGAAACTTTTGCTGCATCACGCGCTCAAGCTCGCGCACGGCATCGGGTTGTACGGTTTCTAAGGTTGCAATTCGACGTACGACCTCAGGTTGCAGCTCGAGTGGCAGAAGCCCAAGAACATCAGCCGCCAATCCATAGTCGAGATAGGAGATAATTAGCGCTACAATTTGCGGGTGCTCATCAAGGATTAATTCGGAAATCGCGCGGGCATCCATCCAGTCTAGAATTTCAATGGGTCGCTCGGAGGAAGCAGGGGTAATGCGACTGAGCACGGATTGCGCTTTGTCACCACCCAAGGCTTTGGTCAGGACGTTGCGAATATAGTTTCCGGCGCCGAGGCCTAGGCTGGTCTGTTGTTTGATGATGGCTAGGAATTCATCAAGCACAGCGTTCACCGTGTTTTGCTCCACCCCTTGTACCGAATACATCGCCCCGCCCAAGTGTTGCACTTCTCGTGGCGAGAGGTTTTTGAGGATCTCTGCGGCCTCATCCTCGCCCAGGAGCATCATCAGAATAGCTGACTTTTGAGTGCCTGTGAGCTCTACGATGGCGTCTTCTTCGCCCTCTGGTTCCACTGCCGGATCTGCCATATCGTTCCCCTTCAATATCCCTAAGGATTTACCCTAACATATCCATATCTTTTTGCATCAGTTGCTTGAACACGTTCGAAACCCGGCCAGCTTCATCGCCCACGATCATGCGGATGAGAGCGACTTTATCGTCATAAGTATTGGCGGTATCGAGCATTTCCATCGAGATATTCGCCTTTTTAGGCTTAAGTTTCGCTTTGATTTCCTCCAGCGTTTCACCGGCGCTGACTTCGATGGACTCCATCCCCTCGATTTCATCATCTGACACGCCACCTCGCGCTACGACGTCACCGCCAGCCGGCACCAAGAGCCGTGAGAGCAATGGCCGGATCACGCCAAGGGACACAACCGCCAGCATCAGGATCATCGCGATGCTTTTGCCGAGATCTTTCACCCAGTCCGCTTCAAACCATTTGATTGTGACTGCATCTGGCAGCTCTTGTATGAAGGGCTGCGAGTTCACAATCAGCGTATCGCCCCGCTCTGGTTTCAATCCAATGGCGCTTGAGACTAAATTCCTAATGTCCTGTAGAACTTTGTCGTCAAAAGGTTGCACCACGCTTTCGCCGGTTTCTGGGTCAATAAAACTGCGGTCTCGAACCAACAGAGCGGCATCAATTCGAACAATTTGGTTCATCGGTTGGGACGTGGTTTCAATCTTACGACTGACCTCATAATTGCGCACTTCGCTAGAGGATTTATTCTGCACGTCATTACTTTCGGAGTAATAGCTGTTGGTGGCTTGGCTGCCATCGGTAACCAATTCAGCCTCATTGGGAGCCGTATTGGAGGTGGCACCTGGGATGCCAACCGCCGGACGGTTTGAGGTCATATCAACAGAGCTTTGTTCGCTTCGCAGGGCGTTTCCGTTGGGATCAACGCTTTCCTCGGTGATTTCGCGACGGGTGAAATCGAATTCAATATTCACGCGGGCCGTCGCATTGCCACTACCCACAATGGGGCCGACCAAGCTTTCGATGCGTGATCGGTAAATATTTTCAAGGCGCATACGGTACTGCAATTGGTTGTCCGTCAAAATTGAGGAGGCATCATCAGGTGATTTTGACAAGAGCCGGCCCACCTGATCCACCACGGTCACATTGTCCTTGGACATGCTTGGGATGGATGCAGAGACAAGGTTGATAATCGCGATCACCTGATTTTCATCAAGGGAGCGACCGCGATCAAGTTGCAAAAACACCGAGGCCGTTGGCGGAATTTGTTCACGGATGAAGACGGATCTTTCGGGTAAAGCCAAATGGACTCGTGCAGATTTCACGGCAGAAATCGCCATGATTGAGCGGGCGAGCTCAACCTCTTGAGCTTGTTTTAAGCGGACTGTTTCAACAGAGCGAGAGGTGCCAATTGGAATATCTGCGAGTGAATCATAGCCATCTGGCGCCGATTCCGGCAGGCCCAAAGCGGCCAATTTGATCCGTGAGCTGTGATAGTCTTCAGCTGGGACCATAACCTCGCCGGTCGTGGGATCTAATGTAACATCGACACCACTATTGATCAGCGCGTCATAAATCCGCGACTTTTCCGCCTCGGGTAGTGAGGCATAAAGCGTTGTTCTCGAAGGTTTCTGCATCAGTGCGAAGACCACAATACAAATCACAATCGCTGTGACCGCAATTATCGCGGGAAAGGCACGTTGAAAACTTGGTTGCGCGGTGATGGAGCGGATATTTGTGAGATAATTTCCGGGCATAGTCGCCAAGTTACCGCCCCGCGCGTTGACGGCAGAGGAAGTGTCCAGCATTTGTGAATTCGTAGCCATGAGTCAGGTTATCCTTGTTGCCCGTATAAGTTGGTGGCCCAGTTAGACCGGCATGTTCATGATATCTTTGTAAGCACTGAGCGCCTTGTTGCGCAGGTTTAGGGTAAGCTGGAAGCCAAGCGAGGAGACCTGCTGACTTACCATGACTTTAGATAAGTCCTGTTCGACCCCTAGCTCATAATCTTGCGCCAATTTAGACGCATCGTTTTGCGCACCAGCGACATCTTTTAGCCCGGTGGCAATTCGCTCGGAAAAGCTGGGTCCGGTGACCTCAGTCCCAAGCGCTTGTTCCGCTTTTTTGAGGTTTTGCAGATGTGTCTGCTCAACTTGAAATCTCAATCCATTGATCTGGGTCATCTCGCTCTCCCTCTTTAGCTACTGAGCCGGCTTAAAGCGGCATGTTGTGCAGTTGGGTTGGTCATTAGTTGTGTCATTGGCGCGACATCAATGATGATATCCTCGGCTTCAATGACGCCGCCGGATTGCAGCACCAGCGCACGTTGCATGACATTCTCCAATTCGCGGACATTTCCGGGCCAGGAGTGATCCAATAGCGCATCCCGCGCACATTCGGATAACCAAGGGATCATTTCGAGCGACGGCGCATGCTTTCGCAGCAGGGCGACCGCGATGGGCAATATGTCCAAAGCGCGATCGCAAAGCGATTGGGTCGCCATGGGAAAGACATTTAGTCGATAAAATAGATCCTCGCGGAAATTATTTTTCTGAATTTCGGCGCGCATATCTCGATTTGTAGTCGCCAGAACTCGGACATCGACGTCAATTTCGGTCTGTGCCCCGAGGGGGGTTACTTTGCGTTCTTGCAATACGCGTAAAATTTTTGATTGCAATCCAATGGGCATTTCGGAAATTTCATCGAGCAGTAATGTGCCCAGATTGGCCGCGCGGAATATGCCTTTATTGGCAACCGACGCCCCGGTAAAAGCACCTTTTTCGTGACCGAACAAAACCGCTTCCAACATATTTTCTGGAATAGCGGCGCAATTAATGGCCACAAATGGGAAAGTATGGCGCGCTGATTTGTCATGAATGAAACGGGCCAATACTTCTTTGCCAGTGCCCGTAGGACCATTGATGAATACAGTAACGTCAGACTTCGCCACCCGGCTTGCCAGTGATAATAAATCGGAAGTCATAGGGTCCGCGGCAATCATATTCGACAGATCAGCGCAAATTAAGTCTGCGGCAACAGTGAGGGCAAAGCGGTCATCGCTCGGCAGGGAAATGCGAATAACTTTACCGCCCAAAGAGGGTTCGATTGCAAAGCGATTTGCCTTGAGGTCAATGATAGTAACCAATTTTGGCTTCAAAGAACGCGCAAAAGCAATCAAACCCTGATGTCCGCCCATGGCTTTTTCCTGTGCCGCTGAAAAGACTAAAGTGCCGCCCAATGCGTCCGCAGCAATGCTTTTCGCGGCTGTTACGACCAATTTCCGTGATGATATAATTTCGCATAGATGATCGGCTTGTGCGAAATGCGATGCGTCAATAAATATATCACTCATGATCACTCTCCATGTTGTCAAATGAAGGAAGCAAGAAGCGGGCCAAGTGAATCTGAACGGAAAATAATAAAAGACTGGATAGATATTTTCCTATAAATTTAAGATGGAATTCTTTTGGATTAAAATCCATCATAATGTATCGCATAAGACCATTGGGCTGCATGAGTCAAAAAAATGACAAATTGACTCGGGGGAAGTTCTTTAAAATTGGATAGGGTTAAATAAACAGTCTTTAAAGTTCAGGATTAAGGAATTTTAACAATATGCCGTTTAAGAGAAGGGGGAGAGTTATATGGCGAGCAAATTAAAAACTGGTCTGATTTATGGGCTGCCAGGAACAATTGTCTTAGGCGCGTTTTTTGCGGGTCATATGTCAATCTCGCCGGAAGTCGATCGACTTGCAGATCCGAATGGTGCGACCGCAATCATCGAGCCGGTGGAAGAAGTCGAAGCCGAGGGCAGCGATGCGGCGGCAGGGGCGGCCGCTGCAATGTTGGGCCTGCCACAATATCAATACTTTCCATACAGATCGACTTTAGTGGGCAACATTGAAGACACTAATCAGCTCTTTAGCTTCGAAATAGCAGTAGCGGTTCATGATAAAAAAATATTTGTAGATGTTGCTATGGACACATTGGCTGAACTTGAAAAGCAACTAACACCACTGATCTTGGATCAGGCTGTTGGCATGACCGCAGAAGTTCTCCTATCCAAAGACGGCCGAGAAGCGTTGAAGCATCGTATAAAAGACATGTTGAATGAGACCTTAGAAAAATGGGGACATAGCCCATTTGTTCATGCTGTTGAGATTACCTCATTCGTGGTCACCTAAACCCGTTTATATGGCATGAAGCTTGCAGATGTACCCTACTAATACACCAGTTAGGGAGAATGTTATGAACCTATTCAGGCAATGGATAAACGATGAAACATCAGAGCATGATGGGTCAAGTTTACGGAATTTGGAAATCGAAATCTGCTATTTCAGTGAAGATGATAAAAAACAAATGACACTCAAAGTTCCGTTTGCGGAGTATGTTGATCCCTCAGTCAACCCGGGGATCGGGTGAGTTCTATAATTCTCTAATTTGTTTTTGAACTCGAGCTAAACAATAGCGAATCATCACCGTTGATATTCTTAGAGATCAAAAAACCATCGGGAGAGCAGCGTGAATTATGCATTTGCAAGAGATCAATACCGGAAGTCCAAGAACGCTGCGTTAAGTTCATTGAGCGACCCTCACGAAATGATAGGGTTAACGCTTAAGGAGTTATCGCGAAGTTTGAAAGCTCTGCAAAATGATAACGTGACCGAAGAACAACGAAATCTGCATTTATCGAAAGGGTTTACTGCGGTCTACATCCTGCAAACAAGCCTCGATTTCGAAAAAGGCTTTGAAATTGCCAGTAACCTATTCAAAATTTACGAATTCGTCCGCGAGCAATTGCAGAAGACCCTAAAAAGAGATGCAACAGCTAATTTGGCTGTATGCGGTAACATTCTGGATGAAATAATTGACGCCTGGAGTAATATTAAATAAACGGGATCTACTGTAACTCAACAAGCAAGTTGTGGAGACTAGTTTGGCTGCATTTTGTCCCTCATGGATCTATTCCTCCGTTTGTGCGCTAATTGCGCAGCGGTACCTTTCTGAAGAGATGGGACTAGAAGCATTCTGTGGAAAATACGCGGAAGAATTGCAGAAACATTATTCTGACGTAAATGAACAGATGGTGTTGGCCACGGCTGAGAGCTACTTGAGGCATTTGATGGAAGCGGAAGTCGAAGATGCCGCAGAAATTTTAAATAGCTATGCTTATCATCGTATTACAGTGGATAAGAGTGGGTCCCCTCGCAAGATAAAGGGCTATTTTTCTTCTGCTTTGGCGGGGGTTAAAACGCCTGAAGTAAATGCAGAAGTGGAAGCCAAGTCGTTCAAACCTTTTATTTTCATGCATAGATCTAAGCCAGAGCTGGCGGCGCCCGCTGGCTGGGATTGGAGCAAAATTGAAGATGGCGAATGGCTGACTGATTTTCCAAAGCTAGAGGTTTCAGTTTTCGACGGCTTATAGATTACGACAGCAAGTTTACCGCGGACCCAAATCTAGGCAAATCCTGAAACATATTTGATAACCGTGCCATTTTAGTTGCGGCACCGGAATGCGCATACGCAGGAGCCATAAGAGCCCGAGCCATTATCAAATTTTCGGTGATCTGTGCGGAAGGGGCTTGGCTTGGATGGAATATTTGAACCTTCGGATGATCCGCGTTATAGCTTGGAACTGTGTTTAGAGACTCTGTTGGACCAACCCCGAAATAGGTTTGCCTTAAGCTCGTTTGGGGCTTGTCGGTTACGCCAATCGCACCCGCAAGCGCAGTAACTGGCGCAGGTTGTGGTTGAAAGTAAGGTTCACTTGCTATTGGGCGTAACGGTACCAACAGGGACTCCATTTCTCTAGCTGATGGAAGCCACCTTATCTGGGAAAATCAATTAGGCTAGCAAATATTTTATGAATAACGTCAAACTTTGACAAATTTACTTAAGATGGTCATAACTCTCGTAAGAAAATTATGAGATAGAGAGCCGCGAAATGTCAGAGAAAGAAAAGCCTATTCCTCCGTGTCGTCGCTGTCTAATTATTCGCTATTTTCTTGTTTCGGCTTCGCTTTTCATTGTTTGTATTCCAATCGCAGGCAGTCGGTTTGAACCATTAAAAAACCTAACAGTTTGGCATTTTGTAGCCATCATTTTTGCAGTGGGAATTGCTGGGTTAATTTTTAAGTATATTTTTGAGATGCCGCGGTATTCAGACAAAGAGAAGGACTCTTAGGCCCGAATCAGTGTTCGAGCCTAAGATAACGACTATCGTGTCAATTTTTCGACCATATCGGAGTTGGCCTGGAGGACGCGTGCTGAGCCGCTGAACTGTTGCTGTGCGCGGATCATGACGGTCATTTCCTGCGTAATGTCCACATTGGATCCTTCTAAGGCACCGGCTTGCAAAGTGCCATAGCCCGATTGTCCTGCAACTCCGAATGACGGTTGGCCGGAGTAAGTCGATTCTGCAAATCGTGCGGATCCAACGTTTTTGAGGGCACTTTGATTGGCGAAAGTTGCGAGGGCGAGCGTGCCGCGGTCGATAATTGAGCTGCCATAAGTTGCCGAAATTTGGCCACTCGATGTAATTTCTAGGCCGGTCAAGGCGTCTTCGCCTTCGCTAAATGGGATCTGCAGCGCGGACAGAGTTGCAGCCGTTTCTGCGCCTGCAGGTGTCCCCTGGACGAAAGCACCATCACCAGTTTTCAGATAGCCATCTTTGTCGATTGTGAGCTCGCCACTGCGCGTGTAAAATAGGTTTCCGGACGCGGCACCGTCTGGGCCGGGGGGCGAAACGGTTAGCATTCCGGGGCCAATGATCGCGAGATTAAGCGCACCGGCACGGTCGACAATCGCGCCTTGCCCATCATTTCGACGGGTTCCAGCGATGGCACTTCCGAACCCGGCTTGTGTACGCGGCACGGTGTCGGGCGTGGCGGAGCCATAAATATCGTTGAACGAAACATCACTTTTCTTAAAGCCAGTGGATCCCGAGTTCGCGATATTGTTGGATACGACTGCAATTTCATGCATAGCTGTGGACATGCCAGATCTGATAATTCCGTACATTATTAACCCCTTTTGAACAGTTACTCACAGCCTGCTGTGCAGCAATCATGCCAACACGTGAAAAATAAGTTGAAATTTCAGATTGGTCCGTTCAATAATTTAGCAAAGGGGTATGAAATCAAACATTTTGAGCTTAAATCGTCATCCAAATCCATCCTAAGCATATACGCAAGCTCAGGAATTGGCGCCGCTATTGGTGTGATAGTATCGGTAATAGTTGGTGGATTTGTATACCTTGTACAATTCGCACAAAATTTAGATTTGTTTGGGGATGCGCGTTTTATACAATTGGGCGCAATCGTTTTAGATATCAAAATATGCTTCTTTATAATTCTGGCAGCGATTGCAATTTTAATTTTGAGAAAACTCTTCGATATCTCAAAGTGGAATGGACCGGCGGATTCTATTTATGCCGCACATCAAAATAACGATGAATTGGATATAAAGACAGGCGTAGCATCGACGATGGCTGCGTTAGTTTCCGCCGCTGGATATGCCTCGGTTGGTCAATATGGCCCCTTGGTTCATTTTGGTGCCACGGCTGGCACGGCTGCAAAAAAGGTGCTCAACCTAAGGATTGGGACGGATGTGGTCATTGGCTGCGGTGTCGCCGCGGCGATTTCCTCTGGTTTTGCCGCCCCGATTGCAGGGGTAATTTTCGCGCATGAGGCGATTTTAAGACATTATTCGCCAAGTGCGATGGCTCCGATAGCGACAAGCGCTATTGTGGCGGCTGCGATGGAGAGTTACTTTTTTAACATACCCCATCCGCTTGAAATCGTTGAAGTCGGTCCAACTCTGGTAAGTGCATTTTTACCCGTTGCCATTGCTGGTGTCGTCTTTGGATTGGTGGCCATAATTTTCATGCATAGCTTGCGATATTTTGCGGGCTTAAATGCTCGATTGAATCGGCCTGTTTATCAGACTATTTTTGTCGCCGTACTGGCGGTGATCATAGTTAGCCTTTTCATACCCGAGGCTCTGGGCCTTGGTACGGGTGTTTTGGCGTCGGTATTAAATATCCAGGGAAGTTTAGGTTTCATTTTATCCTTACTTTTGGTCAAAATCGTCATAACCAGTCTGTGCCTTGGTTTTGGCTTCTTTGGCGGAGTTTTTTCACCTTCGCTCTTGATTGGTGCAGCTACGGGCGCTGTACTGGCCAAATGTTTCGCCCTTATCGGTTTGCCGGGTTTGGGCATGGCTTTGGCTTTGGCGGGTATGGCTTCTGTTGCGGCCTGCGTCGTTGGTGCGCCATTGGCGACGATATTTATTGTCTTGGAACTCACGCTTTCCTATGAGTTCACCCTCATTACATTGCTTGCTGTGATCGTGAGCCAAGTTATTTCGTCAAATTTATTTGGTAATTCGTTTTTTGATCGCCAGCTTTTGGATAGAGGAATTGATCTAAAGTTTGGCCGTGGCAAGTTTAGCTTATCTCAAGCGCGCGTGTTGGAGCGCGCTCATAATGATTTTGTATCCACCCCGACAGATTCGACGGTTGCCGCCGTGTTAAAACTCCTTAGCGAAGCTGGGCAGACCGAGGCATATTGCCTGTCTCACGACGGTAATCTGGAAGGTAAATTGTCGATTATTCACCTCATGGGGGCTGATAAAGATCAGGCGGTGCGGGAGATCATGGACCGCAGGCCATTGCGTTTGAAGGCAGATCAAAACATGCTCGAGGCAATAGAAGTGGCGTCAGGTTTTGTTGGTGAAACAATTCCGGTGATTGAGGAACCTGGCGGAAAAATGATCGGTGTTGTGAGTGAATCCGATTTATTTTCCGCATATTTGGACATCCAAGAACAAGTTCAGGATGTCGAAAAATAGGACATTAGTTCACCGCAAGAGATTTGCGTAAGGCCTCAACTTTTGACCAATGCTTTCGCAAAACACCCCGCACCTGATGAGATTTCGTCATGTCATTTAAAGATGGCGGCATGATGAGTGCATTGGTCTCCTCCGATTGCCCTAGGCTGGCAATTAATCGCGCGTATTCTGGATGTATGACAGTGCTCGACTGGGCATAAACACTTGCCTTTGATGCCAGCTGGAACCCCATGTCGACTTTGCTTTGCCTCGCAGTCCCGAGATTAAAGAACTCATAGTGAGTAGGGGCAATTGCTAGGTTGGCAATTGAGTTGCTTGCCGTGCTATTCATAGTCTCAACCGCAGTTGTAAATCCGCTGAAATATCGCTTGCCCCGATTTTCATCTGGTGAATGATAGTGCTGAACCGCATCAGCCCAGGAGCCGTGTTGTTTATAAAGCTGTCCTAGGAATTTCGCGGCGTAGGTCACATTTTGAACGGGATCAATCATCTGCTCCAACGACTTAAATTCCCGGCTATGCCAATAGTGATTGATCTGCATACAGCCAACGTCAATATTGGTGCGCCCTTTCGCGGTTGCGGTGCGTAGGTAGTCAAGAGCTGAGGATTTTGTTTCAAAGTAAAGCCCTTCGCCCGCATGATTGAGCGCCCAGGGCCAGGCTATGCGTTTGCCTTTTAGGCTGCGACCGGACTCAATGCGTGCGATTGCCGGTAACAGGTGTTGCGGCAGACCGGCATCCTGTCCAATTTGCCTCGCCAGCTCTTCGCAATCGCGCACAGTGCTCTGCGCTGATAATGGGGATAATGCCAAAATGATCAGGAGGGCGAAAAGGCGTTTCATCGGATCAAATCAAACAGGCTCTGTTGCCCAACTTTTGCAAAAACCTGCCGTAGGGCATCTCGGTTGACCAAGAGGCTTTGCAACTGAGTGACAACTTCGGTCAGATCGGCATCCGTTATTCCTGAAATGGCTTCGGCAACTGTAATCTCTTTGCGTGCAAGCAGTTCAGATTGCATTTGCGCGGTTGCGGCATAGGCGCCGACCTGGGCTTGGACTAAGGAAAAATGATGAATAGCTTTGTCTAAGCCGGAGAGCGAGGTTCGCAAATCGCTGTCTTTATCGACTAAAGTGACGGTATCTCCCAATAGCCCATCACTCTGAATTTGCTGTAATTCAATCGCGTTGCTGGGCGTATCTTCGGCGCCTGTGACCCCATCAGAGTCGATATGTGAGATGGTGAAGCCATTGCCATCTGTGCTGAGTAAAACCAGCCCGTTGCCGTCTTCTGCGGCCGTGGCACGCACGCCCGTTAATTCTGTTTTTGCATTGACCGCTGCGATCATGCTGTCCATCGTCCCAAAGACAATATCCGCAGAGATATCCGCCTGTCCATTGGGGCCCTCAATCCGAAGCCCCAAAGGGGTTGGATTGGGACCGATGTCAAAGGTCAGCAGCGCTCCATCGGCTGAAGTGACCGTGCTTTGCGTGGCGTATACAGCTGATTTTTCAAGCGAAGTTTCAAACTCTTGCACGATGTCAAACACAGACTTTGTGCCCTCTTGGGTCTGCACGCGCATAAAACTTGAGACGCCATCCACGCCGGTTGTAATGTTGAGCGAGGCCGAGACGGGCAGGCTGTGCAATCCATTGTCACCGCTGTAACGCACAGATCCGTCAAGGTTGATTTTGAAGGGATCATCATTTGTTTGATAGCCGCCGAATAGGGCTTGCCCCTGCGTATCGCGGCTATTGGCCAAGGCAACCAGCGCATTTTTATGCTGGGTGACTTCCTTGCGGATGGACATGCGATCCGCTGCATTCAACGTGTCATTTGAGGCCTGGAT
>Ga0181597_10005956_pt1 | contig 11527 bp, 6 predicted proteins | sample 041ome_5_FD_148647 | JGI IMG/M metagenome (GOLD analysis project Ga0181597, IMG submission 148647) | Coastal salt marsh microbial communities from the Groves Creek Marsh, Skidaway Island, Georgia - 041403US metaG (spades assembly) | ecosystem: Environmental > Aquatic > Marine > Intertidal zone >... | reverse complement strand
ATCTCTCTTCATTTTTTATAGAAGACACATTTAGTATCGCTCTTCTTCTTCTTCTTCTTCTTCAGAGAGAGAGAGAAAGAAAGAGAGAAGAGAGAGAGAGACAAAGTGCGAAAATTCGAGAGCGAGTACAGAGACGACCACTTTAAAACGACGCTTTGAAGAAAAACGAACTGTGGGATTTCTTTCTTAAAGCAGAAAAGCAGCGCGATCTCATTCCTCGTAACGACATCATCATCATCTTCTCCCCTTAAAAAGCTGCACTTATTACGTAGTAGATATATTTAGTCTCTTCAACGATAATGTCTGGAATCGGCACGGGGTACGATTTGTCCACGACGACGTACTCCCCGGACGGGAAAGTTTTCCAAGTGGAATACGCGTGTAAAGCGGTTGAAAACGGAGGTTTAGCCATCGGGTGCAAATGTAAAGACGGCGTCGTCGTCGCGGTGGAAAAATTGGTACAATCGAAAATGTTAGTGCCAGGAACGAATAAGCGCATACACGCGGTGAGTAAACACGCCGGGATGGCGGGAACTGGATTAGTACCGGACGTTAGAACAGTCGTGGATCGAGCGAGAGAAGAAGCGGCGAACTATTTGTCCTTTTACGGCGACGCGATTCCGGCGAACGTTCTCGCCGATCGAATGGCGCACTATTATCACTTATTCACTTTGTACTGGTCGGTGAGACCGTTTGGAGCGTCGGTTATTTTAGCCACCAAAGACTCGAACGGGTATCACATGTACGTGTTAGAGCCGAGCGGAGAGTGTCACAAGATGAACGGGTGCGCGATTGGGAAGAACAAAGCGGCGGCGAAGACGGAGATTGAAAAGTTAAAGTTCGGGGAAGTTTTAGCCAAAGATTGCGTGAAAGAGTTGGCGAGAGTTATATATAAAATTCACGACGAGAAAGATAAGGATTTTGAGTGCGAGCTGGGATGGATTTGCGAGGACAGTAAGGGGGAGTTTAGGAGAGTACCGAAGGAGGTCGCGGACGAGGCCATCGCTTTGGCGAAAGCGGCGTTGGAGGAAGACGACGATATGGACGACGCTTAAGAAGTAGGCAATAAAATAACCCTTTTATATATACCCACATAGCATTTATCATCATCAGTTGTTAATATTAACGAGAGAAAGAGAGAGCGTAGTAGCATAAATACTCACACATCATCGCGTGTACGTTCCACGGGTAGTTTTTGAGGAGATAGGTTGTTTTTCCTAGGCAAGGAGGAGCTTGAAAAAAAAGGAGAAAAAAATATTACATTTTGCTTCATTTCACGGGCGTTACATCAACACTCGAACACACTCAAACACATCGAACTTTTGAACTTTTGAACGAACGAACACTATGGCGTCGTATTACATCCACGCGGGACGAACGATCGAAGAGGCGCCGATGCGCGAAGGCTCTCTGTATCTGTACGATAAGTAAGTGTTGTTTGATTTTTTTTTTCTTCGATCGAGAAAAGCGAGCGTTTTTTATCCTATTTCTCACGTTGTTGTTCTCACAGAGAAGGTTGGTACGATTTCTTCGCCAACTCGACGTCGGTGACGAGCGACGGATACTGCGACGACTCCACCATCGGTATGAAACACGTCGCGGTGAGAGACGCAGGAAGAGAGTCGACGTTTAAGCCAAACAAAAACAACATGTTTCCTCGACCGAAAAATTGGAAACCGACGAAGAGTAACACGCACAAAGAACATTTCAAGGAGTGAATGAGTGCGTACGAGGGCAAACGGAGGATCTCGCGTGATCTCGCGTGTATCTCTGTTATGTATCATCCATCACAAAAAAGTATAAGTGCTACTGCGTACAAAAATCTATCTACTTTTTAAGCGCGCCCGGTGTAATTCAAAACCAAAGGAAAAGCGCCTTTCTCTATTTCATCCTTGAATAGTTCGTACACGGTTGTATTCTTGTGCGGCTTTTTGCTTTCGCATTTGTCGCAGTACCACGGATCGTCGCCTTCTGGAATATCGTCGAGTTTCGGCGTCAAGCAGAAGCAGTGCAAACCGGCATCGCATCCATCGCAAAGTAAAATTTTCTCCGGCGAATGTCCCGCGCCGCATTCCGCGCACATGACTTCGTCCGCTTCTTCGCCAAACTTAAAGTTTGCGACTCTCAGCTGTTCGTTCTGTCTCTTCTCTTCGGAACCATCTTTGTCTTTCCAGACGATAGCGCTGACGAAAAAGTTTTGCACGACGAACGAGGATAACAGGTTTTCAATCGTCAAATCTTTCGGGACGAGCATGTGATCAAACTTTGCAATCGCGAGTGGATCTCCCAACACGCGTCGTAAGGAGATGTGCATGAAATCTTCCTTAGCAATAGCGCTTTTGTGCATCATCCCATTCTCGTGGGAAATTGTCATTTTCTTCGGTACAAATCCACGCAGATTGATAGGTGCAGCGGTGGTTGCGGCGTTGGCGGTGGCGGCATGGTGTCCCTGCGCCGCGCGATTGTTGATATTTGCGAGACTTACATCGTTCTCCTCGTCGCTTCCTCGATCTTTGCCTTCGCCACTCTCCTTGCCAGAGACTGTTTTGCTATTGCTCGTCCCGTTCGCGAGCTCTAAATCAAACTTCTTCGCTTTCACCAAGTCTGTAAACGACAACTGCTCCTTGACTTTCTTATAGTCCACTCTTCCGCTCATTTTATGTTCTCTTGTAAATGCCTCGAAATTTCGTCGCTCCTCTTCGCGCTTCAACTGTACCTGTCGTTCTTCTTCTTCTCGTTTTCGTTTTTCTAGCTGTTCGCTTGTATTTTCATTGTCATTCGCATGATCGCTCGTCTTAATCGCCACGTCCATTCGCGCTGGCAACGGCTTCAACTTGTTATCGTCTTCCCAGTTAAAAATTTTCATCCCGGACGCCATCATTGCCATCCTCTTTGCGTCTGCTTCGCGTTTTATCTTATCTTTCGCTTCTCTCACCCGTCGATCGTACTCCGCTTGACTCTTGTACCGATCGCCTTGAATCAAATCGTCGTAGTCATCGATTATGCCGACACTTTTCTCTAACTGATGGTCCGTCGCAACTCCTCCTCCCGCCAACGCTCTCTGTTGTTGTTGCATCATAATATGTCTTTGCAACTGATCTTGCTGCTGCATTCGCATGTCGCGTTCCACAGCCGCCATTCTCTCCCTTTGTTCTATCTCCTTCTGCGCCCGAAGTCTCTCCCTCTCCAATCTCTGCTCTTTTCTCTCCTGTTGCTCCTTCTTGATCTGCTCCGCGATGGCGTCGTATCGGTTCCTCTCCTCTCTCTGTTTCTCCAAGTTATCCTCCAAAATCGTCGTCGCCTCTTTCCTTGAAAACCTTTCCTCTTTCTCGTCGTACGATTCAGCGCCTCCTTTCGCTGCATAAATCGCGCTCACAATCGCGTCAAATTTCGGATCCTTGACGAAATCTCGTCTCGACGCCACTTTCGCTCGACACTCTGGGCAGCACATTTGATTTTTCCGAATCGATTCTTGCACGCAGTCGTTGCAGAATCGGTGTAAACACACTCTCACCGTGACGCAATTTTTCACGGTGCCCCAACAGATGGAGCATCGCGTGTCCGCGCGGACGTCTCGGTACAAGATCTTTTTATCATCGTTATTATTATTATTACTCAAAGTCGTCGTCGTCGTCGTTACTAAAGCGTTGTTATTGTTCGTTTTTTCTTCTTCTTCTTCTAATTTTTTTTCTTCTTTCTTTGAATCTTCATCATCACCCAAAAATTGCAATTGCGTCGACTTTTGCAACTCTGTCGCATTCGGTGCTTCTTCTTCCTTCTCCTCCTTGTTATCGTCGTCGACTTTGAGAAGAGAAATACCTTCTTCTTCCTCCATCATCTTTGAAATGAGAACTTCTTCTTTTCTTTGTTAAAATAATACAAATATATATACGAAGAAGAGATTGTGGTGAAATTCAAGCTTAAAAAAAAATTCCGAAGAAGTAAAAATTTTGTGTTTTGATTTTGAATGAAAAATTTTTCTCTCCTTTTTCTCTCCTCCTCCTCTCTTGTCTTTATTTGTATCAAAGTCTTGTTACTCTCGCACAACAAACAACATATTCAGAACCAACGACGAATAATCTCATCATGCCGCCGAAATCATCGAAGACCGAAAGGGAAGAAGAGACGGACGTGTCGGCGACTACGAATCGTTTGCTCGAGCTGGAAGAACTGACCGCAGCGCAGAAGGTCAAGTTAAGAGCCGCGGTGAAGAAAGGGAAATCCATCGAAGAAGAACGGAACGCTTTGAAAGAAAAATTGGAGGAAGAAGTACGAGTGAGCGAGGAGACGAGGAAAACGAGCGATATTTTAATCGAGCAGTTGAGAGAACAAGTGAAGAAGATGGACGGGAAAGTGAAAGTTTTAGAAGCCATGAAAGAAGCGACGACGAGTTCGTCCGACAACAACGATAAAGCGAAGAAGGAAGAGAAGGTTTTGAAGGAAAAGAACGAACAGTTGGAGGCGAAGGCGAAAGAGCAAGAGGTGTCGATCGCGCGACTGGAGAGCGAACAGAAGGCGCAATCGAAAGAAACAGATGCGTTGCAAAGAGAGAAAACGAGAATGTCGAGAGAGATTGACGATTTAAAAGCAAAGTTGAAAGAACAGAAAGATGCGGTGAAAGTATCGAAACGAAGAGAAGCGGACGCGCTGGTAGGCGGAGCCGCGTTGGAAACGGCGGAAAAGAAGGCGATGGAGAACGAACAGTTGAGAGAAAAGTTCGAGAAAGAAAGAGACGAGAGTTTGGAAAAATACGAACAAATGAAAGAGGAGAGAGACAGGGCGATAGAAACGGCAAAAACGATCGAGGCGCGAACCGCGTCGTTGACGAAACAAATGGAGGAAGCGAAGGCAAAGTTTGAGGAGGACTCGGCGCGAGCGAAAGATTTGAAAGAGAAATCAGAGCTGATTCTAAGAGAAGCAGAACACAGGATTCAAACTGCCGAAGCTTCTGCAGTCGCATCCGAACAAGAAGCCGAGCGCATGATGGAAGAGGCAGAAAATAGAAATAGAAAGTTTCAACACTTACAAGTTGCGTTTCAAGAGCGGGAAGCGGCGTTGCATAAAAAGATTGAAACGTTGGAAATGGCAAGAGACGATCGAGTGGAAGGTGTGAAGAGCAGACTTGAAACTGAAATGGAAAAGAAAGAAGAATTTGCGCGGATGTACGAAGAAGCAAAGACGGAAGTGAAGGGCTTACGTGCCTCGATGGGTGCGATGGAGTCCAACGCGCACGCCGCGGTTGCGGCGAGAGAACACGCGACGACGTGGAAGGAGAAAGCAACGTCGGCAATCGCAGAGACGGAGAATTTGCGCGAAAAAATTGCAGCATTAGAAGATGCAAATATACAAAAGCAGCAAATGACGTCGTCCAGTTCCTCATCTACGGCAAACGCCGTCGTCATGGAAAAAGAGATTGCGACTCTCAGGGAAAGTTTAGAAGTTGCGCTGAAACAGAAAGAGGACGCCGAACTCCGCGCGCAATCTGCGTTGAACACTGCTTCGAGCATGAATACAAATGGTGTCAGCGATGCCCCCGGTGGTGATTTGGAAAACAATAACAGCTCGTCCGCGCACCAGGCGCGTAAATTAGCCGAAAGTGAACACACTGTTTTGAAACAACAAACAGAAATCCAAGCGTTGACGAGACGCGTGAAAGATTTGTCCTGGCAAGTTTCCATGTACTCCGATCAAGACAAAGTCGAGGGGAGTGGCAATTTGACGGCGACTCCAGGGAAGAAAGCCGGGTTAGCGGCGATGTTTGGTGGAGGTGGCGGTGGTGGCGGATTGGCGAATTTGAAAGGCAAAAGGAGACAGTTTGTCGTCGTGTATTTAGGTGTTCTTCATCTCCTCGTGTACGTTGCATTTTTACACGGTGCATTTAGCGCGCATAAAGCAGTCACCGGATGTAGAAGATTTTAGAAGATGATCGCTTTATTATCAAAGACCATTGTAGGTAGCCATTAGCAGCGGAGCGTTTTGATTTTACATGTTATTACACTATCTTGATTACTACGTGTGAAATTTGATGGATTGTAGAGAATGAAAGAATTCCCTCAGCGCTTCCAAAGTGTTCGTTTTAACGTTTACGCATCCCTTCACGTCTAGAACCTTCAAAGTTTTTGTCTCTTTTTGTCCTATTTGCAAACTCTGGATGAGCTTTTCCGTGATATTCCTGTTCCCGTGTACGGACAAGAGCTCCAAATGACGACAGTTCTCCGCGACGTGACAAATACCTTCCGACCTCAGACTCCCGCACCAAGAGAAATTCGCGTACCTCAGCGTCTTCGGTAATTTGAATAAAGTCACATCAGTCAGCTTGTTGAAACCGCACGCATCAAAAAACTTCAAATTCGTGAGACCGTCTATCTTCTCGAATGATTTGTTCGTCAGTTGACTGTTGGCGTATAACGAAAGAAACTCGAGTTCTCGACATCCCTCTACGACGAGCGCCACGCTCGCGTCCGTCATCTTAGGCACTCTCGTGAGATCTAAATATCTTAATTTTCTACACTTACTAATCTCTCGAACGCCTTCATCGTCCAGTTGCACGCACCCGCTCAAATTCAACACCTTTAAGTTCTCGTGACAAAAGCGACACACCGAGAGCACGCCTTTGCTCGTTATTTTCGTATTCCAGAAGAGTTCAAGGCACTCCAACTTGTTCTCTAAATACTCGCTCACACTCATCAACCCGAGATTCCCAAACTGCCGAACGCGTTCGTCTCCAGACCCGGCCGCGTTTAAGTTCACTCGCGTACAACTTGTCGCATATTTTCTCGCGATTTTCGAGACGGTTTCGTCGTCCACGCCTTTCGCCAACTCCAACTGCACCGCCTGTATTATAACTGTATTCTTAGAATCATCATCATCATCATCATCGAGGAACGCATCATCAATCTTCGCCTTTGCGTTTGGACAGTCTCTCAAATATAAAACGGTTCGATCGTTTTTCTCGTATTCTCTCAGTCTCACTATTTCCTCGCTCAAACCGTGCGTCGTCTCTTTCGAGCCTTCGTCGTAACAACCCATGATTGAAAACGATGATAAAATGATGATGATGATGATGAAACGTGTGATTTTTTTAAGTTTTGTGTCACCCCCAAAAAAAACAACAAAAAAGACGGACAAAGAAAGGACAAAAATGCATCATCCTTGAAAAATTGTTTTCTCCAAGAAGAGAGAGAGAGAAAATACGAGAAACGAAAAGACAGCAACAGCACAAAAATAAATATCTCTCGTAGAGAATAAATAAGATGAGTTGTTTTCTAAACATGGTGACGTCTTCGGACGTCATCGTGCCCAGAAGAGAAGAACAGCAACATCAGCATCATCATCATCAGTATTATAACGGTGGCGAGTACGGAGGCGCGATGATGACGACGAGTGTAGCGCCTCGAATACGGGTTGAAATCGCGAACGGGATTCGGAAAGGCGAGAAGTTCATCACCGAACTGAGCGGATGCGAACGGGTTCGAGATTTCGTGTCCATGAAGTTATGCAAGAACGAATATTTGCGAGGAAAAGAGGTGAAAGTGTACTTGGACGAGTACGAGTTGTTAGGGGACACGAGCGTGGACGTGTTAGGGCACGAAGATAAAATATTCGTGGTCGTTTGCGACGACGAGGGTGACGAGATGGAAGAGGAGGAAGAAGTCGACGACGGTTTTGCTCGAGTACGAGCCGAGTTGGAGAAGCGCGAAGAGGAGAAGAAGAAGGAGAAGAAGAAGAAGAAGAAGAAGAAGACAACATTAAAGCTGAAAAAGGAGACGAATAATCGAGGGACGCGCATTGTAAATCAACAACACGAACGAAAGCAGAAGAAACATAATCTCGAACACTCGCTGCGGATGGCGCCGACGATGGTAACGATGAAAAAGGTGCAGAAGAAGATGGCGACGGTTCCATCGAAAAAGGACGAGCGTCCGAGACTTGCCGCGCAGGTGGTCTACGCGTCGAGTTCCGAGGAGGACGATGACGACGGTGACTCGCACGGATTAGAAGAGTTATCGTCCGACGAAGACGGGGGAGATCCGGAGTTTTTTGTACGAAACGTGGGTGTGCAGAAAAGCTCACGTTCGTCAAGGAAGAATGGCACGCCAAATTCGAAAGAGAAGAGAGCTGAATTACCGAAGAAAAAGAATTGGCAGTCGCGCTTATTACGAAATGCAGAGAAACCAGATTGGATGTGCAGAGGAGCCGGGTTCACGTGGTCTTGCACAGAGAAGAAAGCGCCGGGGAAATCGGTTTGCGAAAAGCATTCGAGGATGCCGAAGTGGTCCAAAGCTCCTGTCGCCCCACCACCACCGCCCGCAAAAAAAGCTGGGAAAACGCTCGAAAAGCTGGAAAACGCTCGAAAAGCTGCCGCTTCGAGTGCGCTTACTTGCGAGAAATGCGGCAAGGTTTGTAAAGGTCAAGGTCCTCTGACGATGCACGTGCGATCGTGTAAAGGCAGCGACTCGAGTATCGCCGCGTCGCCAGCCGCCGATGAAACGAAGAAAGGTGGGCAACCTCCCTTGTTGAGAGGAAAGCGCGTTCCCATCAAATTGCTTCGAAAATGCGCGAGAAATTGCGGCGTGAAATCAATATTAGCAGAGCTTGTGGTGAACTACCGCATTGGTGCGCGCTCGAATGTGCCTGTGACTGCGATGGTACCAGCACAAACCCCGGTCGCGACGGCGATTGCGCCTATCCTAGCATCAGTCGCAGATGCCGACAAAAAGCTAAGTGATGTGATGGCCATCGCGAAGAAGAAAGCTGAAGATACGAAAAAGCGTCTGGAACACGAGCTACGAGTTGAGGGAGAAAAACTCGAAAAGGCGAAAAAAGAGGAACTGGAAGAACGGAAACGCCTGGAAGAGTTAAAGAGTAAAGCCGAAATCGAGCGATTAGAAGCTGCGAGAAAGATGGAGGAGGAAAAAGAAAAGCGAAAAGCAGAGGAAGAGCGAAGAGTCGCCGCAGAGGCGGAAGCGAAAAGAGTCGAACGCGTACGAGTCGAAGAAGCCTTGAAGATGAAAGCCGAGCAAGAAAAGAAGGCAGCGGCTGAGCGCGAGAAAGTAGAAGCAGCTAGACAAAAACAAATTGAAGAGGCGCGATTAGAAGCTGCGAGAAAGATGGAGGAGGAAAAAGAAAAGCGAAAAGCAGAGGAAGAGCGAAGAGTCGCCGCAGAGGCGGGAGCGAAAAGAGTCGAACGCGTACGAGTCGAAGAAGCCTTGAAGATGAAAGCCGAGCAAGAAAAGAAGGCAGCGGCTGAGCGCGAGAAAGTAGAAGCAGCTAGACAAAAACAAATTGAAGAGGCGCGATTAGAAGCTGCGAGAAAGATGGAGGAAGAGGTTCGATTGCAAGCTGCTAAGAAGAAAATGGCAGAGGAGGAAGAAAAAAGGCGCCACGAAGAGCACGAGAAACTTGAAAAAGAGAAGAAAGTGAATGATGAAGCTCGCCGCGGTAGGAGCAAGGACGCCACCGTCGAAAGACAAGAAAAGGAGGTTGAAGAAGTTACGCCTTTGATGAAATCGAGCATCGTGCTGAAACCGGGCGAAGTTGCTTGCGGTGCACCCACGAACAAGCAAGTTATGTGCCCGTATCCTGCAAAAACCTGTCCATGGCACATCCACGGAGACGGCGATGACAAGGATGACCAAGTTCATCACAATCGTCGTCATCTTCTCACTTCGGGCGATATCGGTCCTTCGCTGAAGGGAAAGTGGATATCAGTCTTATGGCCAGATACCGGAGAATGGTTCGACGGTGAAATTTTGAATATGAACAACTCCACCGCGAAACTGTGGTACCCAGCGGACGACCTCGACGATGCCACGCTCGGTGAAAGGGAAGATATCAATTTAGAGGAGGCTATTGAAGGCAACGAAATATCTTGGCCGCTGGTAGCAAGAAAGCCTTTGACTTTGCAAGCCAAGTTGGTCGACGAAACGTCTTCCCTTGATATATTGAGAGACTACATTACTTCTTGTGGCGGAAAATTAGAAGGCAACTGGTCCGTGCAAGTTAAAGTGCGTCAGAGCGGCCAGTCTGCGTTAACTGGACACGTCGATCACTACTTCTTTTCGCCAGAGGGGAAAAAATATCGCTCGAAAGTTGAAGTCGCGCGCGCTCTGAACGTCCCAAAGCTTCCGAAATCAGCGAAGAAGAGAAAGGTAGTGTACAATAAAGACGACGACATCGGCACTCCGCCGCCAAAGAATCGCAAAGAAACGCATTCACAACGACTGTCGGATAAAACAGCAGCAGTAGCAGCAGCCACAACAGCAGCAACTCCGTACGGGTACGGGTCCCCGGAGGCCTCTCCCGACTATTTTCTTCAACGAAGCTTTGATGGTGAGACGAACCTCAGCGACTCGTTTTTGACGAATACTACTAATATTAATACCATCATCACCGACGCGATCACCAACGTCGACGAGAAAATAAACCAACAACAGGGAGGAGAATATAATAACAGAAACACTACCGACAGAGACGACAACGCGTCGTCTCCGTTGCCGCCGCTGTTTAAGAATAAAAGCGGCGAGAGGATGGAGTTAACCGTGCACCAAAACGACGGATGGATGTAGGTGTACGCGCGCACGCACGCGCACGCTAGCGCGAGAGAGAAAGAGAGAGAGAGAGAGAAACGAGAGAGTCATAAGAAAACTTTGTACAAATAATAATAACTTGTGGTAGTACTACTGCGGTATATGCGCTCGAAGAATATATTATTGAAACATAAAGTGTCTTTGCATTCCGCCATAAAATATCTTGAATCTCCCCTCGGGGAAAACGAATCGAAGCACCATGAACACATTTTTACCGGCGAACATGTTGACGAACAAAGATAAAGTCATCTCTCTTCGAGACGATACCGTCAAAGTCTCCGATGAAATAAAACCTCCTTCTTCCTCGTATTCCGCGCGAGTTAAAGTGCATATTAAGCCACTGGGTATCAAGTTCGTTGAGAAGATCGATTCGTCTGCGTGTCCAACCATACGCGACTTTGTCGAGCGACAGCTGTGGAAAGTCCAGGAAATACGAGGGAAGGAAATAAAGATATACGTGGAAGATTTCGGAAACGAAGAGGAAGGGTACGAGTTGTTCGGCGACACGGAAACCTGCGTTTTAAAACCGGACGAATTGTTGACGGTGAAACTCGTCTCGGACGACACCAAAAAGCAGAAGAAGGCGAAAACAGTCGAGAGAACGCGAAAAACGAAGAAAGTAACGTCGACGACGCGGATGGTAGATTTCTATGAGGAAGGGAAGAAAAAGCGTAAAAAGGGCGAGGAAGAAAACGCTGAGAAGGATTCGTCGAGCGAGGACGAGGACGGAGAGAATGAGTCGATTCTGAAACACCAAATCGTGCACTCCGCAATAGTCAGAGCGGGTGCAAAGGGTATACACGCAAAGGATCTCTCTGAAAGAGAGAAGGTCAAGTTGAATACTGTGCGTGCAGTCCAGCTAAAAGGCATGCAAGAAGGCATTTACAAACGGGTCTCGCCTGGCACGTATGCGATTACGTCGAAAGGAAGTGAGAAGG
>Ga0181597_10005936_pt1 | contig 11562 bp, 8 predicted proteins | sample 041ome_5_FD_148647 | JGI IMG/M metagenome (GOLD analysis project Ga0181597, IMG submission 148647) | Coastal salt marsh microbial communities from the Groves Creek Marsh, Skidaway Island, Georgia - 041403US metaG (spades assembly) | ecosystem: Environmental > Aquatic > Marine > Intertidal zone >... | reverse complement strand
ACGATCGTCGATATCTTCGTACGTATTGTATGTCAGTTGACGCTGCCATGCTGTCAGCTGACCAGCTGGATGTCGCTTAAAAAGACATGTAAAAGAAGAAACATTTTCTCCCAATTGATCATGAGAAGCAATATCTTTATCACCTATCAATATAATACGATCCCACATCCAAGATACTACATTTTCACGAAATTTACGAGATACCAAATGACGCTTTTCCAAATGCATAAAATGGTCAATATTGTTTGATGGGATATCAATATTATTCAAGGTATAATTATGAAAACGAAAATGAACAATACGCATAACAGACACTATCGATTCTGGTGATAGACGAACGTGATATTTTGTATTTGAAACATCATGTGTATGCATATCTACACTAAGTAAATCTTTTGTATGAATATACAAACAAAACTTTTGAGCCAATGTCGCCATCACATCCAACAAATCTTGCAACTCTTTGGTCTGAGGTAATTCGTCCCATTTCAATGATATCAAATCCAACATACTAATATAAATGTCCCATGACCAACTCTTTGGATCAGGATCTTGAAAAAGCCTCAAACGATGCTTCCTTACATAGGCAGAATCATAGGTATACGATGGTTCTATTAAATGCAAATAAATCACAAAGACAAACATACTATGTGTCCAACCATACAAACATCCAGGTATTGGAATATGTAAATCTTTATAATTGTTTACTAAATAATCTCTTAATTTAATTCCCAACGCCTTGTTTCGCTCTCCTTTTATTATTAAATCATAGATATCTATCAAGTAAAGAAACATATCTGTAGGGGATTGAGGCGTTATTTGCAAGGCTTCTTGCATACTGTGTACTCTGGTGGTAGATTGATATATGGTTTTATACATTTTGTATATCAATTCACACTATTTATAGATAAATCAAAAAATCGTCCCTGGTTTTAATACTACGACAAGCAAAACTACGCTGCCATTTTAAATCAAACGAATATTGATCAAAAACCATACGAGCTTCAATATGCTCAGACAAATGGATGGAAATAGAACGACAAATTAAATGGTGCATAGAAAGAGTTTCAAAAGTACGATTTCCCATGTATTGATTTGCATACATCGTATAAAAATAATAATCGGGTCCATAACATAAATACAATGCTTCAAGTGCATCAAAAGGGTTTTTTGGCAATAATGTATTGTAGAGATAAATATCCATTCGATAAACATCGTTTAAAAATTGTGATGCTACCATCAAAGGACCAATCCCCAACACCCAGACTCTTTTCATATAAATATTTCTACATATCTATATATATGCATGCCGGACTGGCAATACTCATACAAATGAATCTTACCATTGTTTCTCGTTTTGTGCAATTGGTGCACCCTTTTAAAATAAATTGGAATTTAATTAAACAATTAGATAAAGCAGATTATTTAAGTTATACATATATCAAATGGATTTTTGGTTTTATTATTGTTTATAATGTTGTTTGTCTTACATTTTTAGATACACTCTACTTGTGTCCCTGCTGGGTTGGTATGGTTTGGTGGTGGGAATGGTTTTTGTCAACTAGATTTCGTCTTGCAATTTTTATATCCATGGTAGATATGTTTGCATATGCTTATCTCTGTCAATTTGTTTCCTTTTTCATGTTACCAAATATTATATGGTGTATATACATTGCCTATCTTAGTATATGGTATCAAAATTGTATATCCAATTTCTCATAGTTGCGCACCGATTCGGCTGTAGTTGCATCTTGCAAGGCTTCAAATAATTCTTGAGGATGCAAGGAAGCATTGACACTATCTTGAAGGACATTTCCAGCTTTCAACGCTTCTATACAAATTTCAGAACAAAACCATCGAGGACTAAGACCTATCCACTGTGGTGTATATGGTGAAAGAGGCAAACGTAGAGGCTGTAAATAATAACCCATATAATTAAAATGATCACCTATATGGGCTTCGCAAAACATATGGATTCGCTTGTACTGTTCTGAACTTACAGATAACGTACGAAAACACCATTGTTTTCTAGAAAAATTCTTCTTGGTCATAAATACCTTGCCACCATAATGAATGGAACAAGCCTTTCCACTTACTATCTCTCCGCGATTTTCTTCTGGAAAAAACAATTCAACATGAATTTTTGCATTGTCAGACGACGATACCCAAGCTGCCATACGATTGAGCCAATGTCGTTCCATGATTTCTTGGTCATTCTCTAAAAAGCATACATAGAGTGTGGGCATTTATTTAAAAAAAATATTATTTATATAGTTTAATCTGACATATAACTTCCTGTATCCGAACTATCCTTCCATTCGCCATACTCCTCATCAGTAAATTCATCATAATCGAAATCTGAAAAATCAGATTCTGGTTTTAGGACGACTGCTTGGTTATTTGTCATTTTACTTGCAGCAGAAAGTAGAGCTTGAAGAAGCAAAGCTTTTTTTATGTCATCAGATGTTGATCTTCCACTGACACCAAAAGCTTCCAATTTTTTATTTGATGCCTTCTCTTGCAATATTTGTCTTGAAAAATTTTCAATAAGATCTATATTTATGTTCTTAGATTTTACCATTTGTTCAATGGTATTTAAATCGTTTTGTTTTACAATATCTGCTGCATACTTCTTTAATACATCTTGCTCTATTTTTTCTCCAATTATCTCTTTCCAATATGTTCTTTCTCCCAATTCAGTTATTACCCACCATCCATCCTCGTTTCGTAATCTACCAACTACATCTTCAAGCTCTTTTGCTTCTGCAACTGGTAATTCAACTGGTTTAACGGATGCAACTGGTATACCATCGTCTTTATCATTTATACGAACTGCTTCTTGGATTGTATTTGCTTTTACAGGTGTTTCTTGGATTGTATTTTCGTCTACGGAATCATAATCCTCTTCTGAGCCTCCATCGTCGTCTGATATGAAATCAGATTTGTCTGCTTCATTTTGTGATGCTTCATTTGTCTCTGGTGTATCTTTCTTTGTCTCTATAATCTCTTCTTCTGTTTTCTCTTCTGATACTATATTCTGATACTCAATTTCTAATAAACTTATCTTAACCTCATCTTCAAATAATTTGGTAAATTCAGCAAGTTGACCTTTATTCTTGTCTTTCAATGTTTTGAGATCTTCTCCTGATTCAACAAATGATTTCATCAAATTTTTAAACACCAAGTATTTGTTTTTTATCTCCGTTTTAAATTCTTCCAATTCTTGAAATTTTTGCATTCTTTCGCTAGATTTAACATTTAAATCGTTTTTTAAAGGTTTAATTATGACTTCAACGTCTTTTATTTCTTGATCTGATATTTCCTTTTCCTCTTTTTTTTCTTCATCTTCTAATTTCTCAATTTTAGATAATAAATTATTTCTCTCAGTAACTAACTTTGTCCATTTTTTTTTATCTTCTCCTGTCAATTTTTTTGAGTACTTGTCAATTTTGTCAGCCCTTTCTTTTAATTTACTTTCTTTTTCATTCTCACTTAAATTATCAAGCGAAACAGATGGAATATTATGCATCTTTTCCATTTTGTTTATTACTTCATTAAATTGTTTATCCAATTTTTTGATCTCTTTTTCACGTTCTTTATTAATACTCATGCTATTTTGAATTAATTGTTTTTTCGTCCTTAATTCATCATTTTCTTTGTCTACTTTTGTTTTTTTGTCAATTATTTGTTTCTTTACCAATTGTATCTCTTTGGTCAAACTTTTTATTTCTTTTTTTATATCAATGTAAGCATTCATCTTAGACATTGGTATCACCATTGGTATGTCGTATTGTTTTCTATTTTTCATTGACTTCTGTTGTTTCTTAATAAAACTCAATTGTAGTTGAAGCTTTTCCTTAAACTTATTTTGTTTTTCTTCAGACAACTTCTTTATATCTTTATCATTCTTAAAAGTCTTTAAATCACTCTGTAAAATATTTATATTCATATTAAGTTCCTGCTCTGTCTCCTGTAAGTTTTTTTGTATTTCGAGTTCTTCATCTGTTTTGGTTTCTTTTATCTTTTCCAGCTCTTTTTTGTTTTTCTCTTCCCGTTGCTTATCTCTTCTTATTCTTTCCTCTTCTTCTTGTCTCTGTTTTTTTAGTTCTCTTGTTATATCATCAATTTTATTTACAAGAAGTTTATTTTCTTCCAATAGAGACTTCAAAATAGTACTTTCTTCCTTTTTATCTTCTTCTATTATTTTTTTAATGTTTTCTTTTAATAAATCAAATAGATTCTTGTCATCTTCAGTATAATCACCACTGATTCTATTTCTGTTTTGATATCCTAAATTACGTGGATCCCATACAGGATAAGAAGCGTATGTCTCTTGTGCCGATTTTATCCATTTTTTCCATTTTTGGTATCCTTGATTATCAACAGGATGAAGAACCTTCTTCAACAATTCATCGTTGAATGTCGGGTTTAGCCCCATTTTATCAAATGTATAAATGTTGACATATTGACCACTCTTCCCTTTCAAAAAATCGTTATGCTCCATTTTTAAACGAAATAATATATGTCTTTTCTTTTCTACAAATGCTGAATTTAATTTATTCAACAAATTCTGACCATCCCTTTTCAATCCAATTTCGTACTTACCATAATAAGGATTGTCCGATAGAAAAAACAAGTTGTTGATATCATAGCCCGATGTTTCATAAGCACTTGCACTTGATCGGATACGAAGACGGTTTCGATATGGAATATCGGGTTTTTGAATGATGTTTATTGACTGATTAGCATATTTTCTTTTATCCGGACTATAATAAGACAAACGAAGTGGATTTCTATCATTTCCTTCTCGAAGTCCTTTTTGCCTATTGTATTCCGCTTTAAATTTTTCTCCGTAGGTTTTTGTCAAGAATTCATCATAATTATCCAATCCTTTCGTCAGTTTAATAAAATCTTCATAAGATGCATTATTCAACCATTTAAAATCGTACGTAGAACGCTCTACCAACTTTTTTATTTGATTATTTATTTCGTTTATTATTTTATCATCATTCAATTCTCTTTTCCATTCGACTAATGTAGCAAGATCAGCATTATCTATATTGGCTTCTACATATTTTTTGAATCGATCCATTTAGAAAAAAAGATATCAACTTTTATATTGCCTTTAAATTGATTGACCGTATAAAATGGCTTGTCTTTAAGAGAAATGTGCAAATTCAAGATACCACAAGACACCATTTTTAATAAGAAAAAAACAAAACGTTCCCTAGCATGGATTCTTGGGATTGCTGTTATAGCATGTATTTCATGGTTTTTGCCAGAATATAAAGAAGAAGCTTTTAAATTCAACGATATGCATCCAGACAATCTCTATCAAAAATTTGTAAAAATAAGCAGCATTGATTTTCTATCGACCACGGTAAAAGAAAGACATGCAGAATTGGCATCTATCATGCCCACATACTGCAAAGACGATGTCCTATTTGGCTTTCAGTTTTCAAAAGACAACAGGACCATAAAAGATCATCTTTTTATGTTGTGTGATTCCAAAAGTATTCTTGCAAATGCAGAAATTGTATATTCCGATTCCAATTATGTAATCTCTAACGAACAGTTTGCAGACATTTCGAAAAAAATAAGACGATCATCCAATGTGATTGTCAAAGCTATTGGATATTCAAACATGGGATGTCATCGAATATGAATCGTCTGATACTAAAGAAGCATGTATTTTACAGCATGCTATTGATATCTTGAATACGAAATGGGTATAAATAGAATGTTTTTTTTTTACAAATGTCTCTTTATGATTCGGATGAAAAGGTCAACCAAGTCATTGAAGCATTTACTCAATTACATCAATGTATACACTGTCATCAATATTTTACAGAAATAGCTAATATTGGTGTATGGGGGTGCCGATATCATCCAGGAAAATACAATTATCAAAAAGACAAATACGAATGCTGTGGCGAGAAACCCATGTGTCATTCAAATTATAATAATATTGCAGGTTATACTACATGGAAACATAAGTTTACACCACAGCTATTTAGTCTGGGATGCAAAAAATGTGACCATCAATCCCCCAAGTCCAAAGTACCTTATAAAAACATTAAATGCGAAGACATTGCGCAATTAATACCATTTATGAAACCGCCTTTGAATGAACGAAATATATCGAAAGTAGATGCAAGCCTTGTACGAAAAGAATATGGTGGTTGTCCTACACATGTGAATATACTTCCTTAATGATTCTTTCGGACATTTTTTGGGTTTGTTTGGCATGGATGACATGAATCATAAATGTAAACAACAAGGTCAGTATCCACAAATAACCTTGGTGTATTGGATCCATGTCGATTGGACGCAACGACCACCAAAAACCAAGTAAACAGCATAGAAATTGCACAAAAAAATCTCTACACCATATGGTTAATTTGTAAATCCATCCTATTTCTGTTTTTTCCATGTATGTAATATTAAATACAAATTCAGAATAAGAATGATACACTTGATAAATTGATCCCAACGTACTGAACACAAATAACATATGTAAAGCATAAGATTTGATTTGCAGAGCCACATACAACCAAATAAAAATAATAAATGGATTGGAAAGTCTATCAAAAAAACTTTTCATGATGGCGCGGTCTCTAGATTTTAGTATTCGAGGTACATAGTTGACTTGAATCATTTATAAAATTGTATAAATACATTTATATCTTTTAAATATGATTGTCTTAGGATTGGTTGCTTTTGTTATTACTCTTTTGACAATATATGCATTGAATAAATGCTTTCGTTTAACACACATTATACAATTACTCATCTGTTTTGTTTTTATTGCTGGTCTATGTACATCTGTCCACTTTATTTTTGGTAATACCACCATGCTATATCTATTAAATGGTCTTGCCGTTGGTTTTGGTATTGCCTTGCAACCACTGTTCAAAAACATTGTTAATGGTCTTGTATTTGATTCAACTCGTATCAAAGGAGAAATTGAAGTAGGAAACTTTCGAGGTGAAATCAAACGCGTTGGAATGATACATACTTGGTTGTTGGGAGAGGATGGTAAATTAATGATGATAAACAACGATCTTTTGGCATCCAAGCCCGTCAAACTGCACTCTTGTAAACTTTAGGCTCGTAGAGATAGAGATTAATAGTCATACTCGTCATGAGAGAAAAACCAATACATATAAAATATACACCACTAAAATACATTGTATAATCACACATTTTTATTAATTCATTTATTTACTTTTATACTTATCTTAACCACAATTCCATGTGCAAGTAGCTTTATTATTACACCAGCTTTTGAGTGTTTCAACGTTATACTGATTACAATTTTCTACTACTCTATACATGAAGTTTTATCATTCGATGATGTTTTCCCTGTAGCACAATCTTTACAGCTAGACTGACCAGTTTGATCTTGATATGTACCAGTAGGACATGATTTACAAGTAGACTCACCCGTTTGATCTTGATATGTACCAGCAGCACAATCTGTACATATGCCATCTGCTTTTGTTCCAGGTGGACAAAATTCGACTGCTATGCCTTTTGATGAACCAGTAGGTTGTAAAGGACATGATTTTGTGGTCTGTAAACATCGATTGGTCGACGAACACCAGACGTCTGTAGTTCGTATATTAAATTTTCGAGATCCATCAAAGAAACAACCAGAAGGTTTGTCCAAATCAGATATTACACTGCCTTTGCATTCCTCCCTTGAAATACTAAGATCATTTGGACCAATCTCCACATAAGAATGGGTCTTTTGGACACATGGTCTATCAGATTGACATTTTTTATTACCAACATCATTTGTGTCATAATAATAAGCTTTTGTCGAAACAACACCACCAGTGGTAGTATGTGTTGGTACAAGATAACACCCAGGCATATCAGTACCACCCTCTCCAACAGTTCCATATCCCATGGATGTAGCATATATTTGACACTCTTCCTTGGATACACTTAAATCAGGAGTAACTGTGTCTTGAGAAACAAGCTCCACATTCAAAGGCTTCTTTTGAATACAGTATCTTCTTTCATTACCTGATTTATCGCCAGTATTATCTCCACCAATACATTTACTATATCCTGTACCTAAATTCCAATATACTGTATTTATATCATTATGAAAAAAACTGTAATAACACCCAGGTGGATCCACACTGTTTTCTACAAGCCCATTAAATTCTTTCCCAATACTTTTTGCATAGGCTTCACACTCTGTTTTATTAACATAGGTAGAATTTCCTACAGAAGCAGGCGTACCATCCAACACCATAGCATAACAATCGGTACATTGGTCATCTTTGGGCATTTGAACTAATTTATTTGATGCATCTCCTTCTATACCATTCATATGATTAAAGTAGACTTCATCAGCTGCATTAGCTAATATTTTTACAAAACATCCAGAAGGTTTGGTGGCAGTGGACGTTTTTTTCACGCAATTATCATTATTATCACAATTTTTAATATTAGAATGATCTGATGGTGTGTATGTACATGCATTTGACGTCTTCACACAACCATATGGTTTAGTACCTATTGTCAAATCATAATCTGTTATATTCAAAGACGCGCAATACGATTTACATTCTTCATTCGTTAAATGTTGTATCCCACCTGTTGTACCTTGACCTGTTGTTAAATGCTCAAAACGAAATGTTTTACCTGTTTGTTTTGCATACGCCATACACTGTTCAAATGTCACGGAACCATCGTTGAAACCTGACTCTTTTAATACAAACTGATTGGCACCTGTACATTCTTTGCATTCTCCCTCTAAATACTCACCAGCGGCGCAATTTGAACAAATTTTATTTCCAGAACAATCATAGTTCCAATGAAATTTGTAGGATGTATATCCTGCATTTACTGAATTAGGTAATAGACATTCACCACCCATAGTAGAACCATACTGACCACTGTTTGTAATACAATGATCAACTCTTGCATTATAACACCAACAATTTCGACTGCCAGATGATGCCTGTCCTAACAACCATAGTACCCAGTTTGATTTATACTTTTTACATGTCTCTAAACAATTCTCAGTATTACCGCTCTCGTGATATGCATAAGCAACAAAATTATGCTGTAAATTTGGTTCTATTTTTACAGCTATTGCATCATGTTTGACAAAAGTAGAAGGACATGAGTTATAATCGGAAACCTGTGAATCAATAATATCAATATTGGTATACCTCAAATCTTGTGAAGATTTCGCCGTTTGAGCATTTCCTAAATCATTACCATTTAATGAATTAATTGTAGTTGCTGAATTCTGACGTATGACAGTAGATTCCAAATATATATTCCTTACATATAGCATACCATATTTTGCAGTATTAGCTGTCATTAATGAATGACGCATGTTTATATTTGTTGCTGTAATAATATAATCATCAGTTGTATCTGTATTTTTGATTTCTACATTTGTGAGTTCTACCGTGCCTACATTTATAGTTCCTTTATATCTCATGTTGCTTAATTTTAATGTATGAACATCATTAGAAAAATCTCCTTCAAACAGAGGCATTGATTCACCCTCAATATCAAGTGTACCTTGTAATGTTATATTTTGACTATGATCACTGGTTATTTTAAACACCCCTTGTGCTTCATTATTGTATGTATTACGAGAAGATACGCCAGACAAGAAATATGTTTGATCTAAATTGGTACGACACCCACCACTTCCATCTATTTTTCCAGCATAAGAATTTTCCAGTATACTTGGATTTACAGCTGCACATGTATCTTCGGATACATCAACAGAACATGTATCTTCAGTAGTAAATTGAATACATTCATTCCCTGATGCTACCCCACCCACACATTCTTTGCACTCGCCACCATTTGATATATGATTTGGTGGACATTTTTGCAATACTTTTTGGATACAATTGTTACTTTGGTCACAATTAATTGATGTTGTGAGAGTATTAAAATAGACAAAACCGCCACTTGGTTGGTAAAAACATCCAGTAGCTCTAGCAGAGTTTGCTTCTTTATTGACCCATTTCCCAATCGATCTACCATACGCTTCACATTCTGCTTCGGAGAGTGCAGATGGATGATCAAAATCCAAGCCATTACCAAAAGCCACATGAACATAAGCAGTTCTTGGTTTTTGGATGCATTTATATTCACTAGCACAATCAATATATCTAATAGGTAAATTTATAGGATTATATGTGATACCACTCCCATGATCATAACATCCTTTTGGTCTGTCTTGCGAGCCAAGTTGAGGATCCGTAGAAAAGACTAAAGCCAGAGAAGATGCATAAGCCTCACATTCCGCCTCTGAGACACTCAAATCAGGTGAACCCGCACCAACCTCTACAAAAGTAGGACGACTGAGTGCCTTATGTCTATTTTGGATGCATGTTGATTGTACGCCACCATCATCGGTGTATCCACAAATCTGAATAGTTGAGTCGTCGTTGTAATATATTTTACCATTATTAGTATCACCTGATTTTACAAATTTCATACATCCACTGACCCTTTTATTATTCGAAAAAGCGGTATCTGTTCCCCATTTTCCAATGGATTCGCCATACGCCTTGCATTCAACTTTCGAGACACTCAAATCAGGTGTACCTACAGCTACTTCGTCAAAATCAAGTCTCCACGAAGTTGGCAAAGCATACCCTGCTGGGATATCACAGGTCTGACCAGCCTCGCCAAATGCACACTCCTTACAAGATCCAGCTTCACCAGTTCCATCTGGACATGACTGGCAGGCTTTTTGGATGCACTTCCATACACCATCTGTACCACATGCATAAGATATTTTCTTTGTATTAAAAAATATTCTATTTGGGTCACTATCACCTGTATACAAACTACAACCTGTTGGTCTATCGTCCCATTGTCCAGGTCCATATGAGTACCATGTATATATTGGATGACTATCTGCATACGCCTCACATTCTGCCTCTGAGACAGATTGATCCGGATTGCCCCAAGTCACTTCAATGTACTTCGTAGTAGGTTTTTGGATGCATACAGTTATTATTTCTCCTGCGCTATCTTTTTGGTCGCATGTTGATTGACCACTTTCCAAATAATAAATACCCGGACTAGCAGTACCCCCCGAAGAAATATATTCAATGCATCCCGTTGGAAATGTTCCCGGTAATGTATAATTCCTCCAGTTGTTTAATGACTTTCCATACGCTTCACATTCCTCTTTAGTTACATACTTTCGATCCGTCTCTGTCAATACGGCTCCACTAGTCACTCTTATAAATTTCAACGTTTTACCATCGTCGCAAAATGCACATTGCTCTCCTTTCCCAGATACTTCGTTGGCAAGGCACGCTTCGCACTGCGAAGCTCCTGTATCTGTAAAAATATTGTTGTGCTGCGTTTCCGAACCAGCATCACATGAGGTGCAACTAGTTTGACCCGTTTGATCTTGGTATGTACCTAGCGCACATATGATACAATCACTCGCATCATCGTGTTTGGTTGCATTCGTTGCTGCATCCGTCAAATATGTACCAGCTGCACAATCTGTACATGTTGAAGCACCTGCAGCAGAATATGTACCAGCTGAAC
>Ga0181597_10005933_pt1 | contig 11568 bp, 9 predicted proteins | sample 041ome_5_FD_148647 | JGI IMG/M metagenome (GOLD analysis project Ga0181597, IMG submission 148647) | Coastal salt marsh microbial communities from the Groves Creek Marsh, Skidaway Island, Georgia - 041403US metaG (spades assembly) | ecosystem: Environmental > Aquatic > Marine > Intertidal zone >... | reverse complement strand
AAAATTATGTAAGTGTTTTTTTTTTTTTTAAGATTATTGATTTTAATTGTTTTAAAGCATTATACAAAACATAGATTAATACGCTTACTAAAAATAAAAATCCGATAATTCCAGTTTCAGCTAATAATTGTAAATAAAAATGATGAGGATGAGTAGAGCATGGAGATATTCCAGTTGCATATTTTTTATCCATACATTTTAATCTAAATATTTTTGGTCCATGTCCCACTATAATTTTGTCTTTGAACATCTTATAACCAGTTCTATAAAGGCTATCATGAATTGGGGTAAAAAAAGTAAGTTTACGATCTTTGGTGTCATTTATGAGTCCCATATCTTTAGCAGTATCTTTAAACATTCTGTCAGTTAGATTGGAATTTATACTTAAAAAAATAATACATATTACTGCAATAACAAATGTTGCTAATCTAAATTTTTGATAATCTTTAATTAAAAAAATAATAAATATTGTTGATAAATTTAGAAAAAAGAAAGCAGTTCGCTCACCTGACATGTAAATTAATACATCTACTAGAATAAATAAAAGTCCAACAAAATAAACTTCAAATTTCTTTTTTTGCTTTACTAGGAATAAAGCAAAAAATAATGGAAACAATCTTGACAAATATGAACCCATGATAAGCTCATCTCCAAAAAACGACGACACACGTACATTATTTATTTTTAAGCCAAATATATTGGCTCCTGTAAAATGTTGAAAATAACCATCGATAACTAAGACTGAAAAGCATAAAATTAATGAATAATAGAAATATGTTAAAATATTTTTATCTTGATCAATCAAATACCAAATAAAACAACTAAATACCCCTATCCTGAAGTAAAATAAAGAGCTCTCAAAACTGAGTAAAATATCTTCTGCAACAAATATACTTAGAAAAATACAGTAAATACAAAAAGTAAAAAAAATAATAATAGGTTTATTTAAAAAATAATGAAATTTTTTATTTTTAATTACAAAGTAAAAAAAAAATAAAGTTGAAATGCTTACTATCAAATCTGGAACAAAAGGTCCCCAAATTAAAAAAGGTATAATAGATACTATTATTAAATTAACATAAACTTTATTAAATTTTTTTAAATTATCCATAAAGATTTCAAAATTTTATTAATTCAAATTTATTTAGCCTTGATGCTTACAACTTTATTTTCAAGATCTTTCGTAATTGAGGGAGATTTTTTATTATCTTCGTAATTTAATTGTTCTTGATAAATATGATCAACAATTTTTGAGTTAGATCTGTAAGATACAACTAATTTCTCAATCATATTTTTAACTTCATTTGCTTTATTATCCTCTAGTAATGAGGATAAAATTTCTAATTCTATTTTAAGTTTTTCAAACAAAATATATGGATCTTGTGCTTTCTGAATTTTTTCATGATAAGTTTTTTGAGGGTTGTCACCTAGTAATAGTTCCTCATATAATTTTTCACCAGGTCTAAGTCCAATTATCTTAACTTCAATGTCACCATCTATATTGTTAGTATTTTTAACAGTTAATCCCGACAATTTTATCATTTTATCAATCAAATCTTTGATTTTAATACTTTGACCCATATCTAAAACAAATACCTCACATCCCTTACTCATAGCTCCTGCTTGAATAACAAGTTGTGATGCCTCAGTTATGGTCATAAAATAACGTGTAACATCTGGATGAGTTAAAGTGACTGGACCACCTTCTTTAATTTGTTTTTTAAATTTTGGGATTACAGATCCAGATGACTCTAAAACATTGCCAAATCTAACAATTGCAAATTTAGTATGTGCGTCTTTTTTATCATTATAAAGCGATTGAACACAAATCTCAGCTAGCCGTTTACTAGCACCCATAATATTAGTTGCTCTTACTGCTTTATCACTGGAAACTAAAACAAAATTTGAAACATTGTTTTTAACTGCAATCTCTGCAACTTGAAATGTCCCAATAACATTGTTTTTAATACTCTCACAAATATTTTCTTCAACCAAAGAAACATGTTTATAAGCTGCTGCATGATAAACTGTATCTACTTTAAAAGTTTGAAATATTTTATTAACTCTTGATGAATTTTGTATATTAATAAGTATAGGAAATATTTTAAAGGTTAATTTTTTATTTTTTAATTCTTCATTTATTTTATAAAGTGCAAATTCATTTAATTCTAAAAGCAAAAGTTTTTTTGGTTTTAACTTTACTATTTGCCGACATATTTCAGAACCAATAGAACCACCTGCTCCTGTTACTACCACAACTTTTGAATTAATATTTTTAGACAATAACTCTAGGTTCGGCTGAACCTGTTCTCTACTCAAAAGATCTTCAACAGATAAATCCTTAATATCTGAAACTGAAATTTTTTCATCCACTATATCTTGAATAGATGGTAAAGTTTTGACTATAATCTTATATTTATTAATATGTTCAATAATTTGGTTTCTTTTTGCTCGACTAATTGAAGGAAGAGCAAGTAAAACTAAATCAATATTTTTTAAATTAATTATTTTATCTATATCTAATGGATTAAATACAGTTTGACCTAATATTGTAAGATTATGATATTGTTGATTGTCATCTAAAAAACCTATGACTTTCATTTCTGGATTATTTTCTAAGCTAAATAATAGCTGTCTTCCAGCGTTTCCTGCACCATAGATTAATACTTTCTTTTTATTTTTTGTCTTTTTATTATTTGGACTTCTAAAAAATAAATTCTTAATAGCTACTCTTGAACCAGTAATTCCAAAAAATACCAACAAAGGCTGTATAACACCAATAGACCTTGGGATACCTTGAACTCCGAAAATTCCAATAACTATAAAATAAAAAAAACCATAAGTTAATGTAGCAACTGCCATAGTTACAACAATTGCCAAACCTTCAAATCGAAACATTGATTTGTAAAGGCCTAGTAACCAAAATATAGGGATTGCTAAACTAATAGAAATCAACACTGATAAAATAGACGCATCACTAATTTTAATAAACTCTTCTAATCTTAGATAAAAAGCAATCCAGGTGCATAAAACACAAATTCCAACATCTAAAATAATTGCAATGATTCTTTTTATGTAACGAGGTAAATTAATTATATCTTCAAATACTTTTTCCATAAACACATAATAATCTTAAAACTATAGATTAATTACCACTTAAATGTAACAATAAACTACAATGAATAAATAACAACCCTAACTCTCGTTATCTTACTTTTTTAGCTTTCAACGAAATTTTTTTTCAAATTTAGTATTTAAAAACAAAATTATTTGTAACTAATTATTAGCAAAGTTGTTTTAAAAATATAGTAAAAATAATAAAATAAATTCATCTTCTTAATCATTTTTAAATCTATTTTTGATAAAAGTGTTGGAGTTTTCATATTTATACCTGTAATTTGAGCAAGACCAGTAATACCTGGTTTTACTTTGAACACGCCTCTTTTTTTTCGCTCGCTAATTAATTTTTTTTGATTTAATAAACATGGTCTAGGTCCAACTAGACTCATATCACCAAAAAGAACATTAAATAATTGTGGGATTTCATCTAGTTTTGTTCTTCTTAAAAAATATGCAAAAATAGTGAATTGAACATTTTTAATTAAATGAGTTCCCGCAGATCTAGTCTTAATTGGCATGGTTCTAAATTTAATTAATAAAAAAGATTTAAGATTACGACCTACTCTTTTTTGTACAAAAAAAGGTGATCCATTATCTAATAAGCCTATAAAGCTCAATACAATTAATAAAGGGGATAAAAAAAATAAACCCAATAATGAAAACAAAATATCAAACAAACGTATCATTTTCCTTGAACCATTCTTCTGATTCCCTCAGTAACATTTACAGGTGGAGTCCAATTTAATACCTTTTTAATATGATCGCTGTCTATTTTTAAAGAGCCAGTCAATCTATCAATTTCTTTTTTTTTGCCAAAAATTTTGAACAGAAATTTCAATAAAAAAATAGGGAAAGGAAATAATCGACTACTAGACCCCATTGCAGTTGATATTTGATTTATTAGATTAGGAGTTGATAAGTCTTTTCCATCTGAAACCAAAAAAGTTTTTCCTGCAGCATTGGGATGTCCAATACACTTAATTAAAAGGTCAATTAAATTATCTATTCCGATCATAGATCTTTGATTTTCTATTAAACTTAAGGGTAATGGAATGCCCAGTCTTACAAGTTTTATTAATCTTTTTAAATTTCCTTTTACACCATACCCATAAACCAAAGGTAAACGAATTACAGTAACTTCCAAACCTGTTCTAAAAGATACTTCCCGTAATGCCTTTTCAGCTTCAAATTTAGATATGGCATAAAAATCTTGCGGCTCAGGAGTATCATTATAATTGAAGTAATTAGAACCATAAGTTTTTTCACCATTTACTTTTACTGAACTCAAAAAAATAAATCGCTTAATACCATGCTCAGCAGCAGCCTCTGCAAGTTTTTTAGTTTTTTCTACATTTGTTTCTCGATATGCGTTTAAGGGATCTTTATTTTTTTCCTTCATAATATGATTCCTAGCCGCACAATGAATTAGGCAATCAATTTGACCAAGATTTTCGAAATAATCTGTCGTCTTTTCAGTATTTTCGAAATTCAATAATTTTAAGTTTTTATGAAGATTTTTTTGGCTAAACTTAAAATTTCTTATTGGAGCAAGAACATGATATGATAATTTTAAAAGTTTAAGAGTGAGATGTGTACCTATAAATCCGGTTGATCCAGTTAAATAAATTTTCATATTTCTGGAAAAAAAATTTTTTTTGCATTTTCACAAGAAAAGTTTTCTTTGGCAACTTCTAATCCATTTATACCTTTTTTTTTAAAAGCAATAAAATTTGAAAAAATATACATGATATTTTCATAAAATTTATCTTCCTCAGACGAAAATAGACCCAAAGAGTGCTTTTCAATCAAGTTTTTTAAAAAAAAATTATTAGGCGAATGAGCCAATATAGGCTTATTATTAACCATATATCTTAAAATTTTTCCTGGAAAATTTTCAGAATAAAAATTTTTACTCAGAGTACTTATGCAAACATCACATTGTTTGATAATTTTATCTATCTTATGAATGCTCATTTCAGGGAAAAAAAATACATTATTATAATTTTTAGTTAATTCGATTAACTTTTCTTTTTCTGTCCCTGATCCTATAAAAAAAAAAGTCGATTGTAGATTGTTATCTTTGCAAAATTGTATCATTCTATTTAATAATTTATAATCTTGCGCAACACCAATTATCCCTAAGAATATAAATCTTACATATTTTCTTTTTTTTTGGGTATTTTTTTCATTTATTAATGATTTTGTATTAATCCAATTATAAATAACACCATCATTAAAACTTAAAATTTTTTTATATTTACTTAAATAATTAATGTCTTTTTTAGTTTGAACATAAATATTATCTGCCTGGAAATAAAGAAGCATTTCAAAAAACTTTAAAAATAAATAATTAAGACTAAATTTATTAATAATTTTATGATCAACCAACCATTTGGGATACAAATCTCCTAGTTTGATAGTAACTAATTTTTTTTTCAACTTAAGTAAAAAGATACTCCAAAAAATAGACGGTGAATATACGATTACTTGATCATAATTTGGAAAATTATTTTTATTATAAAAGCTTCGAATTTTTAATATCGCAGCTATTTCACCTAAGGCTCTTAAATAATTATTTCCTGATTTAAGATGAGAATTTTTTATACTAATATATGTAAGTTTTTTTGTTTTGATTGTTCTTATTTCATTTTGAGTTCCTGAAATACTTATTACTGTAATATTAAAGTTTTCATTTAACATTGATTTGATAAGATCTCTGAATAAGCTACTGCAAGATGATTTGATTGGATAAAAATGAGAAGTCAGAATACAAAGATTATACATTTTGTTTATATTGTTTTTAATTCAAACTGCATATGAGTTGCATATTTATATATACTAATAATAAATTTTAAATTCAAATTAAGAAATTTAAATAATTAATCAATTTTTTTAAAAAGAGTAATTCCTAAATCTTCTCTTATAATTTCCCAATTTTTGTTCTGAAAGTATTTCTGGTATTCAATTTCTGGATTAGTTCTCAAAGTATTAGCAAAATATCCACCTGTTTTTTTTGGATTGTATCTATCTATTAAGACATATTCTATGTCTTTTTCTGGTGATGGAAAAACTATCATTTTTTTATTTTTATATAATAATGGCATAAAATGTTGTTCAGCAGAAATTACTTTATCTCTTGGTATAAATTTAATAATTTTTTTTGCTGCGATATGCCTATTTATTTCTACGTAAGCACTATAGTGAAAATTTGAGGTATAAAAATTACCAACTTTGTAATCTTTGTTCCAAAATGCAATTGAAATAGGTGTTGCTCCAAAAAAAATTGTAGTGGAAATACTGGCTATTAGAATTGATTGCATCAGAGCATTTCTATTGATAAATTTTAGATTATTAATCTTACTCAATCCTGAAATTGTTGCATAAAAAAAAATAGGTATAGAAGGAGATAAATAATACAAAATATAACTACTATGAGTTATTGAAAAACTCAAAAAAGTCATAGCCAGATTAGGTAAGGCTATAAAAAAAATTAATAAGTTGGTCAATGGAAAGAAAAGCAAAGGTATTAGGATCATTATAAAATTTCCAATTTTTGGTGGAATTAAAATTTTACCTAATGACTCAATTGGATTAAGTAATATATAACTTATCATCTCTAGATATGTATCTCCCCACCCTTTAAACCAAAAAGCTGCTATATGAGCTTTGTTAAAGTCTTCGTCCCTGAAAGAAGGCATAACCCAAAATACAACGGTATAAAAATAAGTAAGACTTATGAATATAGTAGCAAAACCTAATATAGTTCTTTTTTTTATTATCATATAAATTCCAAAGAACGCAGTAACTAACGAAACCTCTTCTCTGACCATTAAACATAGAAACAAAATTAAAAAAAATAATGTATTTTTTTTTTCTTCAAAAAAATAAATAAGCCATAAAAATAAAGGTATGCAAAGTTCAATATAAGATATTCCATATAAATTTGTGTAAAAAATTGTTGGATAGAATAAAAAAGAACTAATAAATAATTTACTTAGCTCTAAATTCAAATACTTTTTAGATATAAGCCATAATGGTATTAATGAACTTACTATAAATAAAGTTTCTGAAACTGGTATCATGTAAGGACTTGGCCAAATTGCAAAGGCAGGAACATAAGTAAAATAAATAATTGGAGTAAAATGAGCTGCAAACCAATTACTCCCACCATGATATTTTTCTGACATCAATGTGGTTAATCCTAAGCCTTGTGAATTTCTATAAAGAATTTCTAAATGTGTGGCGAAATCTACATAATGATGAAGTGCTCGAATTTTTCCAAAAGTTAAGAAAAGAACTGATAAAATATAAAATATAATTGAAAAATAAAAAACATAATTACTTTGTTTATTATTAATTTTAAAAGAAAGTTTATCTGAAGTAAAATATGTAAAACAGCTAAGTAAAATTATTGAAGTAAGTCCAACAGAATAAATGAAAAATAAATTCTGATATTCTTCAAACATTAATTATCTATTGACGATTTACTTAACAGTAATTCCATCTTCTCGGTAAGATCGTTCAGTATTTAAATGATAATCTTCTCTCTTGTGATTTGACACTCTATTATTAATTAGCCTATCAACAACGTCTAAATAAATTCTTTCAGAAGCTTTTCCGTCACCCAAATTATGGTCCCATTTTGTTTTAGATAAAAAAGATAGTTTTTTGTAGATAATTTCTGCTGGATAGTCTTTAGGTCTGCTAGGATCAAATTTTACACTACTTTTTGAGTCATAAGTTTGAGGTCTCTCTGTTGCTTTTCTCATTTGTAACGAGGGTATACCCAAGACTGATGTTTCTTCCACCACAGTACCTGAGTCTGTTATTACTCCTGCTGAATTAGTCATTAATACAAGGAATTCATTATATCCAACAGGGTCAACTATTTTAATATTATCAGGAATAGTTATACGCATTTGTTTTAATACCTTTTGAGTTCTATAAGAAGTTGGCATATAGACCATCATTGGTGCTTTAGATAATAATTCTAGAATAGATTTTACTGAAGATTCTATATGTACATTTTCTCTTCTATGCCAAGTAGCAACGTAGTACCTACCCTTTTCTAAATTTCTACTAGCAAAGAAATCCTCACTAGCTAATTTTTCAAAAAAATTTTTTTTGTCATAAAAATATTTATTTAAAATATCAACAATTGGATTGGTCACTAGCACTATTGCCTTAGGGTTAATTCCTTCATCAATACCTTGCTTTTCATATTCAGGGTAATAAGTATAAATTACATCCGACAAATGATCTATAATGCCCCTATATTTCTCTTCAGGCATTCTCCAGTCGTATGATCGCATCAAACCTTCAAAATGTATAATTGGAATATTTAGTTGAGCAGCTGCAATACAAGAAATAACTGTATTTGTGTCCCCAAGAAACATGGCCGCATCAGGTTTTAGTTTTTCTAAAACTGGATAAAGCTTTGATATAATTGACGAGCTTACTTCTGCATCATTATCTCCTGTTGCACCTAACTCTATTTCAGGGGCCTTAACCCCAAGTTCTTTAAAAAAAATATCTTTTAGATTGTCCGAGTAATGTTGGCCTGACCAAATAAAAGTGACTTTAACTCTTGAGTCCTCTCTAATTAAGTTAAGAAATATACTTGCCCTTATTACATCTGGTCTTATACCAAGAATTATACATAAATGAGGTTTATTTGACATTAGATGATGTATACATTCGTATAAAATTAAATCAATTCTTTTATCAAATATTTTATTGTTGGATGTGATTTATATCCTGAAGATTTCCAAATTTTAAAAATATATCTTTTATGAATTGTTGCTAATGTCATATCTATAGGATTACCAGAATTAACTGGTTTAATTTTCTTAGAATTATTATCAAAAAATTCATTTAAAATACATAACAACTTATACTTTGTAACTTTATTTTTTGAAAAAATATGAAACAAACCATTTCGAAATAATTTATCATTTATAATTCCTACACAAATTTTTGATAATGCGTGTGTAGTAATTCCATTCCAAAATTGATCTTTATAACCACTAATTTGTTTGGTATTTTTTTTTAAAAACCAATTGAGAATAGAATTGCTTGTTTTTTTTTCAAATCCAATAATTGAACATCGTATATTCATTACATTTTTTTTTTTTATTTCGCCCATATTCTTGCTAACACCATAAATATCAGTACATGAAGTTTTGTCTGTTTCTAAATAATTTCCTTTAAAACCATTAAAAACGCCATCTGATGAAATATGAATTATTTTAGAACTTTTAAAATTATTAGATAAATACATTGGTAATATAGAGTTGACTTTCAAACATTCTATATTTGATTTAGAGGAGTTAATTGAAATTCTTGGTTTAATTAATCCAATACAATTAATGATATAGTGTGGCTTAATAGCTTCAATATTTTTATATGATTTTTTATTAAAAACATCAAAAAAAATTTTGTTTTTAGATCGTTTTCTTGAAGAATTAAATATTTTAAAATTACCTTTCTTGTTTAACTTTGAAAAATCAGTTGCCATCTGAGCACCCAACATTCCTGAAGAACCAAGAATTAATATTTTAATCAATTTTTTTTAAATTCTTGTTGGTTTTTATTATAGTCACAACACAATAAAATAAATATTTCGTAATTAATTTTAAACTATATTCGAAAGAACTTTTGTTTAAATTACTACCTCTTTTACCTAAAATCGTGCTAAATTCGGCTATAGTGCTCATAAATTTTTTTAATTTATACTTTTCTTCCATAATTATACTAAAGTCGTTTTCTCTTAAATCAATTTTGTTATAGAAATTAGTTTTTACAGCTCTAAAACCATTTGTATAATCATTAATTTTCATATCCATAAAAAATTTGCAAAGAAGATTGCCTAATATACCAATTAATTTTCTATGAACTTGTATGTTGTCAGTATTATTTTTATATCGATTAGCTTGAATGAAATCTACATCTTGCTCCATAAAAATAGAAATTTTTTTTATATCATCTATTGGATTTGTTAAATCAGAGTCAGCAAATACAACATATTTTGAGAGATTTTTAGAATAATTTATGCCAGTTTTAATAGCTGCTCCATAACCCATGTTTTTATTATGGTTTAATAAGATTATTTTTTTATTATTTTTAATCTCAGATCTGATCAAATATTCACTGTTATCGTTACTTCCATCATTGATAAGCAAAATATGAATGCAATTATCATCATTTATTAAAAAACTTTTATTCAGAACATTTAATAATTTTTCAATATTCTGCTCCTCATTAAAAATTGGAATTATTAATATGTAAGTCAATTTAATTTTGATAAAATATTGATTTCAATATATATAACTACATAAAATAATAAACAAAATTCAAAACAAGCTCAAAAATATGATTTATAAAAAACTTAAAAAATGCAGACTTTGTGATTCAAATAAATTAAAAACTTTTATTGATTTCAGAAGAATGCCACTAGCAGGAGCTTTTTTATCTAAATCTCAAATTAAAAATGAATTTTTATATCCTATGGCAATGCAATTTTGTAAAAATTGCTCAAGTGTTCAGGTTGATACTGTAATCCCCTTAGATGTCTTGTTTAAAAAATATTTTTATTTTTCTTCTAGTATAAATACATTGATTGAGCACTTTTTTGACTTATCAAATATGGTTTCAAAAAAATATTTAAAAAATGGTGGGAATGTATTAGAGATTGGATGTAATGATGGAGTTTTCCTTAATCATATGGTTAAAAAAAATGGAATAAGTTGTATTGGTGTTGATCCTGCAAAAAATGTCATTAAAAAAATAAGCAATAAAAAAATTCATTCTTACAATAAACCTTTTAACTTTGAATTATCAAAAAAAATTAAATCACGTTTTCATAAAATTGATCTTATAGTTTCTAGCTTTTCATTTGGACATATAGATAATATGAAATCTGTTGCTGAAGGTATTGACAATCTACTTGATGAGAATGGAACTTTTATTTTTGAAATATACTACCTGGGAACAGTAATTAAAGAGTTACAGTATGATATGATGTATCATGAACATATGACTTATTATACAATTAAGTCTCTCAAAAAATTTCTTTCAAATTATAATTTAAGAATTTTTAATATTGAAAAAATAAAATTACGATCAGGTTCACTTAGATTTTCTTGCTGCAGAATAAAAAATAAAAAAACAAACTCAAAAAATGTAGAAAAGTACCTGCGTGATGAAAATAAAAATGGTTTTAATAAACTATCATATTTAAATAACTATAATAATAAGATAAATAAAACTAAAGCCGACATTATTAAAATAATAAAAAAACTTAAAAAAGATAAAAAAACAATTTATGGTTATGGGGCATCAGGAAGAGGCACAATAATTATGAATTATTGCAATCTTAACAATAGTGTTCTTGATTACGTAGTTGATGATGCACCAGCAAAGAGAGGTAAATACACCCCGGGTACGCAC
>Ga0181597_10005925_pt1 | contig 11577 bp, 9 predicted proteins | sample 041ome_5_FD_148647 | JGI IMG/M metagenome (GOLD analysis project Ga0181597, IMG submission 148647) | Coastal salt marsh microbial communities from the Groves Creek Marsh, Skidaway Island, Georgia - 041403US metaG (spades assembly) | ecosystem: Environmental > Aquatic > Marine > Intertidal zone >... | reverse complement strand
AACGCCTTTTTAAAGTAGAACCGTGCATCACTCTTTTGTCCCTGAAGAGAGTACATCGCTCCAATTGTGTGATAGTTTTCCGCCACTTCCATACTTTCTTGTCCGAACTTATTTTTTAACTCAGGAGTAGATTGTTTTAGACGATTAATTGCTGTGGTGTAGTCTTCTACTCCCATTCTTTGGTTTTTAGAATTCTTTCTTTCTCCCCTGGAGGTGTTTGGTTGAATATGGAGGGGGCTTGGGGGCAGAGGAGTGGTTGACTCATTATTTTTAGACGTAAACCAATCTTTAGTCTTACTCATCGTTTTGGAGAGGAAAGGAATGGTTTCTCCTTTCACAACAGTTACGCCACTGCCACTGCCAGAACCACAACCACTAAAAATGAGACAAATCAAGAGTGTAGGAACTAAAGTGCGAATCATTGAACACCTCATAGTACCAATTAGATAGGTTCGTCAACCTATCCTTTTTTCAATAGTTGATGGGCAAACATAAATTGATTATCAGATTGATAGATGTCTTCCCAAATTACCAATTTCCATAATTTTCAACTTTTGATTCGATCTTGGAAAAAATTGTGTAAAAAAACCGGTTTATCAATTCGTTCCCTTTGTGAATTAGACGGATTTCCCATTTTTGAAATCAGATCTCCTTCAGTTGGAGAAACCCCATGTATTTATATCTCTGCAGGAATTCATGGGGACGAACCTGCTGGAATCGCTGGGTTACTTGAGTGGGCATTGGAAAAAGAAGCTAATCTGACATCTCTTCCTCTTTTACTTTATCCATGCCTGAACCCATGGGGGTATTTAAATAACTCAAGGCTAGATCTCTCGGGTATTGATTTAAATCGTGTATGGAACGATCCAAGACATCGTTTGGTAAAAACAATAGGCGATAGCACGAGTCAATTTAAGATCTCTCTTTCGGTTAATTTACATGAGGATTACGATGGTCAAGGAATTTACCTATACGAACCCCAAAGTGGTGGAAGGGTCGATGAAGTAGCCGATAAAATTCTATTATCGGGAGAAACAATCATAAAGAGAGACCCTCGTAAAAAAATAGATGGCAGAATAGTGAAAAACGGGATTATTCGACCTAAGTCTTACAAGTTGCCCGAAGATGGTTTTCCTGAAGCTCTTTACCTGTACAAAAACACAAAAGGAAGAAGTTTTACATTTGAGACACCATCGGAATATGCTTTTGAGAACAGAGTAAATGCTCACAAAAAAATGATTGAATGTGCAGTACAATCGATGATCGGGCAGGGGTAGCAGTAAATTTCTAACTAATCAAAATAGCCAAGTGAGAGTTCGAAACTATTCAAATGCCTGCTTGAAAAAGCGGAAAATTCCTGAGTGTAGTACCAATTATAATGAATGCCTAAAAGGAAATGCTCGACGGGTCTAAATTCTATTCCAGTTGAAAATTGATAGGCAATAACAAGCCCGCTATCTGACATATCGACATTGGTGAATTGGATGTCAAGTTGTTGACTAGTTCCGCCAATTCCTCCTGCAACATTCCACTCTACATATTCCGAAAGAGGAAAATTCAATCCCGCAGAGAGGAAAGTCGAGAAACCGGAAATATCCCCTTCTGTCTCTCCAAGAAGGTCAGGAGTCGCCTTTTCTATTTTATTCAAGAAATAATAGCTTTTTTGTTCTAGGTATATATGCTTCCAGTCATATCCAAGTCTGAAACCGGAGAGGAACCCATTTGCTGATTCAATAGATATGGGAATTGATGTAGGCGTCCAGTCTAGTTTCGTAGCATAGGTTAATCCCCAAAACGGTAAAAAATAAATTCCTGATGAATTATCATTCCAATGGGGTTCAGGCTTTATTTTAGAAGGCGTGGTATCAGACACTGATCGAAAGAGATCTGCATCTTGGCTAATATTTTGATTGGTGTTCGTAAACTTCTTGGATGGCAACTTAGGACTCTTCTTTTTATCTAGATTGTTTTGTTCAAACACTAGTATCTTCCCCTGAACAGATTGTGCCTTTCTTTGAATTTCATCAATTAACTCTTTACGAGTTTTTTTTGACTTTATTTCAGTTGAAGCAACAGCTTCTGTGTAAGTGATATTTCGAGCTAAAAGGAGTTGTGCTAAAGGGATGCTTATTAGCAAAACAAGTAAAAACCAAGGTCTAGATATCTCCATGTGCTTATTCTTGGAGAAGGATTCCTAAGCTTGCTGAATGACCATAGATTAAAATTTCTGCCAAAGCTTGATTTTTTTGTTCTTCGCTTACATCAATCAAATCCAGTTGGCTTTTGATTTCTAATATTTGATCTTGAGCAGAAGCATTGTGATTAACTGATATGTCAATGGAGGATTGAGCTTGATTCACAATACTGAGGTTAGCTGCCTTTGAAATACCTGAAGAAATCAGCTCAGCGAACGCTAATTCTTTTTGTTCTTCTGTTAAATCAATTCGATCATTAAGGAAATCTACTATCGATTCTACTAGTTGTGCGGACGTTTGAAGGGTGTTTATTTTCGGAATGAATTTAGCAGCAACCAGCACGTCCTGTGTGGCTTCAAATTCAAAGTTATCCGAAGTGCTAGAATTATCTTCCAGCCAGCCACCAAAGACATAATGATCATTTGGTTTAGCCTGAAGTTGTACTTTTTCCCATCTGTAAAAGTCTCCGGTTCCTAAAACCGTACCTCCGGAAATTGGAAATGCTTCTGCATGGATAGAATAAGCTTTTCCTAATTCAAACCACTCAGCGTATTTGTAGTCGTAGAGAGTAGTCTTTACTTTGTTTACATCGAGAAAAGTCCATTGATTTCTCTCATCCATGTATAGGTATGGAAATGATTCACTATCTGTCCACACCCAACCCAGATGATCCTTATACAACCAAGCTTTTTCTTTTTCTTCTTCCATAAAGTAGGTCCAACCAAGATTTTGATGATAAACCCAAGGGTAATTCAATCCGTAGTAAGTGCCAAACCAGGTGATATGATTCCAACCATGACCTAGATGCATTCCACTAGATAAAAAAAGATCAGTCAGCAGAATTAAATATGTTTCAACTTCTGATGAAATGAAATAGCTAGAAGGAACTAAGGCTTTTGAACTAAAAAAACTCCAACCTCCAATAATCGTGTAATTATCGCTAGATAGACCTTCGACAGCGAGCCCAGTCAAGGCATAATCAATTGAGTATTGTGAATAGATGCTTTGTTGAGGTGTAGCAATAATTACCCCAAAAAGAAGAAGTCCTCTACATGAATTACCAAAATATTTCTTGAACAATTGAGCGTGGGTAGATGATTATATTCGTTTTAGAGCTAAGCGAAAACCAAGTTGTGACCCTTTTTCATGAGGATAAAGAGTGCCTTTGAAAGCGGCCCGAGTATAGGAACCTAAGCTTTGACCAGAAAATGCTCCTCCTTTGTAAATCTTTACTGTACCTGTTTGATAGCCTACAGGGTCAGTAATATTTTGGTCGGTGAAGTAGTTTACATCATACCAATCGCTCACCCACTCTGATACATTTCCGTGCATATCATAAAAACCCCATGGGTTAGGAGGATAGCAACCAACCCTTTTTGTATTACCCACGGATTCCATATAGTTGGCTAAATCTGTGTCGTTATTGTCTCCCCAGTAAAAAGCTGATCTTGTATGGGCACGACAGGCATACTCCCACTCTGCTTCTGTTGGTAAAGCATATGACCATCCATAGGGAAGATTGCCAATAGCTTCCTCCTTTTGATTAAGTAAAGGAAGGAATGTTGATTCTATATCATTCCAACTTACATTTTCTACAGGATTATGATCTCCATTAAAAGAACTGGGACGGGTGGAAATGCCTTTTTGGTTATCCTTCATAATGCTAAGAAATTGCGACTGTGTGACTTCAAATAATCCGAGGTAAAAACCTTGGGTTATGCTGACATTGTGCTCCACTTCGTCAGCAGGGTCGCGCCCCCACTGGTTGGCTGGACTTCCCATTACAAAACTCCCTGCAGGCACCCAAGAGAGTTCCATGTCATTAGCACTTCGAACAAAGAAACTTTGACCCAGTGTAGAGTTGTTAACTTCTAAAATACTTATTTGCAGTCCAGAAGTAGCAACAGTACCGAAATCATTAGTAATGATTACACTGTAGTTACCATCATGAATGGATGCATTTGCTTCAGAGATTTTGAAAGTCGAATTATTTTCCCCGTGTAGATTAACACCGTCTTTTTGCCATTGATAAGTTAGGAATCGACCCTCGGCCTCAACTTTTAAAGCAAGGGTTTGTCCTGTGTATACATGTCCATCGCTCTGAGCAGGTAGAGAAGGGGGAGACAATAACTTGGGTGTCAGGTAACTTATGAGCGATGAATCCAAGGTGCTGGCAGTTATTTTACCATCTGGTGAAGCAGCTTGGGCCAAGGTTGATAAACGATTAATAATATCTGATTCGGTTGTACCAGCATTAACCGCTTGAATAGAAATACTTTCCCCCAATTGACTGGCGACAATTTCACCTCCCGTACGAGGAGAGCTTAAAGAGTAGGGTGCGATGTGTAGTGGTTGATCATCATCAAGTTGTTGGAGACCATTTACTCCGTCATTAAACCAAATACGTAAAGATAAGGGATTATTAATGTCGAATAGAGACGATGGAAGGTTAGACATTCCTTCAACAGAAGGATCGCCTATGTTACACTGGTAGAAGCCTCTTGAAACTTCAAGTGTTAGATCGTTGGAGGGCATCCCAGTTCCTCCCTCATGGTTCCAGGTAATATTATTAGATTGGTCTACCAATGCAAAACGAAATGAACCAGTTCCATTAAAAGGTATGCCGGATACTGAAACCCTTCCTTGGTGAGGTAATGTAATTCCGAACAAGTTAAACCATGGTAGTACGATTAAATAAACAAGAACCTTAGATAAAAAACAATTCATTGAATGATTAAATTTCAGCTTATTAACTAACAATTTCAACCGTCAAATGGAATCATCTTACACTTATTAATGAGATAATTCTAAGTTCCTAATGTAAAGAGTACAAATGGTGCGGGCAGAGGGAATCGAACCCTCGACACCAGCTTGGAAGGCTGGGGTTTTACCCCTAAACTATGCCCGCATTGGTAAGGGATGTATCAAACCGAAGTGAGTCACATCGGTCAAGTGGAATTAAGAAGTTCCGTGTCTTATTTTGAGTGCCCTGCATATATTTTTGTGAAACAGATCTGAACCAACCCGAAAAGGGCAGGCACTCATATTCGTGCTGAATTCTCTCATGGGAAAGACCGGTGTATCGAGAAAATAAAAACGAGCACCTGCTCCTTCGCAGATTGCATGGCCAGCAGCACAATCCCACGGCTTGGATCGGAATTCAAGGCACCCATCAAGTCGCCCTGTTGCAACATTAGCAAGTCCCATGGCGGCAGAGCCCGGGCAACGAATGCGCCACTCTTGCAAGGCATCACCTAAGGAATTTAGCTTTTCGATAGGTATGGGAAAGTGCATACAGAAGGTAAGTTTTTCATTTACAAGTTTAGTGGCTGCCTGCACTGGATTTTTTCCTTCAAAAGAGCCCAGTTCAGGGCCACCGTGAAGAAGGTTATCCCGTCCATAGTCATAAATAAAGCCATAGACTGGAAAGCCATTTTGAAGGAGGCCAAGTGAAATTGCACATTCGGGAACACCTACGGCATAATTATTGGTTCCATCTACAGGATCGAGTACCCAGGCAAACTCAGATGAGAGACTCGTGGGCTCAGGGGTTTCGACTGCTTCTTCTGAGCAATAATCATCCTCAGGGAAACGAGTGGCAAGACGAGTGAATATCTCGGTTGAAATGGTCTCATCCACATCAGTGACGCGAGTTCCGTCTTTTTTCCAACGACTTGTAGTGAGACCGAAATTATTTCGAAAGTAAGCGACCTGAGACAAGACACTTATTCGACCTGCCTCGATACGGTCTCGCAATGGTGATTCCAAGGAAGTGAGGTCGGGAAGGGGGTTGGCTAAGCATCGATCCATTTACCCTGTTCTTGTATGAGATCGATCAAGCGGTCAACTGCATCTCTTTCAGGAATGGCAGACATTACTCTTTCTTTTCCCACATACAGGTCAATTTTTCCGGGACCTGAACCGACATATCCAAAGTCTGCATCGGCCATTTCGCCTGGGCCATTCACAATACATCCCATGACCGCAATGGTAACACCTTTTAGGTGGCCTGTCGCCTTCTTGACCTTTTGTGTAGTGCTCTGCAAGTCGAAGAGAGTCCGTCCACAACTTGGGCATGCGACAAACTCCGTTTTGGAAATTCGTGCACGGGTACCTTGCAATGTGTTGTATGCGAGTGCCCGGTTGCGGTCTAAACTACCTGTATGCTCAACGGATATGAGGTCGCCTAATCCATCGCAAAGTAATGATCCAGAAAGAATAGAAGTATCAAGAAGACGAGCAGAAAAGAATGTGTCATGAGGGTAAAGTCTTGTTTTCTCTGTATTACGGATCCATAGAGGGAGATTTAGCTTTGCCCCATCGAGGTAAGCACAAAGTGCACGATGGCCAGCTACCGTGTTTTGTCCATTGACTGGTCTCAACGAGAGAACTGGAGGTGTGGGCGAGTTTTGTAAAAGCATGACCATACTCGGGTCTGGCACAGTAGAGGATAAAGATAGGGCTGGATGGTGGCCTGCCTGCTCACAAAAGGTGAGAAACCTGGCAAATGATGCGGTATCTTCAGGTATATTAGAAGCGTGCCAAAGTAGAGGAGTTGAATCAGGTTGGGCGAGGGGCAACTCGGACGAAGGGTCCTCACGGAGATCATCAACCACAATCATTGAAACTGCTCCTAATAGAGAAGTGCACAGGGTCTTGAGGTGGTCTAAATCGAAGTCGGAAGTCAGTGAAATAATCAGGCCTTCAACGGGTGCATCTTTGGCCGCAGACTGAATTCGGGCAACCTCCTGAATAATTTCAGAAGGCTGATGCAAAGCAGAAGTGGGGCTGGCAAGAACCGCGGGGATGTTCATTCCACCGAATGAAAATTTACCTTTGGGTAGGGAGATAGGATGTGTGACTCTCCTAGAAAACTCATAGGGATTCAAATGCTCGACAGGTTCTTCACCATCCTGAGCATTTTGTGACCACCACAATTCAGCCCGTCTAGCAAGATCAATGGCGACTGGGATTTCAGCAATGGGATCTTCGGTTAGCGAAACTCGGAGGGTGTCACCTAGTCCGTCTAAGAGAAGAGAGCCGATACCAATGGCACTCTTGATTCGTGCGTCCTCCCCATCACCTGCCTCGGTTACGCCGAGGTGGAGGGGGTAATCCATTTCTTCTGCATCCATTAGAGAAACGACTAAACGATAAGCTTCGATCATAACTTTTGGATTACTCGACTTCATCGAAAGCACCATGTCATGATAGTTGTGGATTCGTGCAATGCGTAAAAACTCTAATGCAGACTCTGCCATACCGCGTGGGGAGTCTCCGAACCGGTTCATGATTCGATCCGATAATGAACCATGATTTGTCCCAATACGCATCGCTCGACCGTACTCTTTGCACCGCAAGACTAGGGGGCTGAAAGCATCGTGCAGGCGTTGAAGTTCCTCCGCGTATTGAGAATCAGAATATTCACGAGCGTGGAATTTTTTACGATCAGCATAGTTGCCAGGGTTAACCCTAACTTTATCTACCCATTTCACAGCTTCCATAGCCGCGTTGGGCATGAAATGAATATCGGCTATGAGAGGGACATCCACTTTGGCCTCTCGCATTCCTTTCGCTATCTCACGTAGGGCTTCTGCTGCGCGTACATTGGGTGCAGTCACTCTTACAAGTTCGCACCCAGTTTCGGCCAGTGCGATCGATTGTTGGACAGTGCCATGGATATCCATTGTGTCCGTTGTTGTCATCGACTGCACCCGAACAGGGTGGGTGCCTCCAAGGTAGAGGTTGCCAATTCTTACTTCTCTCGAATTGCGTCTTTGAGGATAAAACCTGGAGACACAGTAGGGAGTCACCGAGTCCATCACGAGAAGAGAAATAAGTTAGAGATTAGAAAGGCAAAATCCGCTGTACATCAAAGAAAGTGACATAAAGCATAAAGGAAAAAAGAAGAGCTACAAAAAGCATTTGAGCACGCTCTAAGAAAGCAAGGGGCAGGGGTTGGCCACGAATTTTCTCTATGGTCGCAAATAACATATGCCCGCCGTCAAGAACTGGTATTGGAAGTAGGTTAAGAATGGCCAAGTTGACATTGATGAAAACAACAAACCAAAGGAGTTTTTTGAAGCCGATTTTAGCAAAAACACTTAGGTGGTTTACAATCCCAACAGGTCCACTCATGTTACGCAATTTTACATCAGATGCAGGACTTACCAACCCCGATAAAGTGAGATACATGTCTTTCACTCTGCTGTATATAAGGGTAAGGGGGTTCGGGTAAGTGGTGATGACTTTAAATTCGGGTCGAAATCCAATTAGTCGCCGTATGCTTGAAGTACCATTAACGAAAATCTCTTTTTCTACAGGTGCCAGTTCGACTTCGACCTTTTCACCACTTTCTCCACCTTTTCTTACGGCTAGTACAACACTTGCGTTTTTCTCGGTCTTCTCGAGCATAGAAACCATTTGAGTGAAGGAATGGATTTTAATATTATTGAGGGAAACTGGTTGGTCACCAACCTGTAATCCAGATAGTTCAGCAGGCATTCCGGGAGACAGTTCTCCGATAAAAAATGTTTCTTTGGGTCCAATCCCAATTACACGGATTTCCTCAGCACCCCATATTTCTGGAAAGATCTCAATCTTTTGCTCAATGCCCTCACGTAAGATGGTAAGGTGGAGTAGTCTTCGCCCCTGAGCAGTTTGTTGTTTCCCAGTAATAATACGGTTTTGGATGTCCATGAAATCATCAACGGGGGATCCATCTACGGCCAAAATTTCATCTCCGGGCATGAGTCCTGCCTTTTTGGCTGGAGAGGTAACCTCTTCACCTTCTTCCACAAGGGGGTTCCAACGCTCCACAGTATCGGCAACATATCCAACCTTGGTTGTTAACTGGGCATCGGTAACATCGTATCCAAAAAACCAAAGAATAGAAGAGAGTGCAAAAGCGAGCAATACATTGAAGACAGCACCCATTACCGAAACGATCATTTTATCCGAATAGGTGATTTTCGGCATAGGTTCCTCTTCAGTTTCCTCCTCATCTTGGTCATCATCGAAGTCATCCCAGGCTGATTTCTGATTTTCTTTATTTAACGAACTGCTTTCTTCCTTTTGCTGTCCCTCGAGTCTGCCCATGTCTGATAGTTGAGGAAGTGCGACATATCCTCCAAATGGAATGGCTGATAAGCGATATTCAACACCGTTTCTAGTCCAACCAAATAGCTTGGGCCCGAATCCGATAGAAAAGCGAGTAATAATTAAACCGCGTTGGCGAGCTGCAAGAAAATGGCCTAACTCGTGAATAAATATTGTGAAACCAAGGGCAAAAAGGGCAACAAAGAGAAATGCAATGTCATAGAGCATAGTCATATCAGGCAAAGCAGTCGTAAATGGTCAGGCAATTTGAGACACTTTTTGTTTAGCTAATTCACGGGCTCGATGATCGAGGGCAAGTAAATCCTCTAGAGTTTCAGCTTTTCGGTGGTCAAATGTATTCAAGGTGAAGTCTATAATGTGGGAAATTTCAGCAAAGCCAATTCGATTCGATAAAAAGGATTCTACAGCCATTTCGTTAGCTGCATTGAATACGAGGGGGGCCGTGCTTCCAGACTTCAATGCATCCTGTGCTAACTTGAGGCAAGGATATCTCTGTAAGTCTGGAGGGAAAAAGGAGAGCTCAAAAGCAGAGGAAAGATCGAGGCCTGTTTCCACTCCCGAAACTCGTTCGGGAAAAAGTAATGCATTTTGAAGAGCAAAGGTCATGCACGGAGGAGAAAGCTGAGCGAAACTGCAGCCGTCCACAAAGCGAACAATTGCATGCACGAGGCTAGGTGGGTGGATTAAGACAGCTAATTTATCGGCTGGTAAATTAAAGAGCCATTTAGCCTCGATGAGTTCTAGACCTTTATTTGCCATGGTAGCCGAGTCTACGGTAATTTTGGGTCCCATATCCCAGTTTGGGTGTTGCAGTGCTTCCTTTGGAGATGCGTTGGGCAATTCATCCAATGGCCAGTCGCGAAAAGGTCCTCCAGACGCTGTCAGGGCAAGAGATTCTAGAGCATTATCTGGCTGTCCCTGTAAGCATTGAAACACAGCGTTATGCTCACTATCCGCAGGTATAATACGCGCACCATTTTGCCGTGCTGTTTCCATTACTAATTCGCCCCCAACCACAAGGGATTCCTTATTCGCAAGAACAACATCTTTTCCTGCTTGCAGAGCGGATAGAGTGGGGGCCAGTCCTGCAGCTCCGACGACAGCAATGAGTACAATGTCAGCTTCTTCGCATGCCGCTAGATCGAGAAGACCTTGGTTCCCATGCGACAATTCGCATCCAATGGGAAGTTCGATACTTTTTGAAGATGGTTGATGCAGATGAATTTTGCTGACTTTAAAGTCATGAGCGATGGAGAATAATTTTTCGGCACTCTGATAGGCAGATATTCCAATGAGTTTGAGTTTTTCTGGATGCTTGCGAATCACTCGCAAAGTGCTGGTACCAATTGAACCCGTGGCACCAAGTATCACGAGTTTCTTTGGAAAACTCATGGCTGAATGACCAACAAAATGAAATATCCAGTTGGAGCGGAGAGAATTAAACTATCTGTAAGGTCTAATAATCCACCAATTCCAGGAACAGAACCGCCAGAATCCTTCATTCCCGCCAATCGTTTGAGCACAGACGCAATAAGGTCGCCAATGACAGAAACAATTCCAATTACCAATCCCCAGATCGCTCCTTGCGATGGATCAAAAGACCATGATCCAAAAGTAAATACTTCAGGTAAATAGTTGCTGACCACCCATGGCATGAGTGCCCCAATCCCAGCAGATGCACCCAACCCGCCAAGCAGACCTTCGACCGTCTTGCCAGGACTAATCGAAGGGGCCATCTTGGTCCTTCCAATAGTTTTCCCGACCAATAAAGCCCCGATGTCACTGAACTTAGCAACCAGTACAATCCATAAACAAAAAAAGAGTCCAAACCCGAGAGCTTCTGGATCAGTTCCTGTGTCAGCGACTCTAAGGATTCGGACAAAATAATGAAGAAGAAAAGTTACGAATAAAAGGCCGAAAAATGTGGGTAAAAGTCGTTTAACATAGAGTCCTCTTTGATCTTGAGGGAAGACAACGCAAGCAGCAGAGGAAAATAAGGCTCCAACAGCTAGTGCGTCAATTCCTGATCCAGGGAAATAGAAAGCAATCGGGATCATGCAGGCACCCGTCACTAAACCAGTGATTCGATTGGCTGCGTACCCAATTCTCCCCAAAATAGTATATACTTCGAAAAGTGTGAGGGTGGCACAGAGATTGAGAATCCACATAGCCCCAGGCTCTTTAAGTCCGTAAACAATACTTCCGAGCAATCCCCAGAGAACAATGGTGGCAATGGTTCGTAAAATCATAATGAGGGTAGGGG
>Ga0181597_10005920_pt1 | contig 11587 bp, 10 predicted proteins | sample 041ome_5_FD_148647 | JGI IMG/M metagenome (GOLD analysis project Ga0181597, IMG submission 148647) | Coastal salt marsh microbial communities from the Groves Creek Marsh, Skidaway Island, Georgia - 041403US metaG (spades assembly) | ecosystem: Environmental > Aquatic > Marine > Intertidal zone... | reverse complement strand
AATCAGGCGGTAATGAAGATCAATTTACGACCACGCAAACGCTTGGGCTGGAAGACACCATACGAAGTACAAACAGGGGTGAGCGTTGCACTTATGGGTTGAATTCAGGCCTGAAAATCTGTGCGTGAACCGCTGAAAACTGACCGGCGCGGCGAAGGCCAGGAACATGGATAACCACCCGATAACGCAACGTTCACCAGCCCTCTGGTAAACAGCCACGCTTACGCCTCGCGATCCTTAACGGCCAGCCGCAGCGACTGTTAAGGGTCGCAATCAGCTCCGCCGCGCCAAGACTTGCGTTGCGCCCTGGGTTTTCTGGCAATACCAGAACACCCGGCTGACGCCGCGCGTGACCGCCACATAAGCCAGGCGCAGACTTTCGTCCTGCATCGCCTGGTCGTAGCTGTTGCTGAAGAACCCGCAATAGGCATACAGCGCGTTGCGCAGCGGATGCGGCGTGGGCGGCATGCAATCATCGAGGATGATCGCCACTTCGGCCTGCAGGCCCTTGGCGCGGTGAATGGTGTAAGCCTTAACCGGTAACTTTTTGTCCAGCTGCGCGGTGATGGCTTTTAACGGCTCGTTGCGTCGGCTGAGCAGTAGCACCGCAGTGCGCTCACGGCTATTGCGCTCAGCGGCATACGCGCATTGCTGCTGAATCTGTTTGAGCAGCTCCGGCAAACGCGCCTTGCTGTCAAACCGCTGGATCAGCCGCACACCGTGATCGCCCGGCTGCACAGGCTTGATCGCCTGGCTGGTTTTCGCCTGTTTGTGCCGCACGCCGCCGAGCAGCGCTTCGGCGTCGCGGATAATCGGTTCAATCGAACGGTAGTTATTGGCCAGCGTCAGCACGGCGCTGTGTTTGGCGCGGCCCTTACCGGGAAAGTGCCGGTCGAAGTCGATAAACAGCTCCGGCGAACTGCCGCGCCAACCGTAGATCGACTGCCAGTCATCACCAATCGCCATCAAGCTGACGGCGCTGCTCTGCCCGCTTTGAGCGCGCTGCACGGCTTGCAGCCACTGCACGATCTGCGGCGAGATGTCCTGAAATTCGTCGATTAGCAAGTGACTAAAGGGGGCCAGTAACTCGGCGGGGACGCCCTGTCCGCCCGCGTTCAGCCGCGCGGTCAGTTGCTTGAACGCCGTATTGAAGGTCATCAGCCCCTGCTCTTGCAGGCCTCGATCAAAGTACGGCCAGAACAGCACCAAGGCCTCACAGAACTCGCGCACCTGAGCCGAACCATTTAGCCCCTGCGGCTGCAAAGCGGCGACCTCAATAGCAATGCTCTCGGCAAATCCGGCCTGGGCGTAGAAGGCCTCATACAGCGGCGCGGCGCTGAACTCGCCCTGCAGCGTGAAGGCATCCAGCGGCGCCTTGGGCGGGCGTTTGCTGTCTGCCGGCGGCTGGGGTAACTGCAACAGGCTATGCACCCGCTGGCGAAACACCGGCTGCTCGGCATAACACTGCTGGTAGGCCTGTTTCAGCAGGCGCTGCTGCGCGGGGCGTAAACGGCTCGCCATCAGCGGGTTATCCAGCTCGCGGCCGGCCGCCTGTTTATCGTCTAATTGCTCAAACCAGCGCGGGTTGCCGAGCACGCCTTTAGCCATGGCGCCCATGGCCGAGTGAAAGGTGCGCACAGACTGCCGCGCCTGGGCCTCATCGAAGGGGTAGTTGAAAAACCCAAGCACCTTGAGCAACTGCTCGCGCAACTCGGCGCAAGACGCATTGGTGAAGGAAATCACCGTCAGTTGCTCCGGCTTGATGCCCAGATGGCAGAGCATAAACACCACCCGCAGCACCAGCGTGGTGGACTTGCCCGACCCGGCACCGGCGAAAATGCGCGTTAGCGGATGGTGGCTGAGGATCATCGCCCACTGCTCATCCGAAGGCGCACTGAGCAACCCGGCCTGCACCGCGCGCGCCACCTGCTCACGCATCGCCAGGCTCTGCGCGGCATCGATCGGCAACATGGCCGGCCCATAAATACCTGTGGTGCTGGCTTTGCTGGCAGTGCGGCGCGGTTTCGCCGGCGGCTTTGCAGTGCTTGATTTAGCTTTACCTGCGGCGGGCTTCTTTGCGCGGGCGGTTGGCTTTTTTAATAAAGCCGTGGCCTCGCGGTCGGCACGCAGGTACGCCGTGGTGTGGGGAAAATAGCGCGCCAGGGCAGCGGCGATGCGCCGCGTGTAGCGCTGAACAGCAGATGGCATCCGCGACCCAGTCATGTAGATAGATCGTTGAATGATAAGTGTTTTTTACACCGAGCTGACGATGCTAGTTGGCGCACGGGCACTGCCCATATACGCCAACTGACACCGCCAGATGGTCAGTCGAGCATGCCGACGTAACGCGGATGGCTGGCCACCCGCGCCAACCATGTACGAATGGCGGGGAATGGCGTCAGGTCAAAGCCGCCTTCGTCCGCCACATGGGTGTAGGCATACAGGGCGATGTCGGCAATCGAGAAATCCTCGCCAACCAGATAGGAGGTGCGCTGCAGCTGCTTCTCCATCACCTTGAGTGCTTTGTAACCCAGCGCCTGACACGCCTCGTACTCTGCGCGGCGTGTATCCGGCAGCCCCTGATACAACTTAATAAAGCGCGCCACCGCGACGTTAGGCTCATGGCTGTACTGCTCGAAAAACTGCCACTGCAGCACCTGAGTGCGCAGACGCGGCTCGGTTGGCAAAAACGCGCTGCCATCGGCGAGGAAGTTGAGAATGGCGTTGGACTCCCACAAACAGGTGCCGTCATCCAACTCCAGCACCGGGATCTTGCCGTTGGGGTTCTTGGCCAAAAACGCTTCGCTCTGGGTTTCGCCCTTGAGGATATCAATCGGTATCCACTCATAGGGCTGATCCAGCAGGTGCAGCATCAGTTTGACCTTGTAACAGTTGCCCGAACGGTAATCGCCGTAAACCTTGTACATATCACCCTCCTCTGACTAAACCTGTGCAGCTAGCGTGCTTGCGCCTCACGGATTACGGCGGCCAAGCGTTTGAGCCCCTCATTCAGGCGCTCCGGTGCGACGTGGCTGAAGTTCAGTCGCAGATGGCCAGGGTGAGCGTCGGGGTCGATAAAAAACGGTTCGCCTGGCATAAACGCCACGTTCTGCGCCAAGGCCGGGGCCAGCAGCGTGCGCGTATCCAGCGGCTGCTTGAGGGTTAGCCAAAAAAACAGCCCGCCCTGGGGGATCTGCCAGTCGGCCAAGTCACTGAAATGCTCTTGCAGGACGGCCTGCATGGCATCACGACGGAGGCGATAAAAGTCGCGCAGCTCGGCCAGATGGCCACGGTATTTCTCGCTGCCCAGCCATTGCAGCGCCTGCCACTGGCCGATGCGGTTGGTGTGCAGATCCGCCGACTGCTTGAGGCGCAGCAAATAGGGGTACAGATCCGGCGTGGCAATCAGGTAGCCGACGCGCAGCCCTGGCAGCAGGGTTTTCGACACGGTGCCGGTGTAGATCCAGCTGGCCTTCTTGAGGCGGCTGACAATCGGCGTGGCGCTGCCGTCATCGAACACCAGTTCGCGGTATGGCTCATCTTCAATCAGGGTCACAGCAAACTCGTCGAGCAAAGCGGCAACAGCATCGCGCTTGGCTTCGCTGTAGCGCACGGCCGAAGGGTTTTGGAAGGTTGGGATCAGATAGGCGAACGCCGGTTTGTGATCCTGCAAACGTTGACGCAACGCCTCAAGCTGCGGGCCATCGGACTCCTGCGGCACGGCGATGCAGTCAGCACCGAACAGCTGGAAGGCTTGCAGCGCGGCGAGGTAGGTCGGCGCTTCAAGCAGCACTTCGGTACCCGGATCGATAAACAGCTTGCTGGCCAAATCCAGGGTTTGCTGCGAGCCGCTGACAATCAACACCTGGCTGGCATCGCATGGCACGCCCAAGGCACGCGCCTCGGCGGCAATCGCCTCGCGCAGGGCCGGCTCGCCTTCACTGGTACCGTACTGGCCCATGCTTGCCGGCATCGCGTCCCACTCGACCTTCGGTAGCATCGGCTCGGCGGGTAAGCCGCCGGCAAACGACATCACTTCCGGGCGCTGCGCCGCCGCCAGAATTTCACGAATAAGAGAGCTTTTTAGGCGGGCAACACGTTCGGAGAAGGCCATGGATACACCGGTAGCAAAGGCAAATAGAAATAGGTCAAACTGGTTGCCAGAAACTACGCCGACCACCGTATATACGTCAATAGGCTTGACCTTAATGATTGACTTCAAAAGCACAGCCACTCAGCAAATTGCCATGGAAGCCTTTTTCTCCGGCTATCAGGCTTTTACCGCCAAAGCAGATGAAATGCTGGCGCGCCGCGGTTTGTCGCGGGTGCATCACCGCATCCTGTTTTTTATCGCCAAGTACCCAGGCCTGAGCATGAAAGAACTGCTGGCTTATCTGGGCGTCAGCAAGCAGGCCTTGAATACCCCGCTGCGGCAGTTACTGGAAATGGGCTTGGTGCAGAGCCTTGCGGCCGCAGATGACAAACGCAAACGCCTGCTCGGCTTCACCGCCGAAGGCACCAAGCTGGAAAAAGCCCTGCGCCGCGAACAAACCAAGCTGCTGCAGCGCGTGCTGAATGAAGCAGGTGAGACGGCCGTCAGTGGTTGGTTGCTGGTCAACCAAACGTTGGGCAACAGTCGCTAATAAGTGGCGGGCGATGACTGATAGTTAGCGGCGCTGAGCAACTCACTAACTGTACCGTCGCCATAGACAAGCACAGTAAAACTGTACCGCTGATTGCCTGCGTCGCTGTACCGCGACGCTCTGCCCCTGCGCCCCTAGGCTGTCGAGCACTGCCTATGAGTGCTGCGCCATGACCCTCGAACTGCTACTCGCCTTTGTTGCGTTTGCCTTTGTCACATCAGTGACGCCTGGACCAAACAACATGATGCTGCTCGCCAGCGGGGTGAACTTCGGCCTGCGCCGCAGCCTGCCGCATATGTTCGGCATCAGCCTGGGCTTTATGTTGCTGGTGGCCGCTGTCGGTCTCGGCCTTGGCCAGTTGTTCGAACAAGTGCCGCTGCTGTACAGCGTGCTGCGCTACCTGGGCGCCGCCTACCTGCTGTACCTGGCCTGGAAAATCGCCAACTCGGGCGCCCCCGACCATCAGGCCAACGCAGCGGGCAAACCCTTTAGCTTTTTACAGGCGGCGGCCTTTCAGTGGGTCAACCCGAAAGCCTGGATCATGGCGATCGGCGCCATCACCACCTACACCCCGCAAGACAATTTCGTGGTCAATGTACTGCTGATTGCCGCACTCTTTGCCTTGGTCAATTGCCCCAGCGTCGGCCTGTGGACCATCGCCGGCAGTATGCTGCGCAACTGGCTGAACAACGCCCGCGCCTTGCGTGTATTCAACATCGGCATGGCCCTATTGCTCGTGGCCTCGCTGTATCCCATCTTCGCTGACACCGGACTGCTCTGATGCACGACCTGCCGCAACCCCGCCTAAGGCCGCTGGCCGACACGTCCACCTCGGCAGTCGTCGCCGGTTTTATTGCCATGCTGACCGGTTACACCAGCTCGTTGGTGCTAATGTTCCAGGCCGGCCAAGCTGCCGGGCTGACAGACGGCCAGATTTCCTCATGGATCTGGTCGCTGTCGATTGGCATGGCGATCTGCTGCATTGGCCTGTCGCTGCGCTACCGCGCGCCGATCATGATTGCCTGGTCCACGCCGGGCGCCGCCTTGCTGATCACCAGCCTGCCGGGTGTGCCCTATGGCGAAGCCATTGGTGCCTACATCCTCGCCTCCGGGTTGATCGTGCTGATCGGCCTGACAGGCACCTTCGACCGTATCATGCGGCGCATTCCCGGCTCCCTGGCCGCCGCCCTGCTGGCCGGCGTGCTGTTCAAGATCGGCCTGGAAATCTGCGTGGCCGCCGAACAGCAACCGGTGCTGGTGCTGGCCATGCTGCTCGCCTACCTGCTGGGCAAACGCCTGCTGCCGCGTTATGCAGTACTCGCCGCGCTGATTGTTGGCAGCGTGCTGGCCGGAGTCTTCGGCCTGCTGAATTTCGAGCAGTTTGAACTGCAACTGGCGGTACCGGAATGGACCACACCGAGCTTTTCCCTAGCTGCGGCGATCAGCATCGGCATCCCGCTGTTTATTGTCGCCATGGCCTCACAGAACCTGCCGGGCATGGCCGTGCTGCGCGCCAACGGTTATGACGTTCCTGCCAGCCCATTGCTGACCACCACCGGGCTGACGTCAATGCTGCTGGCTCCGTTCGGCAGCCACGGCATCCATATGGCGGCCATTAGCGCGGCGATCTGCGCCGGCCCGGAAGCCCACGAAGACCCGAAAAAACGCTACACCGCCGCCATCTGGTGCGGGGTGTTCTACGGCATCGCCGGGATCTTCGGCGCCACCCTCGCCGCACTGTTTAGCGCGCTGCCGAAAGCCCTGATCCTGTCCATCGCCGCCCTGGCCCTGTTCGCCTCGATCATCGGCGGTTTGACCCAAGCCATGAGCGAGCCGAAAGAACGCGAAGCGGCGCTGATCACCTTTCTCGTGACGGCCTCGGGCATGACGTTGTTTTCAGTGGGTTCGGCCTTCTGGGGCATCGTCGCCGGCTTGCTGACCCTGGCCATTCTCAACTGGGGCAAGCAGGACGCGTAAGCGCATTGCCCACAACCCAGCCCCCATGTAAGTGGCAGCAGGCCCCACGGCTGACGCCTGCCTTTACCCGGGGCCGCTAAGCGCGGCCCCTAACCTTCACGCAGTGCACTGGATACCAGCGAAAATGCGGGTGAAGGTTGCCGCCTGCTGGGGTAATACAGGTAGTAGCCGGCGAATGGAGGGCACCAGTCTTCCAGTACGCGCATCAACCTGCCTTCCTGCAGATGGGGTTCAAACTCCTCCTCGGGTAAATAGGCAATGCCCAGCCCTGCCAATGCCGCCTCCACTATGTGCACCGAGGTATTGAAGGTGAGCTGCCCGGTTACGCGCACGTTCACCTGCTTGCCGCGGCGTTCAAAGTCCCACACGTAGAGCCCGCCTGATGTCTGCATGCGCTGGTTGATACAGCGATGGTCCATCAAGTCGTGCGGTTTTTTAGGGATGGCGCGCGAGGCAAAGTAAGCAGGCGTGGCGACGGCCGCCATCCGCAAGGGCGGGCCTATGGGCACGGCGATCATGTCTTTGTCGATGGTATCGCCCAACCGCACACCTGCATCAAAGCGGTCCGCGACGATATCCCGAAAGCCGTAATTGATGTCGAACTCGATTTCGATGTCCGGGTATTCGCGCAGCAACGGCGTGAGCTTGGGCATCAATGTTTTGCGCAGCACGTGATCGCCACAGGTGATGCGTACAGTCCCCGCAGGTTTGTCGCGCAACTCCGTCAGCTCATCCAGTTCCGCTTCGATTTCATCAAAGCGATGGCCGATGGCCTGCAGCAGCCGCTCGCCCGCGACCGTCGGCGAGACGCTGCGCGTGGTGCGTGTCAGCAACCTGATCTGCAAGCGTGCTTCCAGGCCGCTGATGGCCTGGCTTAACGCCGATTGGCTGATGCCCAGGATCGAGGCGGCGCGGGTAAAACTGCCTTCACGCGCCACGGTCACGAAAGACTGCAGATCGTTGAGGTTTCTTCTGACCATATGCCGACGCCTTGCAACTTATTAAGTAGCTGAGCTTATAGCCCCATTAAGCATTGATTAGCTAGTCAGCACAAAGGCCTTGCCTCACCATTCGCTTCATAATTTTGAATCAAGGTGAGGCCCAATGGCCGCTGTTTTCCCACTCGCTGAAGCACATGAACAACCCGCTCACTGGAGCGGCGTCTTTGCCATGACACTTTGCGTTTTCGCGCTGATCGCCTCGGAGTTCATGCCCGTCAGCCTGCTGACACCGATAGCCGTTGATCTGCACGTCAGCGAAGGACTCGTAGGCCAAGGCATCGCTATTTCCGGAGCCTTCGCGGTGCTGACCAGCTTGTCGATTGCCAAGCTGGCTGGCGCCCTCAACCGCAAGACGCTGTTGCTGGCGCTGACCGGTTTGATGGCGCTATCCGGTGCTGTGGTCGCGATAGCGCCAAACTACCTGACCTACATGGTTGGCCGCGCACTCATCGGCGTGGTCATCGGTGGTTTTTGGTCCATGTCCGTTGCAACGGCCATGCGCCTGGTGCCAGCCAACCACGTGCCCAAGGCCTTGGCCATCTTCAACGGCGGTAACGCGTTGGCGACGGTGATTGCCGCGCCACTGGGCAGCTATCTGGGGGCGCTCATGGGCTGGCGCGGCGCCTTTTTTTGCCTGGTACCGGTTGCGGCGATTGCCTTTATATGGCTATGGATCAGCCTGCCGAGCATGCCGGCGGGTGAGCGCACGCCGGGCGCTGCAAATATCTTCACGCTGTTAAAGCTGCGCGCCGTGGCGCTGGGCATGGCCGGATGCGCCGCCTTCTTCATGGGGCAGTTCACGCTGTTCACGTACCTGCGGCCGTACCTCGAAACCGTGACACAGGTGGACGTAACCACGTTGTCGCTGATCTTGCTGGTGATTGGCGCCGCCGGCTTCATCGGCACCCTGATTATCGGTGCGTTATTGCGGCATGGGCTGTTTCGAACACTCGTCACTATTCCCTTACTAATGGCCGCGATCGCCTTGGCGCTGATCCCCTTCGGCAGCTCGGTCGTTACCGTTGCGGGGCTGCTCGGGCTGTGGGGGCTGGTGGCTACAGCAGCGCCTGTCGGTTGGTGGAGCTGGATTGCCCAAGCCCTGCCTAAAAACGCTGAGGCCGGCGGCGGCCTGATGGTGGCCGTGATTCAGTTGGCCATTGCGCTGGGCTCCACAGTTGGCGGTTTACTGTTCGACAGTCGCGGCTACCAAAGTACATTCGTAACGAGCGCCGGCGTGCTTGTGCTGGCAGCGCTGCTTACTTTTTTAACCTCACGCGCGCCCATGCCGCGAGCAGCCTGAACCGCGCGCGAGAACAGAGACGCAACATGACCCTGATCCGCTGCAGCGCCCTGCTTCGAGTTATGCGCCTATTCGCCGCGGCAATCGGCCAGCGCCGAGTCTCGGCCCTGAAGCGCCTACACTGGTGGGGACTGCTGTATGCCATGCTGCTACTCGGCGGTTGCGAAGCCCACTCACACCCTGCATCTGGCTCACATGAAACAGCTGCGCAAGATGCCGCATCGGCGGCGTTGATACTGGAGAAACCCCGCATGTTTATGGCCGTCGGCGAGCATCGGTTCGCCATCACCTTGACCGACTCTGCGAGCGCCCGTGCATTTGCCGCGTTGCTGCCGTTGACGTTGGAGATGAGCGATCTCAACCACAATGAGAAATTCGCCAGCCTTCCTCAAGCGCAGCCCACTGATGCCAGTATTCCGGGAACGCTGCACAATGGCGACCTGATGTTGTATGGCGCCGACACGCTGGTGGTTTTCTACCTGCGCTTTAACTCGTCTTACGCCTATACGCGGCTTGGTCGTGTGGACGACCCGGCTGGTCTGTCTCAGGCGCTAGGTTCGCGGGATGTGCGGGTGGAGTTTTCCAACGACTAACGGCTGCGCATGGGTAGATTCACGCCAATGAATAACGTCATTCTTCTACTCACGCGGCGGGCCAGCGCCTCCCCGCAGGGGTGAGATTTGCTCCGAGGTAGGCGAGCAAGGCACTGACCTTGGGCATCGCTTCACGGCTCTTGAGCCATACCAGATTCATCGGCTGCCCTTCGGTGGAGAGGTGTGGCAACACTTCTACCAGGCTGCCATCGTTCAAATGCGCCTGAACCAGCCATGTAGGCAGCTGGGCGATGCCCAACCCGGCCAGCACGGCCATCACCTCCCCTTCCCCGTCACCGACGGCGATATGCGGGTGCATGATTCTGCGCTCCATATCACCCGGTTGACGCCCTTTGAAATACCACGGGATCGCCATCCCATCGTTCTGGCCGTAACCCACGCACAGGTGCCCGTCCAAGTCCGATTCTGCTTGGGGCATCCCGTAACGGCGCAGGTAATCCGGCGAGGCGCAAAAAATCAGCTTCGGCGTGCCGAAAAACTGGTGCCCAAGAGAGGCAGGCCATGCATCAGAACCGCCAATCCTGACAACGATATCGATGCCCTCATGTACCGGATCGACGTAACGATCGGAAAACGACACATGCGGTGATAACCGTGGGTGCTCTTTGACGAAATCAAGAATGAGCGGCAGTACATGCAGCCGCCCATAGGACGCCGGCAAATCAATCCGCACCTTGCCGTGCGGCTCGGTCTGAGTGGCGGTCAGCGCGACCTCGACCTCCTCCAGATCGACAAGTACCGTCGTGCAGGTGCGGTAAAAGGTCTCCCCTGCTTCGGTGAGCGACACGCGACGCGTGGTGCGCTGAAACAAACGAATGCCCAGACGCGCCTCAAGGCGCCCAATGCTCTTGCTCACCGCGGAGCTGGTCAGGTGCAAGCGCTCAGCTGCGGCGGTAAAGCTGCCCAGATCGGCCACGATGACGAACACATCGATACCTTTTAAGCGCTCAGAAGAAAACATGGCGGCCCCAATTAATGAATTAAATTCCAATCACTTGGTAAAAACCAACCAAGATCAAGCGCTATTTCTCCAATAGGCTATGTGAAAACCTAGTTGGAGTTAAGTGTCATGCATTCCTCATCTGTCGCAGACGCGACGCTGTCCCCTGCCGAAACGTCGCGCTCAGGGCTGCAGATCCTGATCATGGCAGTCGCAGCCTTCATTATCGTCACCACCGAATTTCTGATTGTCGGTCTACTGCCTGCGTTGTCGCGAGAGCTGAACATCTCTATCGCCTTGGCTGGCCAGGTCGTGACCCTGTTCGCCTTTACCGTGATGGTGTTCGGGCCGCTACTCACCGCCAAACTGGCGCATGTGGAGCGCAAGAAACTCTTCACATTGATCCTCATGGTATTCGCCGCGTCCAACGTGCTGGCGGCGATCGCCACTAACATCTGGGTGTTGGCCCTGGCGCGCTTCATCCCGGCTCTGGCGCTGCCCGTGTTTTGGGGCACAGCCAGCGAGACGGCCGGGCAACTCGCAGGCCCTGGGCAATCAGGCAAGGCTGTTGGGCGCGTCTACCTAGGGATTACCGCCGCTCTGGTATTCGGCGTACCGCTCGGGACCCTGGCTGCTGATTCGGTCGGCTGGCGAGGCAGCTTCTGGATACTCGCCGCGATCTCGCTGCTGATTGGTGTGCTGATGCATGTGGTGATGCCTAAGTTACCGGTGTCTGCCAGCTCGCACCCTGACAACAAGCAGACGGCGATATTAGGCCAACCTCGCTTCCTGGCTCATTTGCTGTTGTCGATCCTGACCTTCACCGCGTTGTTCACCGCTTACACCTATTTAGCCGACATCCTTGAGCGCCTGGGCAACATTCCGGCTGGCCAGGTGGGCTGGTGGCTGATGGGCTTCGGCGCAGTCGGCATGCTCGGTAATCACCTGGCTGGCAGCATGGTCGACCGCAGGCCACTGGCCGCCATGGTGCTATTTTTAGTGCTGGCGGGCGCCGGTATGCTCGCCGCAGTTCCACTGGCCCCTCATCACATTGGGCTGATGGTTGCCCTGGTGGCATGGGGGATCGGCTATACGGCGCTGTTCGTGGTCTG
>Ga0181597_10005908_pt1 | contig 11598 bp, 9 predicted proteins | sample 041ome_5_FD_148647 | JGI IMG/M metagenome (GOLD analysis project Ga0181597, IMG submission 148647) | Coastal salt marsh microbial communities from the Groves Creek Marsh, Skidaway Island, Georgia - 041403US metaG (spades assembly) | ecosystem: Environmental > Aquatic > Marine > Intertidal zone >... | reverse complement strand
TTTATCTTTAGCGGCTGTATCGAGAATCTTGGATGCTTTGAGCAAGTTAGCTCTTGTATCTATGACATTTGTTGCCTGTACCATCTGTCTTTCCTCATGATGTAATTCTGTATAGACTGGGGATATACTTCTATCTATAGCTGTATCCGCATAAAATCCTGGAGCATCTCTAAATGAACTAGGTCCAAAAAACGGTAATACTAAGTAAGGACCTGATGGTATGCCATAAAAACCTAGAGTTTGACCAAAATCCTCTTTATGTCTTTCGATTCCAATAGTGCTTGCAACATCAAATAATCCAAACACTCCAATAGTCGAATTAATTATAAGTCTGCCAGATGAAGATAATGTCTTATCTATTTTTAATTGTAGTGCGCTATTTATGATTGTGCTAATTTCGCCAAGATTATTGAAAAAGTTTGAAATGCTATCTTCTACAGGATCTGGGGTTACTGTTTGGTATCCTTTTGCAATAGGCTCTAGTATTGAGTCATCTATAACTTCGTTGAAATTAAATATAGCTCTATTCATTGGTTCTAACGGGTCATCTTCTGAGGAATATACATTACTTGTCATAGTGAATGATATGAAAATAAGCATTAACAAGGATACGATTGATAATGAATATTCTATTTTTATTGATTTAATCATTAACATTCCTAAATTATATACTAAAATGAGCATGATGATTAAAAAAATATCAATCTTATTTATTTTCATATTAATTACATCTCCTGTGCATTCTGGAGATGGCCCAGATGTCTTTTTAAAAAAATCAGTTGATGAAATATCAAATCTTGTATCTGAAAATAAAGATAGGTTTGAAAGAGATGAAGATTTTTTAAGACATAAGATGAACACCATAGTTATGCCAAAACTTGATATCCCTTTGATGTCTAGAATTATATTAGGTAAGAAAATTTGGATGTCTATGTCTGAACAACAAAAGCTCGATTTCGTCTCAGCATTTAAATATCGTATGACTAGTACGTACATGAAATCGATAACTGCATTTGATGGTGAAAAGATTGTATTTCTCCCTTTCGAACCTAGTAAAAGACCTAATTTAGCTTTAGTTAAATCGAAGTACATTATTCCTGCAGGGAATATAGACGTTGATTATAGACTAATTAAAAATAGTGAAGGCTGGAGAGTATATGATATTATTTTTGAGGGTATTAGTTTGATGAAAAACTATCGAGCAGATTTTAGGCAGCACGTTTCAGAAAGCGGTATAGATTCATTAATTAAAAGTTTGAATAAGTAATATCATTTATATTAAATAGGCTTAAATGAAATAAGAAGTCTAGGTAACAATGTCAAAACAGCAACAAGCGCGACGAACATTGCGAAACCTGTAAGCACACCAAAGATTATCGTTGGTATAAAGTTAGATAATATTAATATAGAAAAGCCAAAAATAACTGTAATACCAGTAAAAAATATTGCATTACCAATTGTTGAGTGACATTCAAGTATTGTTTTATTGTAGTCGTAATGATTTTTTAGTTCCTCTTTAAACCTATAAATGTAATGAATGCTATTATCTACAGCAATTCCAACGGTTATCGCAGCTACAGTTATTGTCATCATGTCCAAAGGCAGTTTTAGTATGCCCATTATTCCGAGTACTAATAGCGCTGAAATTAAATTAGGAATGATACCAATAAACATCAGAGAGAAAGACTTAAACAATATTAAAAACATTAATGCAATTACTAACATTACGAAGCCAAGTGACTTTATTTGAGAGTCAAAAAGACTTTGTAACATATTATTATATAAAAGCAGTATCCCCGTAAGGGTAATCTCTTCAGACTGCAAGTATTGATCATTACTTAACTCATTTTGAATATTTTTTATAAGATCCGCTCTTCTCAGCTCTTGATTAGAATCTAATATTCTCACACTTATCCTGGCCTCATTGTTATCTATAGAGAGATATGGAGTGACAGCTATATCTTTGACTTCTTTTGGTAACTTTTTGTAAAGCAATGACATTTCTAGGCTATTCAATTCTTTATTGTCATTTACAATTTCCGCGATACGTATTGATGATGCAAATGATAGAACTTTTCCTATGTATTCATTCTCATCAAGATAATCATGAACATATTTTATCTTATTTACTTTGTCTGTCGTAAACCAGCTTGACTCTATAGGATCTTCATCACCAAACAAATCACTAAACTCGTCATCTTCATTTTTAGTATCAGTTTCTTTAAATTTAATAATTACATCCATAGGAGTTGTACCTCCAAGTTTATTATCAATCAGTTGCATGCCTTTATATATTTCAGTATTGGATCTAAAATAATTAATAAAACTATTTTCTACCTTAAGCTGATTGAGGCCATATATTGTTATTACTATGAGTAAGGAAAATACTACATATATAGATTTTTGTGATTTAATGGTAGCTCTTGCTAGATACTCAGTAAATAATAGTTTTTTTTGACCGCTACTAACTAAAGAATTACCTTCATTTGAATATAACATTATTAAACATGGAAGAAGAATGAACGAAGTTATAAATAGCGTGGTTAGACCGAATACCATCATGTAACCAAAGTCTATGACCGGTTTAATATCACTCATAATTAATGATGCAAAGGCTACGATTGTAGTTAAAGCGGTATATAGACAAGGCCAAACCATTTTTTTAAGGGTACTTAAAACTGATTTTTTTTTATCACATTTAAATGCCGTATAAATTTGTCTGTATCTAACTATTATATGAATATTCATTGAAAGAGTAAGTATTAGCATGAGTGATATAAAATTTGATGATATCACTGTTACTTTCCAATCTAGAAAACCAAGAAGGCCAATCATAAATAACACTGAATAGACACAATTGACTATTGGAGCCATTACCCAAATTAATTTTTTAAAAATAATTACTAAAGTTATCAATATGAAAATTAGGACTCCAATTCCAAAATTTATTAAATCATTCCTAATAAAAGTAATCATGTCGTCTGTAATCATAGGTATTCCACCTAATCTGATTTCATATCTATCATTTGTGTATTTCTTTTGGATCATTCTTACTTGTTCTATAAGTTTGCTAATTTGATTATTATGTTTTTCATATAAATCATTGTATGTTTGTTTTTTTATTAAATATTCTTCCTTGAAACTAGAATCTATTTTATATTTTTTAGAAAATTCATCTCGTTTTATTCTTGCTATTTCAAGATTATCATTATCTTCAATCAGTATTTGCATGGCTGTGGTCTTTGCATCATTGCTTATTACTAAATCTTTATATACTGGACTTGTAAGGATTTCGTTTCTTGCCATATCAAGGTTAATATCATCACTAAGAATATTTGGAACGTTATTAATCAGCTCTGTGAGCGGCATATTAGAACTAGTTACTAAAGGTACATTGACTATAGATGTGACAGACTGTACGTTTTTAAATTTGCTTATTCTTTCTGATATGATTTTAATATAATCAAGAGTGTCTCTGGAAAATATGTCCTCATTATTATCTGTTACTGTCAATACTAGAAAATTATTTGTTTTATACCTATCACTAACTTCTCTAAATAATTTTAGATCTTTGTCATCTTCTAGTATCAACGTATCTGCAGAAGCATCTAATTTGAAATTGTCTATATTAGACAACGATATAATTAATATCGCTCCTAAAAATACTAATACAAGCGCAGGATATCTTAGTATATATTTATCATAAATCTGCGAAATATTTTTTTTCATAGCTTTATTGAGTATAAACTTTTAGAATACCGAAACAAACTCAAAAATAGATATGGATAAATTATTAATTCAAGGCAACCAATCCTTATCGGGATCAGTTAAGATTTCAGGAGCTAAAAACTCTGTTTTACCTATGTTGTGTGCTTCAGTCATGTCTTCGAAAGGATCTGTTGAACTAGAAAATGTTCCTCATTTACATGATGTCACTACTACTACCAGATTACTTACCCAGATGGGAGTAAGAGTTACGATGGATGAATTCATGAAAATTTGTCTGGATGCTAATAGTATTCATAATTTATATGCGCCATATGATTTAGTTAAGACGATGCGTTCCTCTATTTTAGTGCTAGGTCCACTGTTAACTAAATTTGGTGAAGCTAAAGTTTCTCTACCCGGAGGTTGCGCGATAGGAATGAGACCAGTTGATATGCACTTAGAAGCATTAGAAAAGATGGGAGCAGAAATTAAAGTAGAGAGCGGTTATATTCATGCAAAATCGAAAAGATTGAAAGGGACCAATATTATTTTCTCAACAAAATCTGTTACAGGTACAGAAAATATTATTATGGCTGCGACGTTAGCAGATGGTGTCACTAAGATTGAAAACGCAGCAAATGAACCTGAAATAATTGACTTATGCGAATTTCTAAAAAAAATGGGTGCCAAAATTAGTGGGCATGGAACAGATACAGTTAAGATTGAAGGTGTTGACTCTCTCTGTGGTGCTTCACATAATCCTTTGCCAGATAGAATTGAAGCTGGAACATTTATGGTTGCTGCTGCCATTACTCAAGGAGATATAGAAATAAATAATATTATTCCTGAACATTCTAAAGCTGTAATTGATAAATTAATTGAGGCTGGCGCAGATATAACATCCATGAATAATTCTGTAAGAGTAAAAATGAACAAAAGACCAAGAGCTATTAATATTGAAACAAATGCCTATCCGCATTTTCCTACAGACATGCAAGCTCAGATTACTGCGCTGAATACATTAGCTAAAGGAGAGAGTTTTGTTAAGGAGAATATTTTTGAAAATCGATTTATGCATGTCCAAGAACTTCAAAGAATGGGTGCAAAAATAACGGTCAAAGAAAATATTGCACATATAACTGGCAAAGATAATCTTTATGGGGCTCCCGTAATGGCTACTGATTTAAGAGCTTCTGCAAGTCTTATCCTGGCTGGTTTAGCTGCTAAGGGCATCACTGAAATTGGGAGAGTTTATCATATTGATAGAGGGTACGATTGCATTGAAGAAAAACTTCAGTTAATTGGTGCTAGGATTTCAAGAAAACCCATGTAAAATGCTATCAAATGATTAGATTAGCCATATCCAAAGGTAGAATTTTAGAGCAAGCCATTGATATTCTTAGTAAGATTAATATCATCTGTAAATACAATCCCTTAAATACCCGCAAGTTAATTATACCTACAAATAAACATGAACTTGAGATAGTTGTCATCAAAGCAACAGATGTCCCACTATATATAGACTCAGGAAAAGTTGATTTAGGAATCGTAGGAATTGATACACTTCTTGAAGATTCTGCTTCAAATTATTATCGTCTTGCTGATTTAGAAATATCTAAATGTAAGTTGGTAGTGGCAGGTAATCCTCGGACTAAGTATTTCAATAATATGAAGGTCGCAACAAAATATCCAAATGCTGCCAAGAGTTATTTTGAAGAAGTTGGCTTTCAGTGCTCAGTTCTCAAGCTTTATGGATCTATTGAATTAGCTCCAGTCCTCGGTTTATCTGACTTTATAGTTGATATAGTTGAATCAGGGAAAACTCTTAAAGAAAATAATTTAAAAGAATATGATAAAATATCTGATATATCATCGCTACTAATAGCTAATAAAGTTTCTTATAAATTTAATAGAAAAAAAATAGATACACTTTTTGGTAAGGTAATAAATTATGCTAAATAAAACAGACGATTTAAGAATTATTAATACTCAAGAACTTTTAAGTCCTAGTGATGTTATCAGAGAGCTATCTCCTTCAGAGTTAGGAATCAAAACCATATTAGAGAGTAGAAGGGAGATTGGTCAAATCCTTAATAAAAAATCAAAGAAATTTATGATTGTTGTAGGCCCATGTTCAATTCACGATATTGATGCTGCAAAAGAATATGCTGTAAGACTTAAAAAATTGAAAGAAAATCTATCAGAAAATAGTTTAGTAATTATGAGAGTTTATTTTGAAAAACCAAGGACAGTCATAGGATGGAAAGGCCTTATCAATGACCCTGATCTAGATGGATCATTTAAAATTAATAATGGAATAAAATTAGCTAGAAAGCTTCTCATTGATTTATCGGAAATGAATATACCTTGTGGACATGAATTTTTAGATTTAGTGAGTCCACAATATTTATCAGACTTGATAAGTTGGGGAGCTATAGGTGCTCGAACTACTGAGAGCCAGAGTCATAGAGAACTTGCCTCAGGATTATCATGTCCAGTTGGGTTTAAAAATGGTACAGACGGCAGTATTCAAATTGCTATTGATGCCATGAACGCGGCACGGCATTCACATAGTTTTTTATCTGTCACCAAAGAGGGAAGGTCAGCTATATTCAATACAGCTGGTAATGAAGATTGTCATATTATATTGAGAGGTGGTAATAAGAAAACAAATTATTCTTCTGAAGATGTTAAAAAATCTGCTTCAATTCTAGAAAATAACAATTTAAATCCCAATATCATGATTGATGCTAGTCACGCCAATAGTAATAAAAACTACAAAATGCAATCTATGGTCGTCGATGATGTTAAAAATCAAATTCTAAAAGGTGAAAAAAATATTATAGGTTTGATGTTAGAAAGCAACTTGGTTGAAGGAAATCAAAAAATTGGTAGTAAAGAAAATTTAAAATATGGACAAAGTATAACGGATTCTTGTATTGGCTGGCAAGAGACAGAGGATATAATATTATCACTTGATGAATCATTAAAAAAAGCTTATGAAAATTAAAATCTTAAATTCATCTTCTAAAGATTTTTATATTCAATTATCTAAATATTTAAACTTTAAAGCAAAAAACTCAAAAGATATCGAATATTCAGTAGCACAGATTTTAAATGATTTGAATAAAAAGAAAGATAAAGCGTTAATTAACTTTGCTAAAAAATATGACAATGTTAATTATAACAAAGTAAGCGACTCACTTGTATCAAAAAAAGAAATAATGGACGCTTATAATCTAGTTCCATCTAATCTTCTGAAAAATATTAAAAAAGCTATAAGTAATATAAAAAAGTTCTCTAAAAAACAAATTTTAGACAGCTGGACAATAAAAAAAAATGGCTCAACTCTCGGCGAAAAGATAACACCTATCAAAAAGGTAGGGATTTATGTGCCTGGAGGAAAAGCAAGCTATCCATCTACAGTTGTTATGAATTCTGTTCCAGCTAAAACTGCTGGAGTGCATGAAATTACAATGGTTTGTCCGCCAACAGATGGTAAGTTAAATCCATTAGTCTTGGTTGCTGCGAATCTATGTGGCGTTGATAAAATTTATAAGTTTGGTGGAGCTCATGCAATTGCTGCTTTGGCATATGGAACTGAAAGTATCGAGCCGGTCGATAAAATTGTGGGACCTGGAAACATATACGTTGCAACTGCAAAAAAGATGGTATTTGGAAAAGTGGGTATTGACAGTTTTGCAGGACCATCAGAAATACTAATTATTGCTGATAGTTATGCAGATCCTGAGTGTATCGCTATTGATATGTTTGCTCAGGCAGAGCATGATGAGATGGCTCAATCTATTTTACTGACAACAAGTTCTAAACTTATCAATGCAGTAAATAAAAAAATTGATGTAATGATCAAAAATCAAAAAAGAAGAAAAATTATTAATAAGTCCCTAATTACTAGAGGCCTATTTATTAAAGCAAAAAATAAATCTGAAATAATTTCTATCGCAGATACGATTGCCCCTGAGCACTTAGAAATTATCGGATATGAGAATTTTAAATTAGAAAAAGAGATTCATAACGCTGGAGCTATCTTTATTGGAGAGAATAGCCCAGAAGTTTTTGGTGATTACTGTGCTGGACCAAACCATGTTTTACCTACAAGCGGAACAGCGAGATATGCATCTCCATTAGGTGTTTATGATTTTCTAAAACGAACAAGTATAATGAAAATTTCTAAAACGCATGCAAAAGAGCTCTCACAAATTGCTTCATCTATAGCGGAGTGCGAGGGTTTATATTCTCATTCAGAATCCGCTAAATTGCGAAATTGATTATCATTCAATAGATTTATGCGCTCGTGGCATAACAGAAACCTTTATGACTGTTTCAAAAAACTTATTTTGTCTTTTGTATTTTAAAATTATGTCTTCGCCGATTTCTAATGAAGCAACTATTTTTACGACTTGTTTAATATTTTCGATTTTTATTCCGTCTAGGCTCAAGATTATATCATTTGGTAGAATTCCAGATTTATCAGCAGGCCCATCTATCAGAACTTTCGAGATGACCACTCCATCTTGAGCATCATAAGCGGACATACCAATGTATCCTCTGACAACTCTTCCGTATTTTATTAATTGTTGAGTAATATTCTTTACTAGATTTGATGGCACTGCCAGACCTATTCCATCACTCCCTCCTCCTAAGGATAAATTCATAGTATTAATACCAATCAGGTCGCCTTTTATGTTTACCATTGCTCCACCAGAATTACCTGGATTAATGGCAGCATCAGATTGAAGAAATTCATCGAGAGGATTTTCAGTAATATGTCCACTATTAGTTCTTGAAATAATTCCTTTTGTTAAAGTTTGTCCTACCCCAAATGGGTTTCCAATTGCTAGAACTATATCTCCTATCTTTACGGTAGAAGAATCCGAAAAACTAATCGCTTTACCCTTGAAATTACTTTTTAAGAGAGCTATGTCAGTAATAATATCTACTCCTACAACCTCTGCGGAGTATGCATTGTTATCAAGAGAAATTATGTTTACTCTACTTGCTCCTCTAATTACATGTTCATTTGTTACAACATGACCATCATCTGTAACAATAACTCCAGAGCCTCTACCTTTATCAGTCTGAATAGTTACAACTGAATTTTTAACAGAGTTGTAGATATTATTGTAAGAATATTTATTTATTATATTCATGTCTTGAACTTTCGTCTTTTCAGCGACCTTAATTGTTACTGGCTTTTGAGAAATAAAGAAGTATGAAGCTATTCCAGCTATAACTCCTATTACCATATATTTTAAAAGCTCTTTATGCATAATATTAATTTGTATGTCTAAAAGTATATATTAGAGAATCATAATATGATATATTACCGTCAGAATTAAAGTGAGACTGGGAAATGAGCGAAAACAATAATTCATCTAATAGAAGAAACTTTCTAACAAATCTTACAAAAGTCATGGGAGGTGTTGGTGCAGTTTTTGCAGCAATACCATTTCTCTCTAGCATGTCACCAAGTGAAAAAACTAAAATGGCTGGAGCACCTATTGAAATAGATGTCTCAAATATTCAGCCAGGGGCATTTAAAATTGTTGAATGGAGAGGTAAGCCAGTATGGGTAGTTCATAGGACCCCTGAGATGTTAGAAAAGATAAAAACTGAGGTCGGATATTTGGCTGATCCAAAATCAAGCGAGGAAAATCAACCTCAATATGCTCAAAACAAATTTAGATCAGTTAAGCCGGAATATCTTGTTTTGTTGGGAGTATGTACGCATTTAGGTTGCTCACCATTATACAAACCTGGAGAAAATAAAGACTTAGGATTGGAATGGAAAGGTGGTTTTTTCTGTCCTTGCCATGGATCTAAGTTTGATCTTTCTGGTAGGGTCTTTAAAGGGATGCCCGCACCGACTAATTTGGAGGTACCTCCTTATTATTTTGCCAGTGATACTAAACTTATAGTAGGAGCAGATGAAGGATAATGACTAAATTTATTGCATGGATTGATGAGAGACTGCCGGTTACTAAGTTTGTAAAAAACCATCTCTCAGAATATTATGCTCCTAAAAATTTCAACTTTTTTTATTTTTTTGGAAGCTTAGCTCTGTTTGTATTTATTCTCCAGATTATTACAGGTATTTTCCTGACTATTAATTATAAACCTGATGCTGCATCAGCATTCGCATCCGTTGAATATATTATGAGAGATGTTGAATGGGGATGGCTAATTAGGTATATGCATTCCACAGGAGCCTCATTCTTCTTTATAGTTGTATATTTACATATGTTAAGAGCACTAATGTATGGCTCTTATAAAAAACCACGAGAACTTTTATGGCTATTTGGAATGTTTATATTTGTTCTATTAATGGCAGAGGCATTTATGGGATATTTACTTCCATGGGGACAAATGTCTTACTGGGGAGCACAAGTAATTATCTCTCTTTTTGGCGCAATACCTTTTATAGGGGAATCTTTGGCGTTATGGATTCGAGGTGACTATGTAATATCCGATGCTACATTAAATAGATTTTTTGCATTTCATGTAATTGCTCTTCCACTTTTACTCTTCGCTGTTATCTATTTGCACATAGCAGCTTTACATACTGTTGGATCAAATAATCCTGATGGCGTAGAGATTAAAGCAAATAAAAATAAAAATGGTGTTCCTGTTGATGGAATTCCTTTTCATCCGTATTACACAGTAAAAGATATTTTTGGTTTAGCTGTGTTTCTAACTATTTTTATGTTCGTTGTATTTTTCTTACCAGAATTTGGAGGTTTTTTCCTTGAAAAAGATAATTTTGTTCCTGCTGATCCGTTAAAAACTCCTGAACATATTGTACCAGTTTGGTATTTCACACCCTTTTACGCAATACTGAGGGCTGTGCCTGATAAGCTTGGCGGAGTAATAGCTATGGGTCTTGCTATATTTGTTCTTTTCTTAATGCCATGGCTTGATAGATGTAAAGTTAAATCTATTAGATATAGGTCGATATCATATAAAATATTATTGATAGCTTTTATAGTTAGTTTTATAGGTTTAGGTTATATTGGGATGAAAGCTCCAACTCCTACTCTCACTTTATTAGGCAGAATATTTACAATTGTCTATTTTGGTTTCTTTATTCTTCTTTACTTCACCAGCAAGAACGAGAAAACAAAACCTGTTCCTGAAAGAGTGACGATGCATGATTAAAAAATATATTACTTTCATCGTATTATTTTTATTGTCACCTGTTACTCATGGTGCATCTGGAGGTGACTTAAAGCCAGTTGCTATAGACTTAGGCAACAAAGCTTCACTCCAAAGAGGCGCTCAAATTTATTTTAACAATTGTGCAGGATGTCACACATTGCAGTATCACAGATACAGTAAATTTGTTAATGATTTAGGTATCAGTGAAGAGATGATTAAAACAAATCTTATACTCACAACAAATAAGGGCGAAAAAACGAAACTAGGTTCTACTATTGTAAATTCTATAAACCATGATTCTATTAAAGAAGTTTTTGGCGTAGTACCTCCTGATTTAACTCTTACTGCTAGGTCTCGAGGCTCTGAATGGATATATACTTTTTTGACATCATTTTATGAGGACGAAACAAGACCCATGGGCGTAAATAACATCCTCTATCCTAATGTAAACATGCCACATGTCTTGTGGTATAAAGAAGGTTTGAAAGAACTTGATGAAAATAATAAGTTAGTTATTAAAGTTAAAGGCCAACTCAATCAAAAAGAATATGAACAAGAAATTACTGATTTAGTCAATTTCTTGACTTATGTCTCTGAGCCTGCTCAATTAGAGAGATACTCTATTGGCTTCTGGGTGATGTTATTCCTTGTAATTTTTGTGTTTATTACGTATCTTCTAAAGATTGAGTATTGGAGAGACATTAAATAATGACA
>Ga0181597_10005905_pt1 | contig 11601 bp, 10 predicted proteins | sample 041ome_5_FD_148647 | JGI IMG/M metagenome (GOLD analysis project Ga0181597, IMG submission 148647) | Coastal salt marsh microbial communities from the Groves Creek Marsh, Skidaway Island, Georgia - 041403US metaG (spades assembly) | ecosystem: Environmental > Aquatic > Marine > Intertidal zone... | reverse complement strand
CGACGACGAGCTGACGACGACGATCGGACGACGATGGTGATGCATTCGAAACGCACGAGCGCGAGCGTGGAGATGGATGAGCACACGCCCATGCTCGGAGCCAAGACGACGACGACGACGACGACGACGTGGGCGGTGACGCCGCGACGCGCGTTTGCGGTGATCGGGGGCGCGTGCGCGTGCGCGGTGGCGGTCGTGGGCGCACGGGCGGCGATCAGAGGGTCGTTCGGGGCGTCCGCGGCGGCGATGCGCACGGTTGAGTTTTCCGTGGATGTCGGGTGCATTCCGCCGGGTGTCATGGCGAACGCGCCGATTGAAGGTTTCTTTGACAAGCAAGTGACCAAGGTGACGATGCAACGCAAGGGTACACCGCCGGAGGAGTTTGGTGGGGATAGGGGCGCGGGTGCTGGCGTGGATCTCACGCGCCGTGGGTTTTCGACGATTTTCAAGGGCACGGCGACGGTGTCGGCGGATGAAGAGTTTGGTTTCGCGGTGACAAACGAGAACGGCGACACCATTTTTGAGCTGGGTTATAACAGCCGCTTGCCTGACACTGGTGATTTGATTGATGACTCATGCGCGACGGCGGTCGAAGCTGGCGGTGGAGTGTATCGCAATCGTAAATTTCCGGCGGGCATGACGCCGCGCGCCGACGGCGTGTACGAATACAAAGCCAAGTGGGCGGGTTGCCTCGGCGTGTGCCCTCAAACCGTCAAGCTCATCGCGACTGTCGGACCGGCGCTTGGAGACGCCGACAACGTGTACGGCATTGAAGAATCCAAGGCTGCGACTGATGTGTGGCGTAAATATAAAGGGCATTTCACCATGGTGAGCGCGGGCGAGTCCAACACATGGGGGTTGGACACGAACACGGGCAAGCTCATGATCACGGATAACCTTGATTTAAATCCGTACGACGCGTCGAATTGGAGAACCGTCAACAACGACGCGAAGCACTTGAGCTATCCCTCGGATGGGCCCGTTATCGACATGGATGTCGGCCACGGTGTCGTTTACGGCGTGACAAAAAATCAAAATGCTGGCGGAGGTCGCATTTGGATGCGTTCGAGCAATGGCAACGACGATTGGGTACAAGCGGGCAAGTACGAAAGTTCACGACTTGTTCAAGTCACGAGCGGACGAACGAATTTGTGGGGCACCAACCTCTTGGGTAACGTCTACTATTGCGCAAACCCGTGTCGGCCGGGAAGTTACTGGGCGTACGGAACGCTTGGCAGTATTAAGCAAATGGAAGTTGGTGACGCACAGCTTTACGCGATTCACAACAACGGGCGAACTATTTACGTTCGAAACGAAAACGCAAGCGGTGGCTGGGTAAACATCAACGTTCCCGCGGCGTTTTCAAGCACGGACATTATCAACCAAGTCGCCGTCGGGGAGACATCTCTTTGGTTGTTGGACGGGCAAGGGAAACTGTATCAATGCAGTCTTCCATGCGCCGGTGGCGGTGCGTTCACTTTGGTTCCATCGGCGCCAGCGAACATCATCTCAATCGATGCCGGCAAGGTGGTCAGGTAAGCAGAGTAAGGCGCATGCAGCGCCCTTGCTGTCAAATTTTGTGAATTTCAATTTGAGCTTTCGGCGTGCTCGTCATGTAATACTATCTCCTATAAGAGGTACTTAGTCTCTCGTGCATAAGCGTTGCATAATTATTCGTGTTACAAAATCTACCAGTATGTAGTACATGGGGCATAGAGTACACCACTTCAAGTATTGGGTGGCATCGCGCGCCGCGGAAAGACGCGCGAAAGGAATATTTCAACCGACGTGTCAATTGACACGTCGACTCGGAATGTTCTTCATCAGTGGATTCATGCTCGTTGCGCGAAAAGATCCGCGTTCTAACCCTTCGAAATCGATCGTAGAGAAAAAGGCACTCGTGCGCGCTCGAGGAAAATTCATTCGCGCGGCTTCGTCCGTGACGAGGAGCGCGGCGACAAAGTCTCGCGACGTCGACGACACTGTGTGTGTCATCTTTGATTTCGCCGCATCGTAACCAGCGATCACTGACTCATACACGTCTTTGTCGTTTGCGCCAGTAAATGGAAAAGCACCCGTGAGGAGAACGTGCGTTAAGACGCCAAGCGCCCAGAAATCGACACCATACGAGTGCGAGCCGAGCACGAGTTCTGGCGCCATGTACGCGCATGTTCCTCGCGTGCTTCTCGAACGCTCGTCGGGTAAACCTCTCAAGCGTTTGGCCAAGCCAAAGTCCGTGAGCTTGAGTGACCCATCGGCAAATAGAATACAGTTTTCCAGCTTAACATCGCGAAACACGACGCCCATGTCGTGGCAAAACTTGACGCCCATTAAAACAGACGCCGCATATAACGCCGCGCTATGTTCATCGCACCGTGACTCGGGCATGGACATCAGATGTGCGAATAAATCTCCTCCTTCGCCCAACTCTTGCACGAGATTCACGAAATTCGGCTCGCACGAAACGCTTTGCAGTGTGACGATAAATTGAGACGCCCCGCACGCGCGGTGCAACTCGATTTCATTCTCCAACAACATCGCCACTTCCGCGTCATCCCTCAACGTCGATAGCGATACAGTTTTCATCGCCACTTTTTTCGACGGATCACTGTTACTACCATACCGCCCAGACCCAATTCGAGACACTCGAGTGTAGTCGTCCTCAAACGCTTTCACGTTTGGCGTATTCGGTAGCTCTGGCGTTGGCGTACCCTTCGTCGTCGTCGTCGTCGTCGTCGTCGCCGTCGTCCCCACCCGTGTGCGCACCGCATCATCACGTAAGGCACCACCACTACTATCATTTACATCAGAACCACCATCGTTGTCGTCACCGTCGTCGTCATCAACTCCGTCGCGCTGCGCGCGGCGCCACCGTCGACTCGCGCTCATCTCCTCTCGCCCATCCCCCTCCACGCGCGCCATGGCGTCGCACAGCGCCAGAGGGTTACACATATAATCCAAACCCTCAATCTTCGTCATCGACGACGCCGACCCGCCGTGATCGATCGACCGACGCGACGGCGTGGACGGTTTCGACCGCTGTCGGTTCGTGTGCGCACCGAGCGTCGCCGTCGCCGTCGCCGTCGCCGTCGCCGTCGCCGCCGCGCCGCTCGACCAATCGATCACGAGCGGAGAGACGATCGCGGCGGCGGCGTGCGCGGCGTGCGCGGCGTCGCCGCCGACGTCGAGCCCGCCGTCGTCGCGATGATGCATCGGCGAGCTCTGTCGCCACTTCGCGACGACGACGCCGACGGGATGGATGACGAGTTCGCGGCGTTCCAGGCGGAGCTCGCGACGGCGTGCGACGGCGACGGCGTGGATGTCGCCGACGTTGCACGGCGCGAGAGTTTCGTGGATGACGACGGCACGCCGTACGTTTGGGATGCGTTGTTGGAACGTTTCGTGGAGGATGCTCGAGGTCAAGCCGCGTCGGTCGCGGCGTCGGTGTCGTATGACGAGAGCGTGATGACGTATAGCGCGAATGATGACGATGCACGGGAGGTGCAACGCGCGGCGGAGGTGTTTGATGCGATTAACGCCGAGGCAAAGGCGATGGAGACGGAGGATGAGCGAGACGCGAGAAAGCGAGAGGTGGCGTTGGAACGGGCTCGAGCGAAAGCGAAGCGCGCGAAAGTCTCTCGGGATGAATCGGTGAAGATATTGAGTAATAAAAATACGTCAGTGTACATCACTGGGTTACCGCGCGATGTGACGGAGGAGGAAATTGCGGAGACGTTTAAGAAGTGCGGGGTGATTAAAGTCGACGCTCGCGACGGTTCGTCGAGAGTGAAAGTGTATCGCGATGACGACGGTCAAGTCAAAGGTGATGCGTTGGTTGTGTTTTTAAAGGGTCCGAGCGTGGATTTGGCGATTACGCTGCTCGATCAGTCCGAGTTGCGTGCGGGTGATGCGTCGACGAAGATGACTGTCTCGGCGGCGAAATTTGAGATGAAACAGTCAGACAAGAAGGATGGGAAAATGGCTGCCAGCGACGCCGATGCACCCGGAGTGGCTAAACCAAAGAAATTGACGAAAGAAGAGCGTAAGCGTGCGGCGGTTATATTAAAGAGGCAAGAGGCTGCGGCGTTGGGATGGGACGGATTTGACGACGTCGTCGATTTGAAAAAGGTCATCGTCGTGTTGAAGCACATGTTTACGTTGGAGGAAATGTATGCCGATGTGAATTTACGTAAAGAACTCGAGGAGGACGTCATGGAGGAAGCACAAAAGTGTGGGCATGTGTTGAGCATCAAGACGTACACGACGACGAAGGATGGCGTCATGACTTTGCGTTTCAAATCGCCTGAAGGCGCCGAGTCGTGTCTGCGCGAATGGAACGGCCGATGGTTCGCTGGCCGGCAAATCGAAGCGTCGCTCTGGGACGGCCGCACAAAGTTGGGTAAAGAAGAAGAATCTGAAGCTGCGCAAAAGGCTAGATTAGACGCGTATGCTGCAGAGCTCGCGGGTGGCGTCGACGCAGATGCTTCGGATGACGACAACGCCTCAGACGCTTCGGAAGATGACGGCGCGCGAGAAGAACAAGAACAAGAATAGAAGAATAGCTCCAAGATAAATAATAAAATCAATCGCATCTAGCAAGACACTAAAATACAAACTTCACCTTGTCACCAACCGCTCGTACGCGTTCAGTGGCCTCTGTGACGTCTCGCGCGCTATGTATCCACGTCGTGCACCAAATCGAAGCGTACTTTGTTCCGCGCGGCTTCACCTCAACAGACTCCGCCTTTAAAGCGTTCCCACACACCGCGCGCACGATTTCATCTACAAACGCTTCATCATCGGCGTCTTCTTTGCGCACGGCGACTTGGTAGACGTGCTTGGTAGGAAACTGCGTGATGGTTTCGTAAATCTCTCCAATGTCGTTTTCGCTACTCGGCACGTCGTACTCGCCGCGAATCGCGCGCACGGCGACATCGAAGCGCGTAGCGCCGTATTCATTCAGCTGCCCCAGTGGCTTGCCGTCGCCGTCGTAGATTTCATCCGTCGCTTCGTCGTAGCGCAAGTCTTTGGCCCACTCGGGACAGTCGGACTCGTCTGACTTGTCGTCGCTCGACGCTCTCGTCGTCGTCGTCTTCGTTCGGCGCGTGGGGCGTCGAACGCACGCGCTCGTACTCGCGCGCGCGCACGTGCGCATCGCGGTGTGTGGCGTCATCGTATGACGCGCGTGCGTGCGTTCAAGTGCGTGTTGAAGTGTTGTTGTGTTACAAAAAACAAGACTCTTGAGAGAGTCGTTTTAACATCGCGGGTTCACGGCGCCGCTAAAGACGTACTCAGCCGGACCAGTCATGATGACGCGGTTATCGCTTTCGCGCCATTCAATTTCTAAAGGTCCACCAGGAAGTTCCACCGTGCACTTGCGATCGATGCGACCTTCTAAGACACCGGCGACGACGGTGGCGCACGCTCCGGTGCCGCACGCGAGCGTCGCCCCGGCGCCGCGTTCCCATACATTCATCTTGACATAGTTTCGACTCTTCACCTCGGTAAACTCGACGTTGCACTTGCGCGGAAACGCGGCGTGAGACTCGAGCTTGGGCCCGAACGTGGAGAGCGGGAAAGTATCGAGATTGAGTCCGCCTTCGTCGCACTCGTTGAATCGACCAAACGTCACGCAGTGCGGATTACCCATGGACACCGCCGTCACGAGCCACGTTTCACCATCAACAGGCACCTCCCCTCGCACCACCTTACCATCTCGCGTCGCAGGTATCGTCGTCGGCACCTGACTCGGCTCAAAAATAGGCTCACCCATATCCACCGCCACTTGTCCATCCGCGCGCAGTTCCGGTTGAATCAACCCGGCGAGCGTCCCAACTTTATACGCCTTGGGCGGTAATCCATCACAATCGCTCACAAATCTCGCCAAACATCGTATACCATTCCCACACATCTCAGGTTCGGTACCATCTGAGTTATACATCCGCATCGCGTAATCTTCCCCGTTTTGCGTCGGCGGCATGGCGAAGATCACCCCATCCGCGCCAATGCCAAAGTTGCGATCGCACAGCTCGCTCGCGCGTTTCGCACTCAGCTTCATCGTCGTCCGGTCGCGGTTATCGATCAAGATGAAATCGTTTCCTAACCCTTGGTATTTCTTAAACTCGATCGGGGCGTTGTCCAGCGACGCGCGAACGCCAACCGAACGTGATCGATGATGTGGTCTTTGGCGGCGGCACCGAACCATGGCGATCGACAGGGAGGACGACGACGACAAGGAGGAGGAGGACATCATGATCGTGATTGTATCGATGGATTTATATACCCAAATGTCGACGAATACAATCGCGTCGACGAATGAAGACACTGTGATGTGATTATGATTATCACACACGCGATGGAGGTTGGTGTATGACTAGTACTACAACGTCAACGCGGCGATATCGATGATGATGATGTCGTCGTACGGCGACGCCAGGCGGTGAACGCGTGGGTGATTTCGATGACGACAGAGTATGCGACGACGGCGGCGACGGCGGCGGAGGCGTAGGTGCGTAAGGCGACGTCACCGAATGGGTCGGCGAGGACGTCGCGGGCGAGGCGCGGGAGGCGCGCCGAGACGCTTTGACGGGCGGCAATGGCGTCCGTGGTGGTGGTGGCGTCGGTGCGGTCACTGGTGCCATTGGTACCGCCTATTTTGTGCTTTGTTTTGTCTGCGTCTGCGTCTGCGTCTGCGTCTTTGTCGTCGTCTACGCGGATGTTTCGCACCGAAACGTGGCCGGTATCGTCGTCGCGCGTCGCTTCAAAACGATACTTTTCCACCTTGCAATTGGCGTTATCGATCCACGAATGCGTCACCGATACGATTTCTTCATCTAAAACGTCGCGGTATTCCTCCAGCCATCGTCTGGCTTCTATCGCATCGTCCCGTTCCTCGGCGACGATTTGGCTCGCGTACAGCCACGCCATTTTCCCGAGCGCGTCTCGCCACGCGTCCAACGCGTCCTTGTCGTCGACATCATCGCGCGCCGCCAACTCTCCTAATACATCATGCTTCGTTACGTATTCAAACGTGTCGCAAATCACGCGCTCGATGGCCTCGGTCTCGCCGTCCCGTTGTTCCCATTTCAACTTGCACCAGCAGCACCGCGCCTCTGGTCCCCACGCGCCGTCTTCGATGACGTCAACTCCACCCGCGAGTCTTTTCTGATCATTCTCATACGACGTCAACGACGAAGATTTAAACACGCACTGTATCCATATCATCGTCGCGCGCGCCATGACGCGGCGACGCCGTCGAGGCGCGCCCGAAATGCGCGCCCACGCCGCGGCGACGTCGGCGGCGTCGGCGTCGAACAGACATTCCAATGGCATTTCGCCCACGTACTCTTCAGCGCGGAACATCCGCCGTAACGCTCCGCGAATGCGAGGATGATCGATGTTTTCGTATAATTCGCGCATAAACCTCGACGTCGTCGTTCCGTCGTCGGTATCGGTGTCGTCCCGCTGAGCCATCGTCGGTTTGACTTTTGATACCCCATCACCGTGAGCCGACGTCGTCGACGCCGCGCCTCGTCGCGCTCCGCTCGTCGACGCCTCATTCTCGTCATTTGTGTCGTCGTCATTTGTGCCATCGTCGTCGTCGTCGAGCGCGGCGGTGCGGTAAAGCTCCTCACAGAGTACCGAACATGACGCGTAATCTTCGCACGCAAATGCGCGCTCACACGCCTCCAACGACGCCTCGCGCGCGCGCTGTCGCCGCGAACCGACGTCGGTGAACGCGTCCTCGCCTCCTGCGCCGTCGCCTCCCGCGCCGACGGTGGGCGACGACATGGACAGCCCGCGCAACGACACGGCGTCGTCACTGTGTGACGCACGTCAAAACGCCGCATCGCCATGGGCGTCGCCGCGAAGCGTCACGCGAAGCGCAAAGCGGCGAAAGCGCGCGCGAATGCGAGTGAGGAACCACAGGTGCGTGTGTGCGTGTGCGCGCGCGTCGGCGTCGTGTGCGGCGCGGTGTCGTCGATGGAATGCGTGGATTGCGTGGGAACCTAACGTGTTTCGTGCATCCTTTACGCGGTCGTCGTCGTCGTCGTCGTCGTCGTCGTCGATAATGATGATGATGACGACGACGATGACGTTGCATCTCATGCGTACTGACAAATGATCGTATCTCGTGCGCGCGCGTGTGTGTGTACAGGTGAAAGCGTCCGCGGGTGTGGCGGCATACGACGACGAGGATGAAGACGTGGAGATCGAGTACGTCGCGGCGCCGTTGGAATTAGAAATCGCCACCGCGAAAGCTGCGGAAGGACGCGATGGAGACGAAGATAATGGCGTGTATGATGCATTTAAGGATATATTTGAGGCGTTCAAGAATAAGGGGCGGACGTATGATGAAGGCGAGACGAGCGACGGGGCGGCGGCGGGTGACGGGGCGGCGGCGGGCGCGAACGCCGCCGACGATAATGCGCGCGGTGGTGGGGATGCCAACCGTGGTGGTGATGCAGAGAAAGACGGGGAGGAAGTGGAGTTGTCCAATAAGAAGAAGAAGGAGCTTCGCCGGATGAAGGTGGCTGAGTTGAAGCAACACTGCGCGAAACCTGAAGTCGTCGAGGTTTGGGATTCGAGCGCGAGCGACCCAAAGTTGTTGGTCTTTTTAAAGGCGCATCGTAACACCGTTCCCGTTCCTAGACACTGGAGCCAAAAGCGCGCGTTCTTACAGGGCAAGCGTGGGATTGAAAAGCCGCCGTGGGAGTTGCCTGAGTTTATTCGAGCCACGGGAATTCAGAAGATTCGCGACCACTACGCGGAAAAAGAAGATTCCAAGTCTTTAAAGCAAAAAGCCAAGGACACGAAGACGGCGCGTATGGGACGAATGGACATAGATTATCAAATTCTCCACGACGCATTCTTTGTGTATCAGACCAAACCGAAGATGTCCAAGACTGGGGATTTATACTTCGAAGGTAAAGAGTACGAAGTGCACGTCGGGCGTAAGCCGGGCAAGTTGAGCGAAGAACTCAAAGCTGCGCTTGGCATGACTGATGGCGGCCCGCCACCGTGGTTGATCAACATGCAACGCTACGGCCCACCGCCGAGTTACCCGCACTTGCGAGTTCCTGGACTGTCAGCACCAATTCCTAGCGGCGCGCAGTTTGGATACCACCCGGGTGGCTGGGGTAAACCGCCAGTGGATGAAAACGGCGTTCCCATTTACGGCGACGTGTTTGGCAGCACCAAGTCTAAAGCGAGCGACAACATGACGCCATACGACGTACCAGTAGATAAAACCAAACGATTTGGCGAAATCGACGACGATTATGAAGAGGAAGAAGAGAGCGAAGAAGAGGAAGAAGCCGTCGACGAAGGCGCCGAAGATGACGCCGTGGACGAAGAAGAGGAACAAGATGGTATCGAATCTACGCTCCCGGCGGGTACGGAAACCCCAGATGTGTTGGACTTGCGCAAAAAGTCCGATGGTCCGAAGACTTTGTACACAGTGTTGCCCACGCAAGAGGCTTCGGTCGGCGCCAACCAAATCGTCGGCTCGTCGCACACGTACGTCGTGCCGTCAGAAGCCGATGGCAAAAAGCGAAAGACCCGCGCCGCCGGTGGCGTCGAAGTCACTCTCGACGCCGACGCTTTGGAAGACGGCGCGCTCGATGATGAAGGCGCCATTCGCGCCGCGTACGAACAAACCGTCGCGGCGAAGAAAGCAGCCCAAGCCCCCGAAGACTTTTCTGACATGGTCGCTGAACACGCGCGCGCTCAAAAGAGAAAAGCGTCCGACAAGAAAAAAGACAGCGACGCCAAGCGCTTCAAATTCTAGCTTGTTCACATTCAATTTAGCGCCCTCGACATCACTCCATCGGAGCATGGTGTCCAGTTGTATTATCAATCGAAGTCAACCGCCAATCGCCGCGTCGCCGACCGCACACGCCGCCGCCGCGTACTCGCAGCACCCCGTTGCCGCACCCGCCTGCGCGGGCGGACCACGACCGCACCTCGCGCCCGTATGCGTGCGAGCAACCCCGCGACGCGCGCGTCGACGCGCGCGCAGCCCCGTCCCAGCGTTCGCGCGTCATCGTCCGCGCCGCCGCCATCGCCTGTGTCTCCTCGTATACGCGCGCGCACGCGCGCTGCGGCGGCGGCGACGAATGACGAAGACGCGTACAATGCGGCAATGATTGCGTACAGCGCCACGCCGTACGAGTACAAGCACGAACTCGGGTTATGTATGTCCTCGAGAGCTTGACGCGATGGTTGAATATTCTTTAGAGCGCGTTCGCGTTTCGTACTTTTGAGATACATGCGACGACACTGACGACGCATGCGCACACACACGCACACACACGCACACACAGATTATCATAAGATTCGGCCAAATTTATACGTTGGCACACAACCGACGAAACCGAGCGATATAGATCGATTAGCGGATGCGGAGGGCGTGACGTGCGTGTTTAATACGCAACAAGACAAGGATATGGAGTATTGGAAGGTGGATTTTGCCTCGGTCAAGGCGCACGTGGCGTCGCGGAAGATGCGATTGGAGCGGTATCCTTTTGCAGATTTCGATGCGGATTCTCTGCGCGTGGGGTTACCAAAGGCTGTGGCGGCGATGGATGCGTTGCTTTCGAGCGGAGAAGTCGTGTATTGTCATTGTACGGCGGGAATGGGCCGTTCGCCTGGCGTCGCGATTGCGTACATGTATTGGTTCTTAGATGAATTTTCAACGTTAGATGAGGCATACGATGCGTTGACATCCATTCGTCCGTGTGGGCCGAAGAAGGAATCCATTCGTGGGGCGACGTGCGACGTGCTCGCGTCGCCAGAGGGCGCGTGGCCAATTAAGCCGCTCACGCGAACGTTAGCGCCGAACGAAGGCGCGGCGCTCACGCGTGCGGAAAAGGAATCTATTCACCGTAAATTGCGACGAGCTTAAGTAGTAGGCGTGCGAAGAAGTGTGTCGTGGTGCGCTATCATTCATTGTTATTTATTTCTGTACCATTTTTTCAATTCGCCGGCGGCGGCGCGGCGACGGACTCCCATTACATGACGCATGCGAGAATGCCGCTGGGTAACGTCAAGCGCGCATGTTTTGCAACAATCGTAGTCGCGCTCGCGTCCGGTGTGTACGCCGAGCACGACACGCAACCGATACTTGGACTGTTTGACATGGCAAAGCTGTTTTCGGCGTCTCGAACCGACGCGGATGCCGCCGCGCCTCCATTGGCCTCTTTCAACTCTTTTGGCGGCAACTTTGCTGGATTCATGGAAAGCGCGAAATTACTCGCCGCAGGACAACCTGAGTCTCTGACGACGGCGAACATCGACGCCATATTACGCGAAATGCAATCAAACGACACATTTAGAGATGTGGGTTTGGTGTTCCAAGGTTTCAACGCCACAGATTTCGACGACGCGTACGAACTGTTTTTCAACGACACAAACACTGAAAGCGCCGAGTTCCGTCGAAGATCATTCTCAACGTTATTCGATGGCATTTTAAACGTCACCGCGAGCGCGATGAGTGGTGTGGATGATACGCGCGTGTCTTACGCGATGACAAACGCGCTGCGAGACGCCTCGACGGTTGCACATTTGGCACTGGCGGCTGAAACTGACGAAGGTCGCCGT
>Ga0181597_10005897_pt1 | contig 11610 bp, 6 predicted proteins | sample 041ome_5_FD_148647 | JGI IMG/M metagenome (GOLD analysis project Ga0181597, IMG submission 148647) | Coastal salt marsh microbial communities from the Groves Creek Marsh, Skidaway Island, Georgia - 041403US metaG (spades assembly) | ecosystem: Environmental > Aquatic > Marine > Intertidal zone >... | reverse complement strand
CCATCTCCTCCATCAAACGGCGGTTACCGGCTTCTAAATTGGATTCCCCCTCCCGTTGGTGACTACAACAGCTATTGGTCCAAAGACCGGGAGAATGATATTTCTCAAAAGCCCGCTGTTGTAACAGCAGTTCATCATTGGCGTTAAGTACAAAAATAGAAAAGGCACGATGCAGAAGTGCTTTCTCGTGGGCTTCTATTTTACCCATGGTTCCGATGGGTTGATCATGTATGTCAACCAAAACAACTTTCTCCTCTTCCATAGCTTCAAAAATACCCATTATATTGCATAAAACCTATCGACAAATTTTAGTGGTGGGATTTAATTAAATATTTTTGCCCAAATTCATCCAAATGGAGTTCCAACGAGAAATTCAACGAAGACGTACTTTTGGTATCATTTCTCACCCCGATGCCGGTAAAACTACCTTGACGGAGAAATTGCTGCTCTACGGGGGAGCCATTCAAGAGGCAGGAGCCGTAAAGTCCAATAAGATCAAGAAGGGTGCTACCAGTGATTTTATGGAAATCGAACGTCAGAGGGGAATTTCTGTGGCCACCTCTGTGTTGGCTTTTAACTACAAAGAAAAAAAAATTAATATCTTGGATACTCCTGGCCACAAGGACTTTGCCGAGGACACCTATAGAACCCTTACCGCTGTCGACAGTGTGATCGTAGTGATTGATGTTGCCAAAGGTGTGGAAGAGCAAACCGAAAAACTGGTGGAGGTTTGTAGAATGAGAAAAATACCCATGATTGTCTTCATCAACAAATTGGATCGGGAGGGGAAAGACGCCTTTGATCTTTTGGACGAAGTGGAAACAAAACTTGGGCTGAGGGTAACCCCCATGAGTTTTCCCATTGGAATGGGTTACAATTTTAAAGGCATATACAACTTGTGGTCGCAAAATATTCAAATTTTCAATAGTACCGATAAACAAAAAATTGCAACCACTGTCGGCTATGATTCATTGGACGACCAAGGGCTAAATGCGGCCGTGGGCCAACAAGCTATGGACGAGCTAAAAGAATCTCTGGAATTGGTAGAGGGGGTTTACCCTGTCTTTGATCAAAAGGAGTATCTCGAAGGGAATTTACAACCTGTTTTTTTTGGTTCAGCCCTCAACAATTTTGGGGTTCAAGAGCTACTGGATTGTTTTATTGAGATCGCCCCACCTCCATTGCCCAAATCTACAGACAAAAGGGTAATTCAACCTGATGAATCAGAATTCTCAGGTTTTGTTTTTAAAATTCACGCCAATATGGATCCCAAACATCGTGACCGTTTGGCCTTCGTAAAAATCGTTTCGGGTACCTTTAAACGCAACACACCTTACTTTCATGTGAGGCATCAAAAGAAACTAAAGTTTTCCAGCCCCAATGCTTTTTTTGCGGAGAAAAAAGAAGTGGTAGATGAGTCATTTCCTGGAGATATTGTAGGACTCCACGATACGGGTAATTTTAAAATTGGTGACACCCTCACTGCAGGAGAACAAATACAGTACAAGGGCATTCCCAGTTTTTCGCCAGAACACTTCCGATTTATTAACAATGCTGATCCTATGAAAGCCAAACAGCTCAGTAAAGGAATCGACCAACTGATGGACGAAGGGGTGGCCCAATTGTTCACCCTCAACCTCAACGGTAGGAAAGTGATCGGTACGGTGGGAGCACTTCAGTTTGAAGTCATTCAATACCGACTGGAACACGAATACACCGCCAAGTGTACCTTCGAAAACTTCAATGTTCACAAAGCCTGCTGGATCAGTTGCGAAGACGAGGAGAATAAAAACTTCCTGGATTTCCTTCAGGTAAAGCAAAAGTTTTTGGCCAAAGACAAACAAGGGCAATTGGTATATCTTGCAGATTCTGCTTTTTCGCTACAAATGGCGCAACAAAAATATCCCGAGATTACTTTTCATTTTACCTCGGAGTTGCATTGAAAAGAAAAACCCCCAACTTTCGTTGGGGGTTAGTTTTTAAGCTTCACCAGTAGGACCAAAGTTCAAAGGAATGGGAGGATGCTCCTTGGAGTCAATTTCCCCATGACTGTCTTCATATCTTCGGATGTTATCAGCCATTGCGCTCTGAAATCGCTTAGCATGCTCTGGGGTAAGAATGATCCTCGATTTGACCTTTGCCTTCGGCGTCCCAGGCATGATGGCCACAAAGTCCACCACAAATTCCGAAGGAGAGTGATTGATGATGGCCAAATTGGAATAAGTACCTTGAGCGGTAGCTTCGTCCAATTCAATATTGATTTGTTGCTCCTTTTTGTCCTTTGGAGTGCTCATAGATTAAATATTAACTTCTTCCTCTTCCTTGTCAATCAACAAACTGGTGTACTCGTCTTTTGATCCTACAATAACGTTGTTGTATTCTCTCAAACCGGTACCGGCTGGAATTTTGTGACCGACAATTACATTTTCCTTTAATCCTTCCAAACCATCTACTTTTCCATTGACAGCAGCCTCATTCAAGACTTTGGTTGTTTCTTGGAAAGAAGCAGCGGAAATAAAGGATTTGGTCTGTAGAGAGGCTCTCGTGATTCCCTGTAATTCAGGGGTGGCAGTAGCAGAGGTTGCATCTCTGGCCACTACTGGAGCCTTATCTTCTCGTATCAATAAGGAATTTTCGTCCCTCAACTGCCGGGCCGTAATCATTTGTCCGGCTTTCAGGTTTTCTGATGCACCTACTTCCTCTACGATCTTTTTACCATAAAGATTGTTGTTCTCTATAATGAAATCCGTCTTATAAACCAATTGACCTTCCAAGAATATGGAATCGCCAGGATCATCGATTTTGACCTTTCTCATCATCTGACGAACAACCACCTCAAAGTGCTTGTCGTTGATCTTAACCCCTTGCAGTCGATACACCTCTTGTACTTCATTGACCAAATACTGCTGTACGGCAGAGGGGCCTTTGATCTTAAGGATATCGGTGGGTGTAATGGATCCATCAGACAGCGGCATTCCCGCTTTGACAAAGTCATTTTCCTGAACCAAAATTTGGTTGGATAATTTAACCAAATACTTTTTAATGTCTCCGAATTTGGATTCCACGATGATCTCGCGGTTTCCTCTTTTAATTTTACCGAAAGAAACCACACCATCGATCTCAGATACTACAGCAGGATTGGATGGGTTACGGGCTTCGAATAGTTCGGTTACTCTTGGCAGACCTCCCGTAATATCCCCAGACTTGGCAGATTTTCTTGGAATCTTGACCAAGATTTTTCCTTCTTTGATCGTATCTCCATCGTTGACGATCAGGTGGGCTCCTACCGGCAGGTTATAGGACCTGAGGGTATTGCCTTTGGTATCTTTGATATGCAGCGTAGGGATCAACTTTTTATTTCGAGATTCTGAAATTACTTTTTCTTGGAATCCGGTTTGCTCATCAATTTCTACCTGATAAGTAAGCCCTTGCTCGATGTTCTCAAAACTGATTTTTCCGGAGAATTCCGAAACGATAACCCCGTTGAAAGGATCCCACTGACAGATGACATCTCCCTTATTAATTTTGGATCCTTTTTTGGTGAATATGGAGGAACCATAGGGGATATTATGGGTATTGAGAACATTTTTAGTTTTGGCATCTACCAATTTCAATTCCGCAGTTCTGGAAATCACAATATTGGCTTCATTGCCTTCAGAATCCTCTCCTTTAACCGTTTTTAGATCTTCAATTTCTACAATTCCATCAAACTTGGCCACCAAGCGATTCTCCTCAGAGATGTTTCCAGCAACCCCACCCACGTGGAATGTCCTGAGTGTCAACTGAGTTCCAGGTTCTCCAATGGACTGTGCGGCGACAACACCAACTGCTTCTCCTTTTTGAACCATTTTACTGGTGGACAAGTTTCTGCCGTAACACTTGGCACAGATCCCTTTAAGCGACTCGCACGTCAATGGGGAACGAACTCCAACACTGTTGATCGCCGATTTCTCTATCCGAGTGACAATGGCCTCTGTTATTTGCTCTCCGGCATTGACCAATACTTCATCGGTATGGGGGTCAACAACGGCATGCAATGCAACTCGTCCCAAGATTCGCTCACCGAGGGTCTCAACAATTTCTTCGTTTTTCTTCAAAGGCTCAATATCGATCCCCCTCAAGGTGCCACAATCTTCAATGGTAACGATCACATCCTGTGAGACATCAACCAACCTTCGGGTCAAATAACCAGCATCGGCAGTTTTCAGAGCAGTATCGGCCAATCCTTTTCGAGCACCGTGGGTAGAAATGAAGTATTCCAAGATAGACAATCCCTCCTTAAAATTGGAAAGAATGGGGTTTTCGATGATCTCTCCCCCGCCCACATTGGACTTTTTGGGTTTGGCCATCAATCCTCGCATTCCGGTCAACTGTCGGATTTGCTCCTTCGACCCTCTCGCTCCAGAGTCCAACATCATGTAAACTGAGTTGAATCCTTGTTGGTCTTCACTAATTCGCTTCATAGCCAGCTCGGTCAGCTTGGCATTGGTGGATGTCCAAACATCGATCACTTGATTGTAGCGTTCGTTGTTGGTAATCAACCCCATATTGTAGTTACCGGAGATGCCATCCACTTGGACATTTGCATCCTCGATCATTTCTATTTTTTCTTTGGGGATAATGATGTCTCCCAAACTAAAGGACAAACCGCCTTTGAAAGCGAATCCATATCCCATGTCTTTGATCTCATCCAAAAACTCAGCAGTTTCTGGAACACTGGTGACTTTCAAAATTTGACCAATAATTTCTCTTAGGTTCTTTTTGGTCAGAACCTCATTGAAATAGCCCGCATTTTCAGGGACTACTTCGTTGAACAAAACACGACCCACTGTGGTATCAATGATCTGATAGACCAATTCGCCATCTTTGTTAAAATCTTTGGCTCTGATCTTGATCATGGCATTCAGATCCACTTGCTTTTCGTTGTATGCAATATGTACTTCTTCCACAGAATAGAATGTCAAACCTTCTCCTTTGACGGGAACTTTGGGTGTTGACTTCCTTGCTTTGGTCATATAGTACAATCCCAAAACCATGTCCTGAGAGGGAACCGTAATGGGAGAACCGTTTGCGGGGTTGAGGATATTGTGTGAGGCCAACATCAGCAATTGCGCTTCCAATATGGCCTCTGGGCCTAGAGGTAAGTGAACCGCCATTTGGTCTCCATCAAAATCCGCATTGAATGCGGTACATACTAGGGGGTGTAATTGTATTGCTTTTCCTTCGATCAATTTAGGTTGAAAGGCTTGAATCCCCAGTCGGTGTAATGTGGGGGCTCTGTTCAACAGCACAGGATGTCCTTTCAATACATTTTCAAGAATATCCCAAACCACAGGTTCTTTGCGGTCGATGATCTTCTTGGCAGATTTAACAGTTTTTACAATCCCTCTTTCAATGAGTTTTCTGATGATAAAAGGCTTGTATAACTCCGCAGCCATTCCCTTGGGCAAGCCACACTCAAACAACTTCAATTCAGGACCGACAACGATCACCGATCGGGCAGAGTAATCTACCCTTTTACCCAATAGATTTTGACGAAACCTTCCTTGCTTTCCTTTAAGGGAATCCGAAAGGGATTTCAATGGTCGATTGGAATCCGTCTTAACGGCGGATGATTTTCGAGTGTTATCAAACAGAGAGTCAACAGACTCTTGTAGCATACGCTTTTCATTTCTTAAAATTACCTCGGGAGCCTTGATCTCAACCAGACGTTTCAAACGATTGTTTCGGATGATGACTCGACGATAGAGATCATTGAGGTCGGAGGTAGCAAAACGTCCACCATCTAGGGGGACTAGGGGTCTTAATTCTGGGGGGATGACGGGAATGACTTTCATGATCATCCACTCGGGGAGATTTTCCCGGTTTTCGTTGGCTTCTTTGAAAGCCTCTACCACCTGAAGTCTCTTAAGGGCCTCGGTTTTTCTTTGTTTAGAAGTTTCATTGTTGGCCTTATGACGCAGCTCATAGGAGAGGGCCTCAAGATCAATCCTAGATAAGAGATCGATCAGACATTCGGCACCCATTTTGGCGATGAATTTTTCAGGATCGTTGTCTTCGAGAAACTGATTTTCAGGGGGCAGTTGCTCCATGATATTGAGGTATTCTTCCTCCGTCAAAAAATCCATTTTTTGGACGGGTTCTCCCTCCTCATTTTTGGTGTTACCCGGTTGGATGACCACATAACGCTCATAGTAAATGATCATGTCCAATTTTTTGGATGGTAAGCCGAGTAAGTATCCAATTTTATTGGGAAGCGAACGGAAATACCAGATGTGTGCCACAGGAACCACCAAATTGATGTGTCCCACACGGTCACGTCTGACTTTTTTCTCAGTAACCTCAACCCCACAACGGTCACAAACGATCCCTTTGTAACGGATGCGCTTGTACTTTCCACAGGCACATTCAAAATCTTTGACCGGTCCAAATATACGCTCACAAAACAAACCGTCTCGTTCGGGTTTATGGGTTCTGTAGTTGATCGTTTCGGGCTTGAGAACTTCTCCTCTAGAATTGCCCAAGATGACCTCTGGAGAGGACAATCCTATGGATATTTTATTAAATTTCTTTTGGGTAATGATTTCGTTATTTCTAGGCATAACTCAATAGCAATATTTTAATTATTCTTCTAATCTGATGTCTAATCCTAATCCTTTCAATTCGTGCATTAACACGTTGAAAGATTCCGGTAGTCCGGGTTCTGGAAGGGTTTCCCCCTTCACGATGGATTCATAGGTCTTGGCACGACCAATGACATCGTCTGATTTAACAGTCAATATTTCCTGCAAAGTGCTGGAAGCACCATAAGCTTCAAGGGCCCATACTTCCATCTCACCGAATCGCTGGCCTCCAAATTGGGCTTTTCCACCCAAGGGCTGTTGCGTGATCAAAGAATAAGGACCGATGGATCGGGAGTGCATCTTGTCATCGACCATATGACCGAGTTTCAACATGTAAATTACCCCAACAGTAGCTGGCTGATCAAAGCGTTCTCCCGTACCTCCATCATAGAGATAGGTGTGACCATAACGAGGAATTTTAGCACTATCGGTCAATTCATTGATTTCATCAATGGTCGCTCCATCAAAAATTGGAGTGGCATATTTTTGACCCAGATTCAGTCCAGCCCATCCCAACACGGTCTCGTAAATTTGACCAATGTTCATTCGAGAGGGAACCCCCAACGGATTTAAAACGATGTCTACTGGGGTACCGTCCTCAAGGAAAGGCATCTCTTCCTCACGTACAATACGAGCAACGATTCCCTTGTTTCCATGACGACCCGCCATTTTATCTCCAACTTTTAGCTTGCGTTTTTTGGCGATATAAACCTTAGCCAATTTTTTTACCCCAGCTGGAAGTTCATCTCCAACACTGATGGTAAACTTCTCTCTTCGCAAAGATCCTTGAAGGTCGTTTTCTTTGATTTTATAATTGTGTATGAGATCCGCAATTAGCTTATTGGTCTCATCAGTAGTGGTCCATATCCCTTTGGTCAAGTGGGTATAATCTTCTACTGCGGTCAACATCTTAAGGGTATATTTCTTTCCCTTAGGAAGGATTTCCTCCCCAAGGTCATTCTGAACCCCTTGGCAGGTTTTACCGTTGACAATAGCGAATAATTTATCAATCAAAACGCCTTTTAATTCTTCGAATTTGACTTCGAATTTTTCTTCAAGCACTTCGAGTTCTTGCTTGTCTTGATTTCTTTTTCTTTTGTCTTTGACCGATCGGGTAAAGAGTTTCTTATCAATCACCACACCCCTTAAAGATGGGGGGGCTTTGAGGGAGGCGTCTTTTACATCTCCTGCTTTGTCCCCAAAAATAGCACGCAACAGTTTTTCCTCTGGGGAAGGGTCAGACTCTCCTTTGGGTGTTATTTTTCCAATCAAGATATCCCCGGGATTGACTTCAGCTCCAATGCGGATCATACCATTTTCATCCAAATCTTTGGTGGCTTCCTCGCTGATGTTGGGAATATCGTCCGTCAATTCTTCGGTCCCCAATTTGGTGTCACGCACATCAACTGAATACTCATCAATATGAATGGAGGTAAAGATATCTTCCCTGACCACTTTTTCCGAGATTACAATAGCGTCTTCAAAATTGTAACCCTTCCAAGGCATAAAAGCCACTTTCATATTTCTACCTAAGGCCAACTCTCCACGCTGTGTGGCATATCCTTCAGATAGGACTTGTCCTTTGACCACACGATCTCCTTTTTGGACAATGGGCTTGAGATTGATACAAGTCCCTTGATTGGTTTTTCGGAATTTGATCAAATCATATGATTTTTTATCTCCATCAAAAGAAATGAGCCGTTGGTTCTCACTCATATCGTATTTGATGGTGATCTTGTTGGCGTCAACATATTCAACAACTCCATCGCCCTCAGCATTAATCAAAACCCTTGAATCAGAAGCGACTTGTTGCTCTAGACCAGTTCCCACTATGGGAGACTCTGGGCGAAGCAAAGGAACTGCCTGTCGCATCATATTAGATCCCATTAGGGCTCTGTTGGCATCGTCATGTTCCAAGAAGGGAATCAATGAAGCAGATATCGAGGCAATTTGATTGGGGGCCACATCTGTATAGTTGATTTCGTTGGGCGTTACCACCGGGAAGTCAGCTTGATCTCTGGCAATAACCTTATCAGAGGAAATTTGACCTTCCTTATCATAAGGAATATTGGCCTGAGCGATCAACTGATTTTCCTCTTCCTCAGCACTGAGGTAGATGGTATTTTTGAGATCAATTTTTCCATCTTCTACCTTGCGGTAGGGCGTTTCAATGAATCCGAGATTGTTTACTTTGGCAAAAACACTCAAGGAAGAAATCAAACCAATATTTGGTCCTTCAGGAGTTTCGATGGGGCAGAGTCGACCATAGTGGGTGTAGTGAACATCCCGTACCTCAAATCCTGCTCGCTCTCTCGAGAGTCCTCCAGGTCCCAAAGCAGATAATCTTCTTTTGTGGGTGATCTCTGCCAATGGATTGGTTTGATCCATGAACTGCGACAGCTGATTGGTGCCAAAAAAGGTATTGATGACCGAAGAGAGTGTCTTGGCATTGATCAAATCAATGGGGGTGAATACCTCGTTGTCTCTTACGTTCATTCGCTCCCTAATGGTTCGCGCCATTCTCGCTAAACCAACTCCAAATTGAGACGATAGTTGTTCTCCAACGGTTCTTACCCTTCGATTGGAAAGGTGGTCGATATCGTCGATTTCAGCTTTGGAGTTAATCAACTCTATCAAATATTTTACGATGGTAATGATGTCCAATTTGGTCAATACCTGCTTGTCCATCTCCACCTCCAGGTTGAGTTTTTTGTTCATTCGATAACGTCCTACCTCTCCCAGATTATAACGCTGGTCGGAAAAGAACAACTTATCAATGATCCCACGAGCAGTATCCTCATCCGGTGGTTCTGCATTTCTCAACTGACGGTAAATGTGCTCCACGGCTTCCTTTTCAGAATTGGTGGGGTCTTTTTGAAGGGTGTTGTGAATGATCGCATAATCAGCCATATGGGCATCCTCTTTGTGCAGGAGAATGGTTTTCACATCGGCATCAAGAATCATATCGATATGCTCTTTATCGATTAAAGTATCCCGGTCAATGATGATCTCGTTTCTTTCAATCGAAATAACCTCTCCGGTATCTTCATCAACGAAGTCCTCGTGCCAAGTCTTCAACACACGAGCAGCGAGTTTGCGGTCAAGTACTTTTTTGAGTCCAGTTTTTGAAACTTTTACCTCTTCTGCCAGATCAAATATCTCTAAAATGTCTTTGTCACTTTCGTAACCAATGGCTCTAAAAAGCGTGGTAACGGGTAATTTTTTCTTTCTGTCAATGTAGGCATACATGACACTGTTAATGTCCGTAGCAAATTCAATCCATGAACCTTTGAACGGTATCACTCTTGCCGAATAGAGCTTGGTACCATTGGCGTGGAAAGATTGTCCGAAAAAGACCCCTGGAGAACGGTGCAATTGGGATACAACAATTCGTTCCGCTCCATTGATTACAAAAGTCCCACTGGGAGTCATGTAGGGTATGGTTCCCAAAAACACATCTTGAACGATGGTCTCGAAATCTTCGTGTTCCGGATCGGTACAAAAAAGCTTCAATCGGGCTTTAAGGGGTACAGAGTAGGTCAAGCCTCTTTCTATACACTCTTGTATAGAGTATCTCGGCGGATCTACAAAGTAATCTATAAATTCCAGCACAAACTGATTTCTGGTATCTGTGATGGGAAAATTTTCTTTAAAAGTGTTGAACAAACCCTCTTCAATTCTCTCGTCGGATTTGGTTTCCAACTGGAAAAAATCTTTAAAGGATTTGATTTGAATGTCAAGGAAATCGGGGTAGTTGGGTGAGTCTTTGGCTGCTGCAAAGTTGACTCTAGTGGATTGTGGATTCGGCATTTACAATTTTTTATTAGTATCCAAAAAGATGGGTAAAAACCCATCGGGTAGTATGAAACACAAAAGGGTTTAGACTCATGGACGCTTGATCCAAAAGCCTAAACCGATAGTGAGGATAGGTCGTAATTATTTCAGTTCGACCTCAGCTCCTGCTTCTTCAAGCGACTTTTTAAGTCCTTCAGCTTCGTCTTTAGAAACTGCTTCCTTAATGTTACTTGGTGCGTTGTCAACCAATTCTTTGGCTTCCTTCAGACCAAGACCAGTTAATTCTTTAACCAATTTTACTACTGCAAGTTTAGAACCTCCAGCAGAGGAAAGTACTACATCGAATTCTGATTTTTCTTCTGCAGCGGCGTCTCCTCCACCTGCTGCAACTCCACCAGCTACAGCTACAGCTGCAGCAGCGGGTTCGATTCCGTACTCCTCTTTTAAAATATCAGCCAATTCATTGACTTCTTTTACTGTCAAATTAACCAGTTGTTCTGCGAATTCTTTTAAATCTGCCATTTTTATGAAATTGAATGTTCGTGTTTTAAATAATAATAATTTTTTGTGTGTTCGTCATTGAACGATTAGCGTTCGGACAATGTTTTAAGGATTCCCGATAAATTGGATCCACCCGATTGAAGTGCCGAAATAACATTTTTGGCGGGAGATTGAAGTAGGGCAATGACATCTCCGATCAACTCCTCTTTGGATTTAATAGATTCCAAAACCGAGATTTGATCATCTCCAATGTAGATGGCCTCTTCAATGAATGCCCCTTTCAGGACGGGTTTTTCTGATTTTTTTCGAAAATCTTTGATCAGTTTTGCTGGAGCATTTCCAACCTCTGAAAACATCAAAGAGGTATTGCCTTTCAAAACATCTTGTAGGTCTCCAAAATCTTTTTCAGAGGCTTCCATGGCTTTTGCCAACAAAGTGTTTTTTACAACAGACAATTTGATGTTTGCCTTAAAACATGCCCTGCGTAATGCAAAGGTTTGTACTGCATCAAGACCCGAAATATCGGTCAAGTAAAGGTTCTTGGCTGAGGACAATTCCTCAGTTAGAACTTGAATTTCTTGTGCTTTTTGTTCTCTTGTCATTCCTTAAATTTTAAGGCTAAGCCAATTTAGTTTCAATGCCAATTGCAGGACTCATGGTACTGGACATAGAAATGCTCTTAATATATGTT
>Ga0181597_10005894_pt1 | contig 11618 bp, 6 predicted proteins | sample 041ome_5_FD_148647 | JGI IMG/M metagenome (GOLD analysis project Ga0181597, IMG submission 148647) | Coastal salt marsh microbial communities from the Groves Creek Marsh, Skidaway Island, Georgia - 041403US metaG (spades assembly) | ecosystem: Environmental > Aquatic > Marine > Intertidal zone >... | reverse complement strand
GTCCTCGAGGAAAAGTTTTGGTGGTGGTTTTTTATGCGGTGGCGACAGATTCGGGTGGTCTCCTAACGGTCCTAAGAATGGATCTTTTGTGGTTGGGAAAAGTTCACTCTGCGTTTCAAGGAGAAGAGTAAAGACGACGCGCGCGTTGGTGATGATGGGGGTGCACCCAAAACCTCCTTTCGCCATAAAAGCGCGAAACGCAAAAACGACTGCATTTTCATCTTCTTCTTCCTCCGTATCCTCCTCCTCGAGCGGGTTGAAGAATGAGTATAATAACAAAAGAAGGAAAAGAAGAGGCGATTTGAAAACGAACGCGATAAATTTGCGATATTCGATCGAATCGAGTTTAAACACTCTGGCGAACTTGTTTCCACTGTGGATTGTCTTGGGCGCTCTCGTTGGGCTTTTTAACCCAACTGTGGTCGCGCCGCTCTCGAAATCGGAAATCGTGACGCCGGCGTTGGGAATCGCCATGCTCGGCATGGGCGTGACGTTGGACGAAGGGTCGTTGAGGCAAATGCTCTCGGTGAAAGGGTCCGCGCGCGTGTTTCTCGGGTCTTTGTTACAGTTTACCATAATGCCGTTGCTCGGGTTCTTCGTCGGCCAGATGTTCGGGTTGGAGAAGAGCGCGAGACTCGGGTTGATTTTGGTCGGGTGTTGTCCAGGCGGAGCGGCTTCGAACGTGGTGGCGTTTTTGGCGAACGCAAACGTCTCTTTGTCGGTGGCGTTGACGACGTTGAGCACGTGTTTGGCGGCGTTTGCGACGCCGTTTCTGACGAGCAAGTTGATGGCGCCGTTGTTAGTAGCGGCGTCCAAGACGAAAGGCGCGCCGACTGGGATCATCGAGGTTGATTCCATGGCTATGGTCGCTTCCGTCGCGCAAGTGGTGGTAATGCCAGTTATCGCCGGATTTGCGTTGAAGAAGGTCTTTCCGAGAGTTGCGAGGATTGTGTCTCCGGTGTGTCCGTTGTTAGCCGTCGGCGCGGTGGCGTTAATTTGCTCTTCGGTCATCGGGAAACACTCCGAGGCGATCTTAGGTGCCGGACAGGATATTTTGTTTGCAGTTATCTGTTTACACGCGCTTGGGTTTATGTTCGGGTACATCGGTGCGAAAATCTTCGGTTTTCCGAGTCGAGACGCGAGAACGGCGAGTATTGAAGTCGGCATGCAAAATTCCGCGTTGGGCGTCGTGTTAGCCGCGGCACACTTCGCGAAGGATCCGTTGGTGGCGGTAGTTCCCGCGATTTCCGCCACCGTGCACAGCTGCCTCGGTTCTATGCTCGCCGGTTACTGGAGGTTTAAAGACAGAGGCGGTGGTTCTTCGTCTCCGACAGCTTCCTCGTCCTCGTCCATAGATGATGATGGCGTGAAGATTTATTCGTTCTAAAACAATTCGAACAACGAAAGACATGAAAGACAACAGAACGCTTCGTCGATGCTTTGTTGTTACTTTCTATTTTAATTTTTATTAATTAAACGCGTATGCTAAAATTTATCTATGTGCTATAATATCAGGCGGCTATCAGTCGGCCCAATCTTCGCGGAGCCAGTTATCGCCGTGTTTCTTTTTCATCTCCTTCTTTCGCGCTTTTCTTTTTTCGATTTCCGTTCTCGATAACTTTTGGTGTCTAGCTTTTTGAATCTCTCTCATGGCCTCGTCCATCTTTGCCGGGTCGATGTAATTTTCTAAACCAATGTTTCGGTACGCTGCGCCGGCGCCGCCGGGTGGACCAGCCGCGCGACGCCGTTGGAGGAGCTCGTTGACCTCGGCGGTGACGCGACCGGTGACTTTGTTATACGTACCAACAGAGGCGAACCGTTCCGACGCGTCTTCGCCTTCATCGTTCGCGTCGATACGCGCGCTTGAGCGCACGCCTGTCGCGTTCTCCATGGCTATTTTTTCTTGTTCTATTCGGTCGTTTTCCGGTAAACCTTCCAAAGCAGCTTGCGCCCATCGGTTCGGTTTTTCTATGCCGTTGTTCTTTTTATCTTCTCCTTCGTCATCTTCATCTCCATCATCGCTGGCTAGCCCGTTCAAATTTTCTTTCGCGATTCGATCTCGCGCCGCGATGGCCGCCATCATCACCTGCTCCGCTTCTACCGCCGTACATCTCAACGGTAATACCGCACCTAACGCTTCGCATCTTTTCCTTAAATGTGCGTCACCTAATAACAAAGCTAACGAGGTGCACTCATCAGATTCCTTTTTTGTCGTTCCGTGTTGCCTCACCTTCAAATTCATCGGCAACGCCGCTCGCCACATTTGCAACTGTTCCGTTTGGAACGGTCCTTGCCAATTTCCAGAATCGTCTTCGTACTCCCATCCCATTTGCGGCGCATTTGCCGCGACGACGCTCGTACCCGTCGGAGATGGTGGCGATTTTGCTCGTCCGGATCCCCCAATCTCTCCTCTCGCTTCTCGCTCAATCTCCTCCAACTCTTCTTTACTCACGCTCGCGAACAGCGCTCGTTTCTTGTGTTCCGCCAACGCGCTTTCGTCTCTGACAATCTTAATCGTCGTTTCCTCCGGCTCTTCCCACCTCGTCTCTCTCGTTTGTGGGTTGAAGTAATAAAACTCCTCTTGCGTCTGGTCGTACGATTGGACCCATTTCGTCGTCGTCGTCGTTTCCTCTTCGTCTTTTTCTTCTTCTTCTTTTTCTTCTTTCGTTGTTGTTTTCGCCGCCGCTTTTGAATGTCGTTGCCGTAACTCCTCGTACTCTTCTTTACTCGTTGGAAAGTTCACCTCTGGGCCGTCTCTTTTCGGTTCGCACAATTCGTTATCAGTTGCGTGTGCATATTTTAACCTCGCTTTCGATTCCAGTTTCGCTTTTAATACTATTTGTTCAACCTGATGTTGCTGCGCATCGGAGATTTTCGTCGCTTTGGTTGGAAATTTTACCGTCGTCTAAATCGTCCTCGTCAAAAGACTCATCGTTCGTCCGGGGTTTCCTCTTTGCCAACGAAGAAATATCTTTCCTCTTCTTCGTGTCTGCCATTTTCTTCCACTAAACTTCTTTTAGATGGCAATATACTACTACACAAAGCGCAAAACGAATTAAAGTAGAGAGATTATGATGTAAAAATAATGGAGTAAAAATACGAGAGAAATACGACAGAACAAAAAAACGTCTTTGTTCTAATACTAATAATACTAATAATACTAATAATGGGGAAAGGACGCTCCGGCGCGCAGAAGAGGAAGAAGAGGAAGGAGAGAGAAAAAGCTTTAACGGAGTATATTGAGAATTTGGAGCGTTTAAAGCTTGGGCCGACCAAGTTGTGGACCGGGTTGGTGTTGCATCATAAGGATGTGTTTGTCTCGCATGTGATTTCGAAATTGAACGAGACGGATCGGTGGTTCTTTGCAAAGGCGAATAGTGAGAGTTCGGGTGTGCTTGAATACGCCGGGGTAAACGTATCGGGATTAGTTTGGGGTGTTCACGAATGTTCATCCATTTCGACGTTGGAATTGGTGTGGAATAACTTTCTCTGGGGAGAGAAAGATGATAGAGGAAGAGTGGCAGATCAAGCCTGGTTTTGCGAGCAGGTTGCTCAAACGAACAAACTCGAGTTCCTCAAGTGGGCGAGAGAAGTGAAACAGTGCGATTGGGATGAAAGTACGATTAAAGTGGCAGCAGATATAGGTAATCTCGAGATGCTGAAGTACTGCTTCTCGAATGGTTGCCCGTGTGATGAAAAAGAGGCGTGTGAACTAGCTGCTATTGATGGACACCTCGACTGTCTTCGATTTCTTTTCGACAAAGTGAAACCTTCGAGAGATATGGAAGAAAAAGCGGCAATGCAAGCAGCATGCAGTGGTCACGTGGACATCCTGAAATATCTTGTTGAAGAAAGAAAGATATCTGATGAGGTAAAGATTCAGTACGTGTACAACGCTGCAGGGTTTGGCCAACTCGATTGCCTCAAATACTTAGTCGAAGAGGCGAAAACGCCTCTTAACGACTGGGAAGACATCGCGTCCGCTCGGTTTCGCAAGCACCACGAGTGCGAAAACTACTTGCTCGAAAAAGGGTGCCCAGAACCGACGGACGAAGAATACGCTAAATTTGTCCAGGATCGGCAACCAGCTTAGAAGAGAACAGCGAGATATAGAGAGAGAACAGAGAAAGAGAGAGAGAGAGAGAGAGAGAGAGAGAGAGAGAGAGAGAGAGAGAGAGAAAGAGAGAGACACACACGCACTAATATTTTAAAACACACACGCAAGACTTTTTGCAAATTTTCTTTTTTGACCGGCTTCTTCTTCTTCCACTTCTCTTTTTGTACTTTTTTTTTGTCTCCTCCGAGAAGAGTAGGGTTGGATCTTCACATTAAACACCACCAACTTTGCCTCTTCTCCGCGTTGAGGAGCCCATCATATTTTCTCGCTTACGGTCGTAGTAGTACTGTTACGAGAGCGAGAGCGTATTACGTCGTCGAAAACAGCATCGGGGCAGAGGAGGCCCGCGTAGTTTGTTTTGCGTAGAGTAATTCCTCTTTCTCGTAGTATTGTTTTTTGCGCTGCTTTTGTTGGAATTTCATCATCCGAAAGAGAGAGAAAAAAGAACGCATCAGACGAAGACAGAGGAGACGGGATATTATACCACGACTACGAGTTGAAGAGAGAGAGAGAGAGGCGTTTTAGAGAACAACGTTTTTTGAGCGTTTAGTAGTACAACATAGAAGAATCAGAAGAAGAATTTTAGCAGAGAGAGAGAGAGAGAGGGAAAACAACAGAACCAACGAGGACGAAAGAAGAAAAAAGTATGGTGTACGTGAAAGGAGAGGACGGGTTATCGGTGCAAGACTTGACTAAACTAGACATTTCCTCGCTGAACCCTTTATCGCCGGAAATCATCTCCAGACAGGCGACGATTAACATCGGGACGATTGGACACGTCGCGCACGGGAAGTCCACGGTGGTGAAAGCTATTTCCGGCGTGCAGACGGTTCGTTTTAAGAACGAATTGGAAAGGAACATTACGATTAAACTCGGGTACGCGAACGCGAAAATATACGAGTGCGAAGATCCGAAATGTCCGAGACCGGACAGATATTGCGCGTATTCGAGTTCGAAACCGGACGATCCGGATTGTTTGGTGAAAGATTTTGAAGATAAGAAGATGAAACTGATTAGACACGTCTCTTTTGTCGATTGCCCGGGGCACGATATTCTGATGGCGACGATGTTAAACGGCGCCGCGGTTATGGACGGGGCGTTACTTTTAGTCGCCGGGAACGAGACGTGTCCGCAACCGCAAACGAGCGAGCATTTAGCCGCGGTGGAGATTATGCGATTGAAACACATCATCATTTTGCAAAACAAAATCGATTTGGTTCAAGAAAACGCCGCGGCGAATCAGTACGATCAAATTTGTAAGTTTATTCAAGGGACCATCGCAGACGGAGCGCCGATTGTGCCAATCTCTGCGCAGTTGAAGTATAACATCGACGCGGTGTGCGAGTACATCGTGAAGAAGATTCCAGTTCCGGTGAGAGATTTCACGTCCCCGCCGAATATGATTGTCATTCGATCCTTCGACGTGAACAAACCGGGCGCGGAAGTAGACGACATTCAAGGCGGCGTCGCCGGTGGTTCCATTTTACAAGGCGTTTTAAAAGTTGGACAAGAGGTGGAAATCCGACCAGGGATTGTCTCTAAAGATGCGGAAGGTGCCGTAACCGCGACGCCAATCAAAACGAGAATCGTCTCCTTATTCGCCGAACAAAACTTGTTGCAATACGCCGTCCCGGGCGGTTTAATCGGCGTCGGCACAACGTGCGATCCAACCTTAACCAGAGCCGATCGCTTAGTCGGTCAAGTTCTTGGTCAAGTCGGATGCTTGCCGTCCGTATTCACCGAATTGGAGGTGAACTTTTTCTTACTGAGAAGACTTTTAGGCGTCAAGACGCAAGGCTCGGAAAAAGCCGGCAAAGTCTCCAAGTTGAGCAAAGGCGAAGTGTTGATGTTGAACATTGGATCTATGTGCACCGGCGCGAGAGTCGTCGCGGTCAAGAACGATTTGGCAAAGATGCAATTAACCTCTCCGGTGTGTACCAAAGAGGGCGAAAAAGTCGCGATTTCTAGAAGAATCGAAAAGCACTGGCGTCTCATCGGTTGGGGCTCCATCCAAAACGGCACCGAAATCGCCGTATCCGGAAGCAAGTAACCGCGCGAAAACGTAAGAGGACGAGAAGAGAAAGAATTTAATTAAAAAGTACTAGGATAAAGAAAAACAACAACAACAACGGCGAGAACGGATTCGCACAATTTCAATTGCACGTGTCAGAGAGAGATATAGTAAGAGTTTTAATTCAGATGCGTTGTTTCGTTCGTAAGTGTTGTTTGTTCGTTTTTCTCTCTCTCGGCCGCCGCCACAAAAAACTCTTCACTTCAACACAGCGCTCGTCGGTGCGCGAATATTCACACTAAGCATCATCCGAAAAAAGCCCGTACAGCAGTAGCGCGTAATAATAATGTCCACCTCCCCGTGGGTCGCTCTCGCGGCGAAGCGAGAGGACCCGAACGCCGCTCTCAAACGTTTCGACGCAGAAACGTTTCGTCCGCCACCTCGAAATCTCCCGAACGAAACCATCTGCGTCGTCGACGCGAACGCCATCGTGAAAGGACAAAACTTGAGCAATTTGTCCTCAAAAAGCACCAAAGAGGAGGGGGGAGAATTGCTATTCAAAGAGTTGGTGACGACGTCGGCAGTCCTCAAGGAAATTAAAGACGAACACGCGCGAATGAGGCTGCAAAACGACCCGAATTGGCAGCGGTTGCGCGTCTCGGAAGCGGACGAGGAGACGGTGTCGCTCGTGAAACGGTTCGCGCGATTGACGGGGGACATTGGGCAGTTATCGGAACCAGATGTTAACGTCATCGCGTTAGCGTTAAAGTTAGAGAGAGAGAAGTGCGATGGGGATTTGAGTCACATTCGGACGGTTCCGCCGCCGGCGAGGAAATATCGACGCAAAGCGAGCAAGACGGGCGCGAAGCCGCTTCCGGGATGGGATTTCGTGAGCAACGCGGAGGATTGGAAAGAATTGGACGAGATGAACGCGGAGATGGAACGGATGGAGAAAAAGTTAGTGGTTGGGGAGGACGTCTCCGAACGGTTCTCGAAGATTGCGTTGGAGAAGGAGAAATTGTTGCAGAGAGGGTTGGAGGCGAAGAGTTTAGTGAAAGACGACGGGGACGAGAAAGAACGAGAAGAAGAAAAAGAAGCGGCGTACGAAGAAGGCGCGAACGACAAGGACGACGACGAGTGGGAACCTGCGATTTCTAGAACCACGCGAGTTAGAAGAATGAAACGAGAACAAAGAAACAGAGAGCGCGAGGATGAAATAGAAAAAGAACGAGAACAAATAATAGCCGCAGAGATGCAACAACAACAAGAAGAAAAAGAAGAAGAAGAAGGAGATGAAGGCGTGGACGAAAACGCCGGCGTCTCCTTTTTTCAATCCGAACCGGGAGAGATTCCAGACACTGACGAAGACGACGACGATGAAGAAGAAGAAGAAGGAAACGACGACGACGCGCTCAGTCAATACACGGAGAAAACGCAAATCTTGACCGAGGAGCAACAAAAGCACGAACAAAAACGGCAAAACTCTCTCGTTTCCGTCGTCACCGCCGATTACGCCATGCAAAACGTCATCTTACAACTCGGTTTGAAACTGTTCACCCCAGACGGCATGCGCGTGAAAGAAGTCAGACGATGGGTCTTGCGTTGCCACGCGTGCGAAACCGTCACTGCCAACACGCAACGCGTCTTCTGCCCAAAGTGCGGCAACAACGCCTTGGAACGGGTTGAAAAATTCACCGGCTCGGACGGCGCCGAACACTACGGCGTCCGAAACAAACACGTCTTGAAAGGCACGAAATATTCAATCCCGATGCCTAAATCCGGCCGAACGGGTAAAAAGATGGAACCCATCCTCCGCGAAGATCAACTCATCGGACGTAAAATCACCAAAAAAGAGCGCGAATTGAACAACATCTCCAAGAAAACCGAAGACGTGTTCAACTGCGAGTTTAGCGAGGATAAATACGGCGAATACAAACACGTCGGCGACGCGCAAAAGACGATCATAAGCATCGGCGGCGGGAACGTCAAGAAGAATCCAAACGAAAGGAAACACGTCGCCACGAATAGAAGACGCAAGTAGTAGTTTTAGTAGTAGTAATACGAGTATAATACTAATAGAGTATTATGAGTGCAGTTTCGCTGAAAAGAAGATGTCTCTCGTCTCCGCTCTCTTTTCTCGCAAACAAAGTCTATTTTCACACATAAGGGGGGCTTTATCCCTTCCATCATTCTCTTTCTTTAATAATAACAATAACGAAGAATACGCGCGAAACAACGCGTAGTATTAGTAGTACAACTGTAGTGTTTTATTCGATCACAACCGCTCTCTATTTTCAACAACGCCTTCTCTGCCACGCACCACGCGCGCATAATACCACCACGAATAGAAAAGAGAGATCATTTGGATGATTTCTTGTCGTAATAGCTTTGAATTTCCTTTCGTCTTTCCCAGTGCGAATACTTCCAAACCGCCCCGGCGACTAAACCTAAGGACATCCCGATGACGGCTTCTTTCACGAGGTAGACTTTTTGCGCCACGCCGTGGTACACCGTGGGGCCTGCCATTTTATACGCGCGATATCACCGACGAATAAAATCTGATGAAATTGGATCTCCTTCTTTTTCTAATGAGAGACAAAAACCTCGCAGCCTTTTAGGGTTTAAGACCCTAAATGACTACACGCAAAAATTTTCAAAATTCTTTTGCTTGTGAAAAAACAACGAAGACGGCATTTTATATCACACGAAGCACACACACACATACAAGGATGAGGAATACTCGCACTGCTACTATTAAATCGATCGACCCCTCGTCGGTGCACAGAATATGTTCCGGCCAAGTCATCTTGGACATTTCCTCGTGTGCGAAAGAACTCATCGAGAACAGCGCAGACGCCGGGGCGACGAACGTGGAAATTCGAATGCGAGAGTTTGGATTGGAATCCGTCGAGGTGAGCGATAACGGTTCCGGAGTTGCGAGAGAGGACGTGAAGATGTTGACGATGAAATACGCGACGTCGAAACTGAGAACGTTTACGGATTTAGAGGATGGGGTGGATACGTTTGGGTTTCGAGGCGAAGCGTTGTCGTCCTTGTGTGGGACGTGCGAGCGATTGATAATCACCACGAGAACTTCGAGCGACGAGGAAGGCGTGAAGGTGACGTTTGATAAAAACGGCGACGTCGAGACGGAGGAGATTTGCGCGCGGTCGGTTGGAACGACCGTGAGAGTTGAGAAGTTATTTCATCCCTTACCGGTGAGACGGAAACAGTTTGAACGAAACAAAGCGAAAGAGTACGCGAAGTTGTTGCGGGTTTTACAAGGCTACGCGTTGGCCTCGGAAACGAGCGGGTGTCGATTCGTCGCCACGCACCAGCAAGGTAAAAACGGCGCCAGGCAAACGGTGTTGCAATGTCGAGCGTCTGTTTCAAATGGTGGTGGTGGTGGTTTCCGCGATCGCGTGGCGTCGGTTTTCGGCGCGAGAACGGCGGAGAGCGTGTTTGAAATCGACATCGGTTTAGAGCGAGAGAAGAGCGCGGATGAAATTTTAGAAGAAGAAGTAAAAGAAGAAGAAGAAGAGGATGTAGAGGATGTAGATAACGACGACGACGATCGTTTCGGACGATGTACAGGGTGGGTCTCTTTGCCCGGTCTCGAAAATAAGAAAACCTCCGCGCGAGCCTCGGCAGATCGGCAATTCTTTTACGTCAACGGACGCCCGGTAGATTATCCGAAAATCGCGAAAACTCTGAATGAAACGTTTCGCGCGTACAACGCGACGACGACGAACGCAAATTATCCGTCCTGCGCATTGAATTTTGAAGTGCCGAAACATCTCGTGGACGTGAACGTCTCTCCTGATAAGAGAACGGTCATGTTTACGAACGAACACGACATATTGATGTACTTTAGGAACGGGATCAAGAAAGCGTTCGAACGCGCGGTTGGCGGGAACGGAGAAAGAGGGTCGGCGGATGGTCTCGTGAGGAATTTTAGAGCAACCGGGGTGGATCTGTCGCAGCTGCCGATGACGCCCGCAGACGCGTTGATTGATGGCCCGATGAAGGGTACGATGATGATTGATACCGATGAGTTTGAAGTGATTGACGACAGCGATGGAGAACAAGGAAAAGAAGGTATCGCTTGCGCGTTACCCATGCCGCCGATCCAAGTCAAAGAGGAGGAGCCGATGCGAGTTTCCGCCGACGCTTCGACGCAACAACAACAACAGCAGCAGCAAACAGATTTGCAAGCCTTTGGTTTCACTCGAGAAGCTGTACCTGCCACGCAAAGGAGAAACGCAGCCGTTATCGATAAGATTGCGGCCGAAATCGCCGCGGTTGAAAACACGGAGACCAAGTTTCAATCGTTACCGGAGACATACAAGGAACGCGCGGTGATGTTACCGTCGGATTCGGAAAACGACGAAGACGACATTATGGATGCAGATTTCGACCCATTCGCGATGAAAGCGACGATGGCGGGTAAAATTTCGTCGAAGAAGCGCAAAGTAATCGATGATCTAAACGCGACGACCGAAGCGGAGGAGAATGAAATAATTGAAAACGACGCAGACGGCGAGAAAGAAAATAGCTTTGAGCATCGAAACGCTCAACAGCAACGACAACAACAGCAAACGCTTAAAGAAGTCGAGTTTAATATCGATGTCGTTCGCGTAAAGAGGTTGAAACGAGCGAAAAGAGAGAAACGTTTAGCGCTCGAAAGGGAGAAAAAAGCCTCCGCGGATGCCGAGTTGCTGAAAGAAGCTTCTTTACACAACCAAGATAACGCGGCGGCAACCAACGCGCTCATCCGGCGGTTCGATAAATCCGAGTTTGCCAACGTTCGCGTCGTCGGACAGTTCAATCTCGGCTTCATCATTGTCGTTCGCGACAATACCGATATATTCATCGTCGATCAACACGCCAGCGACGAGATTTACAATTTCGAGCGACTACAAAAAACGACGACGTTGAACAAGCAACCGTTGATTCAACCGCAACGGTTGGAACTGTCACCGGCGGAGGAACAGATCGCGAGATCGAACGAAAAGACGTTCTTAATGAACGGGTTTGGGTTTTGTGACGTTGCAACATCTCCTCCCAACTTTCCGGGCGATGAATCCTCCTCCTCTCGCTTGGCGCTCGCCGCGGTCCCGTTTAGCAAAGACACCGTCTTCGACGCCTCGGACGTCCACGAACTCGTCGCAATGCTCGACGAGGGAGAATACGCCGTCCCAGTTCGTTCTCAACTTTCCGTCGGTTTATTAAAAAACTCCGCCGCCGATGCCGGCGGTAGTACTAAAACCGTCCTCCGTCCGAGTAAAGTCCGAAACATGCTCGCCATGAGAGCCTGTCGGTCGTCGATCATGATCGGCGCGCCTTTGAGTCGACGCAGGATGAAGAAAATCTTGCAAAACTTATCCGCGTTGGAGAGGCCGTGGAACTGTCCTCACGGAAGGCCAACCATGCGACACGGCTGTCGATTGTAATATTATAATATTTAGCTATTTTTAGGGGATTTCGACA
>Ga0181597_10005886_pt1 | contig 11623 bp, 10 predicted proteins | sample 041ome_5_FD_148647 | JGI IMG/M metagenome (GOLD analysis project Ga0181597, IMG submission 148647) | Coastal salt marsh microbial communities from the Groves Creek Marsh, Skidaway Island, Georgia - 041403US metaG (spades assembly) | ecosystem: Environmental > Aquatic > Marine > Intertidal zone... | reverse complement strand
TCTTCTATGATCTATCTTTATTACTCTACTATAGTGTGTAAGTGTTAAGTGTGTACGACTAATGTGGAAAGACTTGTTGCATGTTCGTTTGTTTTCATAAAAGTATATAGAAAATTTTACATTTTGCTGCTAAAAAAAAGTAATACAAAGAGAACCTCCTTTCCTTCCTCTCTTTAAACACAGAAACACACAGACACACACACACATTTCTTCGATGTAGTAGTAATGTTCGTCGTTTTTGTTCTCGTTCTCGCGGTTTTATCAGCCTTTTTAATATATTAAATCTCTCGGCGGGTTCGTATTTTAAAACGAAAATTTTCCCGCGCGCGGCGTCACATTAAGAAGAATAAAATCTTCTTCCGCGAGAACTATGTGTCTCTCCACTCTCTCTCTCTTCTTCTTCGCTTTGCGTTTTCACATCGTCGCGTGAAAAAAATCGCAAAGCGCGCTTATCCTCACGCGGAACCGCAACACCCGGCGTCTTGCGGCGTCGAAAAGCCGCCGTTGCCCAAGGCGCCGTCCACTCTTTTACTCCCCGTGGTCACCGGTCCTTTTGCCGCGCGTTCTAATTTATCCGCTTCCAACTGTTTCAACAGAGCTTCTTTCGCCGAGCAACAGCCGCCGCTCGACGCTCCCGCTGCTTTCGACCGCGCGGCAACCCTTCGCCGAAACGCCGCTTGCAACTCTTTCTGCAACGTTTCTTTTCTTTCCGTCACCTCTCTCACGTCCTGAAAAGTTTGTTGAACCGCTTCGGGGAGTTTCAACACTCTCTCATTCGTCTCTCCTTCTTCGAGCACCCACCCGTGGGTTAAAAAACATTGCACCGCACTCTCATTACTCGTCGTCGATTTCCCGCTCTCGAACGCGGCTTTGATTTTCGCGTTCGTTTCAAACTTTACTTTTCGATATTTCTTCTCCGATGGATTTTGTGCGCAGTTTTTGAACAACTTTTCAATCATTTCCAAGCACTCCACGGATTCCACCTGACGTAACGCTTTTTGTTTCTGTTTTATTTTGTTTTTATTACGACGATGATGATAGTGATGATGATTCATCGTGAGCGTCAGATGAATGGGTCCGTGTCGTTTCGAGAAGAGATGACGCGAGAAGACCGATTTTTCTCGAAACGACGAAAGAGAGATAACAGAAGAAAGAAAGAAAGAGAGAGAGAAGAAGAAAGTAAATAAAGCTGCACTGCTAGTAATAGTAGTACCTCGGTGAGTTCTTGGACGGAGTGTCCGGGAGCGTATCCCGCGTACCCCATGATATTAAGATGAGACGCGAGAATAAGAAGTAGAAAAATAACGATTTCTTCTTCTTTTTATCTTTTTTTGAGATGAGTTTTCAAGCGTTTTGTGGCTAAAAATTAGTTGACGAAAACGAGAACCGTTTCATCGAATATCATGATCAAAAATTATTACTTCTTAATATTATTAAAACGAAGCGCGTCATGTATTATATATTTTCATACTCATTAGTATCAGCGCTGCTTTTCTCACTTCTCACGGCGATGAATGATGATGCTTTTATCTTCTCGGCATGGAGAGTTTTTCCGCCCATTGAGGGTCGTATTCGCCCGAATCCACGTTGAGTTGCGGGTTCGCGATTCGCGAGATCGCGACTAAGAGGATTACCCACATGACGAAATAAGACATGCCGAGCATGAGGAAGCCACCCCAGAGAACTTTGAGCGCATCAACGACGGTGTGTAAGGTCGAGGTGATTTCCGCGGTTTCCGATTGAACAAAGTCGCACGTGATGAGTTGGCCGACGGAATCTTCAACGGCCAGAACGTACCCGAGGTTGTTGAAGAGCGCCACGAATTCATCGTAAGCATCAGAGGCGACCTGGTTTTGGCCGCATGTCGCCCCGCCAGCAATTTGCGCGGTGGTAAAATCACATTTCGTGTATTGTCCACCACCCGCAGTTGGGTCGATTTTCCCGGTATCCACGGTTTTTGGAATGTACGCCCAACCGCCGTATTTTTGTACGTCCAAGTAGTGATTTCTGCAGACCGGATCGGCGTAGTAGAGATCGGATTTATCATTTTGACTTTTATACCAGTTGCAATAATCATCCACGGATACCTTGTTGTAAATTTGAGACACTGGACTGCAGGTGGGGCAGATTGCAGGATCCGCCGCTTTCGGTTGTATCTCGTTGATGATGTCGTAGTACGTGGAACGTAAATCTTCGTTGACGCTCGAGGCGGAGTTGTATCGACTCGGGCAAAGAGACGAACCGGTCGGAAACGCGTTTTGAATGTTTGCATCCATGGCAAAGGCATCAAAACCAAGGGCGATGTCGTCGATCAAAGTTCCGATGGTACCAAGAGCGCCAAAGACGATCCAGCACACGATCATGACCAAAGACAAAGTGAAAAAGAACAACATCAACATGGTCGACCAGCCGAGGCATACCAAACCCGTCGCGATGATAGCTACGATGAAAACGATAGCCGCGACGACCATGAAAGACAATTCAATTTTCTCCGCGACACCTTTGATTTGATCATTAAAATCAACCACGGACGATGAGATGTCGACGCTGCTCGATTGCAAATCGGCGAGATCTTCCGACCCTTCTTGGGACGCCTGGACGAGCGCGGCGTACCAATCGTTGATGATCACCTCGAGCGACTTCGTCGTGTTGACGAGTTCGTCTCCGAAATCAGTGACTCCTTTGGACACTTCCGTTCCTTGAGAGAAGACCAAAACGCACCCGATGCCTCCGATGATGCAAAAGACCAGCATCGCCCACTTTGTAATTTTCAGCTGTCTCGAGGTGTACTCCTTGGGTCTGAAACACTTCTCGTCCCAGCAACTCCCGGGGCAGCACATGGCGCAGCATTTCGTGCACACGCGCAAGAACACCACCAAAAAGCACACGATGAACAATAAAGAGGCGATGGCAATCCCCGGAATGGCTGGCGTGACCAGCGTTTCCAGGTATTGCGTGCTCAAATCGCTCGCGGACAAATACGCCGGTTCCGAGCCAGAGGCATCGTTCCGAGGTAACCCCGTGAAGGTTTCGTAATCCATTAGATTGAAATACGTGTCTTCGATCGCGGACGAGCTGTAGCCGTTTTGGATGATCTGCATCAGCGCCGCGTGGCGCGCATCGTCGTTCGCCATCTTTATGAGATAGATTCTTCTTCTTTCACTTCTTCTATAACTTCTTCTTCGGAAGGGAAGGGAATTCTTTATGCAGCTATCTCGTCCTCTCTTAATACTAATACTCCCCCTTTTTTTCGCCAGAAGATTGCTTTTTCAGAGAAGATTTTTTGATTTTTTGTTCAAAGCGCCCTCTTTTTCTCTGTCTGGCGGTTTTTTCGTTGTTGTTGGTGTTCTTTTTTTTCTTTCTGCCTTTTTTTTTCGCTTTTCACTTTGCTTTTTTTTCGCTTTGGGGGGTTTCATTTCGACAACACAGGAGAAAGGAGAAAGAAACAAATGGGAAGATATAATAGGATGGAGAGAGTGATGAGAGAGAGAGTTGAAACGATTTCAGAGAGATGACCACCACCACCTTTATTAATTCTTCCGGGGGAGACGGGGTGCTGCGACCAGCGGCGGCGGATTTGGAGGAAGAGGAGGACACAAAGGATGGCGGCAAAGGAGGAACTTCTTCATCGCGTTGTCACGCGATGATGATGAAAAGTTTTCGGACGACGAAGAAAAGTGTACACACCACCACCAGCGCACGACTCGCTTTCGCTCTGATGAGTATTATTGTTCTTCTGTTCATCTACTTCTCGTCGTCGTCGTCGTCGTCGTCGCTGGTATCATCATCGTTATCCTTCATCTCATCCTCCTCCTCGGGATGGACTTTGCAAAATCGAGCAGCGAAAAAGTTGATGTTGTTGGACGCGACGTCTACGAAAACGCACAACGCGGATGCGTTGGCGCAGCTCTTATTGAATGATAACGACGAGAATGATAACGATAACGAAGGAGGAGACGACAAAGCGACGACGAGTGATGAGGAAACTGACTCCGATGGTGTCATGGACGATGCGATAAAAGTAGAAAACGATTCGTTCAAGATTGAGATAACGCGGAACGCGCACCTGTCGCAAAGATACCAGAACGAGGTGAGAGAGTTGGGGAAGAAAGAAAACGACGCTTGGAATAAAGCAGCAAAGTGGAAGAAACAAGCGGCGGTGAAAGTGATGATGCGGAGTAAAGAGCTTGGGAAGCGAGCGATTTTGAGCTCGACGACGAGGAAAATGTCCATCAATCCGCCGTGTAAACCGATACTCGTCGCGAGGGAGTCCATCGTGGATGCGCCGAAAGCGGTGAGCGCAATCACTCAGAGAGCATGCCGACAAAAATACGTCGAACTGCCGGAGGTGAGCATAGGACTCGTTTTAAGCGATAAGGACAACAAGTTCGCTCGTGATCAAGGAGCAGTAGAGGCTATCGTTGCAAAAGTTAGGGATCAAGTACAAAAGAAGTTGAAGGCGAGCGAGCTGATTGTTTTCTTAGACGGCGATATCGTCTCGAGTCATCTGTTGGAGAACCAGAACAAACCGTTTTCAAAAAATGCTTTAAAAATGACATCGAGGGCGAACGATTGGATGTTTGCGTCGAAGCATAGGAACGGGAATGCGCGTGTATTCAACAAGATGATGCGAGGGACGAGAGCAGAATTCGCGTTACTCTTGAGAGAGGAAGATTTTCTCCATCGCGACGGAATGAGTAGCGGTAATAGCGGTAGTGATAGCAGCAGGGATGGCAATAGTAATACAGATTTAGATGCGAGGGTACGGAATATCGTCGCATGGGCGAACGAAGCGTTGAAGTTGCTCAAGAGAGACGAGCATCTCGCGATGGTGACGCCGCAAAACGCCGAGTATTCCTCTTCTGCTACTCAGAACGAACAGGCGGTACAAATAAAACCTCCGAGCTCGTCGGCTAAACCAAACTTGGCATTTTTCGATGGGCGCCGAAGGCAGCCAGTGCTTGAGCAGCAACAGCAAAAAGCGAAAAATTTCGCGTCGGAGGAAGAAGAAGAAGAAGAAGAAGACAAAGAAGAAATTGCGACATCCACCGTGGACGAGCTCGGGAAAGATCATCTTCGCTACGCGACGCCTATTTTTGTTCGTCCGAATGCTTTACACCAGATTGGTGGTTTTGAAGAGTGGGGAACATGCTCAGGAGATGTTCTTTTCGATGAAACTTTGCGCGAGATGTCCATTCGTCTCTGGAGAGGTGGTTTTAAGAGCGCTGCTTTTGGTATTCCTGAGGTTTCCAAGACCGCATCTTTTTTCTCTCGGGCGAGTAGCGCAAAGAAAGGGAACAAAATTAGTGCCTATGCAAATTTCGCAAAGACGGAAATTTATCCTAAAAAACGATACGATATGCCGTGGGATAAGAGCGCGGATGGAATGTGGCCATTTCTCGTGCCTGGATTAACTTCGGATGATATCATCGAGGCTGAGATGCGCGTCGAACGCGTGCGTTCAAAAAGATGGAAGCCTTTCGACAGTCCAACCGTCGTCGGTAACTGTTTTCCTCCAGACGTTACGGCAAAAGGAGATCCACCAAAGTCCATCCTGAGACAATGCAAGTCTTCTGCAACGCGAGAATTCCCGGTTGCAACGTTAGTCATGCAGTATTTCAACAGAAAAGCTGGTGTGAAGAAACTTTTAGAATCTTTGGAAACGCTTTCATTACCGGTGGAGATTATTATCAACGACGATTCGCGCACGGAGCTTGCCGCATTTTCAAAGTTCTCCAAAAAGCAGCCGAAGAAAAACTCGTTCATTTTGGCGATGCCGAACGACGTGCACGAGATTCGCGCGTATAATCGGTTAGCTCTGATGGCGTCTGCGGAAATTGTAGCTTTGATTCAAGACGATGATTACATGCCTAAAGGAGACGCTTGGCTCTCGAAAGCGATTTCATTATTCAAGAAGTATCCCAAACTGGGCTTACTAGGTGGATACAGAGGTCGCTTAGATGACGGAACGAAGATGATACCTCAGCAAAATCAAAACGATGGTTCTAAGTACGGCGCCGAGCCAGAGAAGGACCGCGCGAAACGAACGAAAGATATTTTATTCAAGGATGTCTCCGTTAACGTTGACTTTATGTTTGCCTATAAAGTAAACTTAGCTCCGATGATTACGAGACGATCGTTGTTTGCTGAAGTTGGTGGTTTTAATCACAACTTTTCCTGTCCAGGACAACCCGGCATTGGCTTGGATTTCGAGTTATCTATTCGCATGTGGAGGTTAGGACGTTCTGTTGGTTTATACGATTCGAAATTTAAACACGGCGTCGGCGACTCAAAATTTTCTGGCACTCACTCTGGCATCGCAAAGACCAAACGCAAAGCGAACGAGTTACGGAATAATCTCTTGCTCTACTCCATGTATCCTTCGTTTCACCACAAGAAAGGCACGAGTAAAGTAATCAGTGAGAATAAGAAAATGGTCGACGCCAAACTGATGAGTAAAAATAGAATAACCGCGGCGAGGAAAAAGGAAATCGAGAGACTCGCGCGAGCCGATATCGAGCAAGGGAAGAGAATGCGCGCACGACAGAATCGAAGATCGAGAAATTCTGGATAACGATGATGAATGATGATGTGTCTCTTTTTGTTGTTGTTCTAACACGTAGTCGTAGTAGTAGTCAGTAGAAATAGTTGAATACTCAATTTTTAACAGGGCAAATTCGAGTTTGTCCTATAGAATGAAGAACACCAAGCACACTCTTCTTCAAAACTTTTTCTCGAAAGACGATACTATTTTTTACCGTAAGAAGAAGGAGACGGAGAAAATAAACGTGAACGCAAAGAGTACTATACCTCCATCATCATCGTCGTTTTCGTTTACGTCTTCATTATGGAATTGAGCGACCGAGAAGGGTTCGTGCGCGCGTGCTTGTCGAAAAGTCCAAAATCGTTTCACCAGTTCGTCGTCGAATCGTGCGAACGCGTCTCCCGCGTTTTTGACGAAGAAAAGAAAAAGGAGAACAACATTTCGAACAACACCGAGGAGGAAACGATCATAGAAGACGGCGTTAGGATGATTTTAATCGAAACGGCGAGGTTAAACGTGCAAAGAGACGAGTTAGAGCGGACTTTGAAGGAGGAGATTTTCTTCTCGTCAGAAGCAAAAGAAGAAGAAGAAGAAGGAGATGAAGGAAAAAATCTTCTGACGAGGACATCTGACGCTCTCGTGGACGGTGTATACCCTTTCGTGAAAGGTGTTCAAAATATACTCGAAGAAATTGAAGAAGACGAAGGCAGGGTAGATGGTAGTGGAGGAACGAGTCGCGGAATAAAACGTTTGGAATCGTGCGAGGTGAGAGTGGACGCCGTCGTCGCGGAGAAAAACTCGAGCGAGTACCGAACGCGGTTGGAAAACCGCTGGCACTTTGCAGAAGAAGATAGCGATGGCTTGAAAAGAAGGTCAGAGTTGAAGTTTGCGTGCAGCGAAGAAGAAGGTGAAATGCTATCGAACGCGCTGAAAGAAGCGCTGAGAGCGGCGGAAAATGCCCGATTATGAAAAAGACAACGTTGTAAAGTTCGTATATTGCCTTGTTTTTTTAACTACATGTTCGCAACGCTTGATCAATATTATACAAATTTCTATTTGGTTTCTATTTGGTTTCTATACTTATCATCATCAAAATATGCTTAATTCGATTCGGACGATCCTTTACTCGAGTACCGATGTCTCAGAGCATTGCCAAAGAGAATTGCGGAACTGTCCTGCTCGCTTTTACCCATCGCCGCGTCTTTCTCGTTCTCTTCGTCCTCTTCGTCCGGAGGCGGGCATTTGGGATAATATTCCGCTTTGATGGCACTCGCTTGCCACTCGTTATCATCTTGGAGAGACTCCTCGGACCCGAGAGACGCTTCGCCTTCCTTGTCGACAACCTCAGGAATATCAATCGGGTATCCCAACACTCTAAAATCTGCCTCGTACGTGTCCAGAAAATCCGCGATTGTCTTCGCCGGCAAGTCCGGGTTGTTTCTCCAACACTTTCGAACTTCAGCAGAAGCGATATCGTTTTCTTCGCTCACGTCGGGCAATTCGATTTTATCCGAAAACCGCTTCTGCAAAAACGAAATCAAGTTGGGTTGCATCTTCTTGTTCTCGTTTACTAATTCGCCAAAGTTTCGACGGAAAAAAGACGTGGAAAACGATCCCTTTCTGGACTCCGACGGAAACTCCTCCGTTTCCTCTAAATACTTTTGCTTCTCCAAACCTTCCACGCGAGGATCCGGGCAAAAACCTTTCGCGTTGCCAAAACACTTCTCGAAACTGAACAACTTTTCTACTTTGTTCGCTAAGACTACTTGTGGATAATCGTGCGAATTCTGCGACGTGACTGGTTCTTCGTCCTTGGCCTCCTCGCCGGCGAAAAATTCGCTCTCGTCGTCGTCATCCGTAAACGTTTCATCGCACGCATCTATACCTTTCGAATCAAATTTCGTCCTCTTATAACACTGCAATCTATCGTCCACGTTTGCCCAATTCTCCATCTTATCCGTGGCCCATTTACCGAACGCTTCGCACGTCTTTTTCTGATTGTGCGGGAACTCCGCCCGATTGGAGACTTTCGCCCAACGAGGGTCGTATAAAAACTGCGACTGAAACCTATCGAACGGATTCCTACAAATAGCAAAACTATCTTGCACTAACTTCTTCGGTTGAGCGTGCCACGGCGCGACTTCTTTATCCCATCCCGGCGCAATTTCGTACGGTCTCTTCTCGTTACACGCGCCTATTCTCCCGCCTACGCTTCCCACCGCGCTCTCTACCAGCGTCCCGCCCGCTTTCGGCACGTGCACGAAGCTCGGCAACAGTTGACCTTCCTCCTTTTTCTCGTTCTTCGTTGTTGCAATCATCTCCTCGTCAAAGTTCTCCGGATTGGAGTAGCACCCCGGCATGGAGCACCACGAGAGCGCGGCTTCTTTTAAAATCTCCATGTTTTTCAAGTGCATCTTATACACTCGCAATAAGAGCCAAGGGTGCCCGACTCGACTCAACGCCACCAACGGGGCGACGAGAAATAAAATCGCAAAAAACGTCCACGTGTGCGCGCGATTCTTATTCTTCATGATTGGTTTGAGCAATAACGGCACGTTTTCTTCGTTTACTGCTCTGTCGTTTACGTCGTCATTTATATCTTTGTTGTTGTTATCGTTTGTCTTCTTCTTCTCCTTCTTTGATGAAAAGCGCATCGTTTCTCGTTTTTCTTCCGCGTCCTCCCAAATCCAAATTCTTTCTTCAGCACAAAAGTGAGTGATATTATGCTATTACTAATACTCTGTATATTTGCTGCTGTTCAAACTATTCACCTCCTTCTCCTTGACTTCTTCTTCTTGACTTCTTCTTCTCGACTTCTTCTCGTCTTCTTCTTCCGCGTAACGCTACTCTCTTCTTTTATAAAGAAGCACCGAGCGTTGATTTTTATTTTTTGTGCCGCGAGAAGGGAGGATGAGAAAAAGAAGAAGAGAAAAGAAAAAGCTGTTGGTTGTTACGATTTGATAGTAATAAACAACAAAAGATGATGATGATGATGATTACGATGATGGGTATTTGTATGCACACACACGCGTCGCGTTCATATAAAAAAGCGGACTCGATTTTTTGCTCATTCGAGCGCTTTCGCCCAGGACGACTCGCTTTCGTCGTTGGCGACGTTCCAGACGAACGCGCTCAAATCGTCTATTTCTTTCTCAGTCAGTCGTTTCGCGAACGTGCACTTACCTTTCCCGACGCAGTTTTCCCCGTAACCGGGCATTTTATTCTTCCCCAACGATATCACTTCCGCCACGTCTTCTTTACCGTTCGCGCCGTTCTTTCGCAAGTCTTGAAGCGAGAGCGTTTTGCCAGCTTCTACGATATTTCCACCGGCGGCGTGGCATCCGATGCATCCTCCGGCGCCTTTAAAAAGCGCTTTGCCGTTGTTCATGCTGCTAATGTTTGAGTCTTCTTCCATCGTCATCGTCGATGCCGTCGCCGGAGAAGGAGGAGAAAAGTGCATGGGAAGCAAAACGCACGCGACGAAACACCACGAGGAGACGAAAACAGTTGAAGACCACTTTTGGTGCTTTTGATGCAATTGCCACAACGACGACGACTTCAAACGATTATCATGATTGTCTCTCTCTTCTTTTCCTTCTTCTCGATGCAACGACAGGTCCCCGAAGTTCCGTCGTGTGCTGCGAGTACTGTGACTCGAAAGCTTCATCGCTTTCTTCGTCTTCATCTCAACCTTTTCAGAGGAAGGGGAAGAGGATTTTGCGACGAAGAACAGACTGCTGCTCCCCATCATCAGGGTAGTATTTTTAGTAGTATTCCCTCTATTCCGAGGAACAATGAAAGAAACAGACGACGATTCAGACGACGAGTAACAAGTCCCTTTGTCCTTTATTCTTATCAGACTGTTTATTGTGTGAGTACTATATATACAAGACGTAAGCTGCGTTTCATTTTATACAACTGGAGAGGAAAAAAGTGGAGAAAAATGCTCCTCACAACACAAAAAGAGGCATTTCGGAGAGACACCAACCACCGCACGCGTCGTCGCATGGAATCAACCTCGTCGTCAGTTGCACGAGTTCGGAGGCCCGTCGTCTGCGCTCGTGCACGCGTACGTTGCCTGAAATGCTGTCGCACCAAGGAACATGTCGGTTGTGCTCGTGGCAGAACCGATGCTCCAACCAGAAAGTTCTTGAGTAAAATCCAGTGCTCCTTTGAACATCATTTCCATGGTCGTCACGCTTGAAACGTCCCAGCTAGATATATCGGCGTTGAAGGATCCCTGATTTTCAAACGCACCATTCATGTTAGTCACCGCAGAAACGTCCCAGTATGGCATCATTCCGATGTAGTTAGTAGTCGAATCAGGGAAATTTTTGCCGCTATACTCTTTACACAAACCGTCGATAGGTGCTTCCGCGAGACACCCTGTGACGTGCGTCGCAAAGTCACTATCAGAAATTGATCTACAACTTCGATACCACTCAAAGGATGAATCCCCCCCGTAGCTATCACCCCATGATCCTGAAGACGCCCAAATACACTCGCCGTTTGATGTGCGGTAATTGATACTCGCGCAATCGTCACATTTGGAACACGTCTCAAAGCACTTCGTTGGATCCGATACGATCATAGACGTCGCACCATCGCACGTTATTCCTGTAAAACTCCCCAAACTTCTTCTACTATATGTGGCACTCATGCAGTATTTCGACCTTCGTAACTTGCACGAGTTCGGAGGCCCGTCGTCTGCGCTCGTGCACGCGTACGTTGCCTGAAATGCTGTCGCACCAAGGAACATGTCGGTTGTGCTCGTGGCAGAACCGATGCTCCAACCAGAAAGTTCTTGAGTAAAATCCAGTGCTCCTTTGAACATCATTTCCATGGTCGTCACGCTTGAAACGTCCCAGCTAGATATATCGGCGTTGAAGGATCCCTGATTTTCAAACGCACCATTCATGTTAGTCACCGCAGAAACGTCCCAGTATGGCATCATTCCGATGTAGTTAGTAGTCGAATCAGGGAAATTTTTGCCGCTATACTCTTTACACAAACCGTCGATAGGTGCTTCCGCGAGACACCCTGTGACGTGCGTCGCAAAGTCACTATCAGAAATTGATC
>Ga0181597_10005875_pt1 | contig 11637 bp, 9 predicted proteins | sample 041ome_5_FD_148647 | JGI IMG/M metagenome (GOLD analysis project Ga0181597, IMG submission 148647) | Coastal salt marsh microbial communities from the Groves Creek Marsh, Skidaway Island, Georgia - 041403US metaG (spades assembly) | ecosystem: Environmental > Aquatic > Marine > Intertidal zone >... | reverse complement strand
GAACTGGCCGATTTCCAAATAATACTTCACCAAAAACTGAAAAAAGCAAGCATGCGCTTCCCCCTATTGCAGAGGCCGTGAATACCTTGCGTATATCCTCTACTGAAGTGTGTCTAATTATGCCTTTGTGACTGCCAACGAGCAAAAATGATAGTAAATAACACAAAATGATTAGCGTCAGTGCTTGAAAATCAATGATGTTCTGAGCAGCGTCTAGATTGAATCCAAATCTAAAAGTTATAGCGATGACCAGACTAAGGCATGAGGATAATACATCCAACGACAAAACGATGAACCTTGAAAGGATGCTGTTTTGATAAAATCTAAAAAGAAGACTAAACATGGCGTTGTTGCAATATGGCATCAATATATCCATTATTCCAATGGATACGCAAACTGAATTGCTGCAATTCTATAAGGATACTTGTCTATAACTTGTCTCATTATCCAAAAACCACTGATAAGCCAATGTTATGCCCTGCGCTAAGCTAACCTCTGCTTTCCATCCCTGGCTTTCCATTTTTGAATTGTCCATCAATTTTCTAGGTGTACCGTCCGGTTTTGAGCTGTCCCAAATGATTTCTCCTTTATGACCCACAGTAGACTGTATCAATTCTGCCAATGATTTGATTGTTAAATCAACTCCTGTTCCAATGTTGTACAAGTGTTCATCCAAAGAATTTTCAAGGGCGTGTAATACCGCCTTACCTAAATCATCTACATAAAGAAACTCACGCATTGGGGTGCCGCTGCCCCATAACTTAACAGGGGTGTTTCCAGCCTCCTTTGCTTCATGAAACTTTCTTATCATAGCTGGAAGAACGTGGGAGGTCTTCAAATCAAAATTATCATTTGGACCATAAAGATTGGTTGGCATCAGAGAAACATAATCCCTGTTATACTCTTTTCTCAATGCCTCTATCAACTTAACCCCTGAGATTTTTGCAATGGCATACCATTCATTAGTGGGTTCTAAGGAATCTGTGAGTAGATATTCCTCTTTTAAAGGTTGAGGAGCAAATTTTGGATAAATACAACTACTACCTAAAAAGATGAATTTTGACACATTGTTTTCATGTGCTGCCCGTATTAAGTTGTTTTGAATCAACATATTGTCCATCAAGAACTCATAGGGGTAAGTATCGTTAGCTAATATTCCACCAACTCTTGCCGCTGCGTCAATTACGACAGAAGGCTTTTCTGCTTTTATGAATTCATTAACGGCAGCTTGTTTCCTTAAATCTAATTCGCTAGAAGACCTGCCCATTAGATTTTTATATCCGGCTTTTTCAAGGGCTCTCCAACATGCTGAACCCACCATGCCCCTATGACCTGCGATATAAATTTTTGCGTTTTTAAAAAGCATTACTCAAAGTAGTTTAAGGTTTGATACCCACCATCTTTTAAATAGCGATCTTTTTGCATCAATTTTAAATCGGAAGTCATCATATCGTCTATCAATTCCGCTAATTGAATTTGCGGCTCCCAGCCTAATTTCTCTTTGGCCTTGGTAGGGTCTCCTATCAATAAATCCACCTCTGTTGGGCGGAAATACTTTGGGTCAATGGCTAAAACCTCTGTACCCGCCGCAATCTGATATTCAGGATTGTTACATTTAACGATTTTCGCAACCTCATCAACTCCTGAACAACTAAATTCTAACTCAACACCCACGTGGTCAAAAGCCATTTTAACAAAATCACGAATCTTTGTTGTGGTACCTGTAGCAATTACCCAGTCTTCAGCTTCATCGGCCTGAAGAATCATCCACATCATTCGGACATAATCCTTGGCATGGCCCCAGTCTCTTTGTGAATCCAGGTTTCCTAAGTACAATTTATCTTGAAGCCCCAAAGCTATGCGCGAAACGGCACGCGTAATTTTACGGGTAACAAAAGTTTCCCCTCGTATTGGACTTTCGTGATTGAATAAAATCCCGTTTGAAGCAAACATACCGTAAGCTTCTCTATAGTTTACCGTTATCCAATACGCATACATTTTCGCCACGGCGTAAGGCGATCTTGGATAGAATGGTGTTTTCTCTGTTTGAGGAACTTCTTGAACCTTTCCGTACAACTCTGATGTAGACGCTTGATAAATTCTTGTCTTATTCTCTAATCCTAGGATGCGAATAGCCTCTAATAACCTTAATGTTCCTATACCGTCTGCATCTGCAACATATTCCGGCACATCAAAAGATACCCGAACGTGACTCATTGCAGCTAGATTATAAATCTCATCCGGTTGAATCTCCTGAATCAATCTTACAAGATTTGTACTGTCTGTCATGTCTCCAAAGTGCATAAAGAAGTTAGCACCGTCCACATGCGGATCTTGGTAGAGATGATCTATTCTGTCCGTATTAAATAATGATGTACGGCGTTTTAAACCGTGTACTACATACCCTTTTTTTAAAAGAAACTCCGTTAAATAGGCGCCGTCTTGACCTGTGACCCCAGTAATTAATGCTGTTTTTGACATATAAAATGAACTTCTAGATCTTTTAAAGTCCTAAAATATTGAATCGCCATTGATTTCAACTATTTTTCTTTCAATCTTCGTTACAAAAGAGTTGAATTCCAATGTACTGTTCCCCTGATTTTGACTATAGCGCCAATTTATAATACATTTACAACAATCTTAGAGTTTAATTCAGTTTAAACTCTTAGTTTACCAAACCAAACAAATGAAATCATGAGTTCATCGTTATTTCCACTGGTTCCGCCTTTCGTGGCTGTTGTGATATTATTTGCACGGCTATTAGTGAATTTCGGGTATAAATTTGGCTTAGTAGATAAGCCGAATGAAAGGTCGTCTCACATAGGTGAGATTCCCCGGGTTGGTGGAATAAGCGTGTTTATTCCATACTTACTTTTAGGGCTGTTTTTATTTCTCTCAGAGTCCGCATCAATTGAATTAAATGCTCCATATTGGATAGGACTAACGATTATTATACTTCTCGGGACATTTGATGATCGACTGGATTTAGGCAGCACATTGAAATTCTTTATTCAATTTGCTATATCCACATACTACGTTGTGGTGTCCGGCAATTATTTAGATAATCTATACGGACTATTTGGTGTTTATGAACTGCCTAATTGGTTTGGCTTGACTTTGAGTATTATTACAGTTGTTTATTTAATCAATGCGGTAAATCTTATAGACGGGGCTGATGGTTTAGCTGCTGGTACATCGCTTTTAAGCCTTTATCTTTTCAGCTCTATTCTCGGAGGCAATCATCATATGTTCTCATTCGCCTTCCTTGGATTAGGCTTAATCATTTTTATGGGTTTCAACTTTTCAAAAAACAAGAAAATATTTCTTGGGGATGCCGGCTCTTTGGGGTTAGGCTTTGTTTTGGCAACCATGGCAATGGAATTTTTACATAGCGGAAATCATAATGTTGAGAATCTTAATTTAAATCCACACATCGCAGCAATTCTAATATTAGGTTATCCAATTGCTGATACTATGCGCGTATTTATAATTAGAATTGCCGCAGGTGTTAGTCCGTTTAATGCGGATAGAAGACACATGCATCATGTTCTATTGGATAAAGGGTTTTCACACTTTGGAACAACAACATTTATTATGTTTTGTGTGGGATCAATCGTTATTATGAATAAGATGCTCGCTTCTTTAGTGAATAGCCATTTTATTATTTTGCTAAACGTTGGCGTAATTCTCTTAATTCATATGTTTGTACGCCACCGTTCAACTCAGTTGAGGTTATTTTGGCGATCTTTTTCAAGAACAGTCTTTAATCCTGTTAAAAAGATCTGGAATAAATATGTTACCAATTAGTTTGGATGATATTATCTCATACACTCCTGAATTGAGCCATTACTCTTACGTAGTGGCTTTTTTGTGTATTATTCTTGGGTTATTATGGGGCCGATTCAAAGCAATGCATGTTTTTGGGTTTACGGTCTTAGCGCTTCTCCTCTCCGGAGTGATGGGCATCCGACATATTTATAATGCTGCAGTCAACCCATCCTTACTAACGGTAATGGCCCTAATTGCCTTGACAAAGGTCTTAAAAAAACAAGTGCGGATTGATCTTGCCTTGAAACGCATTGGAAATGAGAAGAGACTTTTTCTACTTTCTGTTTCCACATTTACTGCTTTGTTAAGCGCAATTGTCAACAATACTCCAATTGTCGCACTTTTAATTCCTGGAATTAAAACTCGAGTCAAAGAAAAAGGCTGGAATGCACGTTTGTTTTTACTGCCTATATCATTTGCTGCTGTTGCTGGAGGAACAATCACACTCATTGGGACATCAACCAACTTGGTGCTCAATGGAATGATGATGGAAAACGGGATTCCTGAATTTAGATTTTTCGACTTTTTGGTCCCTGGTTTATTGGTCACTCTAGGCGTTTTAGTAACCTCCATATTATTAGCTCCCATTATTCTTAAAACGAAGCATCAAGACATTACCTCTAAATCGCTTTCAGAGAGAATTTATACCACTGAACTGAAAGTGATTCCCAACGGATCTATGGATGGAAAATCCGTAAAAAAGGCAAAACTCAGAAACTTACGGAATCTATTTTTAGTTGAAATCTATCGGAAAGGGGAGTATATTTCTCCTGTTACTCCGGAAGAGGTTTTACAGGCCAATGATATGCTTTTTTTCACTGGTGGAATAGAACATGTCAAAGAGCTCTTGGACCAATTTCCTGAGGGTCTCAAAAACGTCGAAGCTAAATTTAAAGTTGAAGGAAGATCAAATCTACTAGAGGTTATTGTCCCCAATAATTCAGATTTAATTGGTCGTCCATTGAAGGAAACCAATTTTAGAGAACGATACGATGCGGCTATTGTTGGAGTTCAAAGAGAAGGACAGCCCCTAAAAGGGAAAATTGGTAGAATTGTTTTACAAATGGGTGACCTTTTGTTGCTCGCCACCGGCACAAGCTTTCATGAAAAAAATGCTAAAGAGAGAACTTTACTCGCTATTGAATCGTACGCTAGAAGGTCTGATTCTACAGTAAAACGTGAAAAGTATTTTTTACCGAGTTTATTGGTAATCGTACTCTTAGGCGTCTTTTTGAACTGGACCTTATTATTAACCTTAGGAGTGATGCTCATTAGTGCTATAATTTGTGGGTTGACTTTTGCCGAACGCATAAAGAACGAATTTAACATACAACTCTATGCGCTTTTAGTACTCTCCGTTGCATTCGGATCGGCAATTGTTGAAGGTGAACATGCTAGTTATTTTTTGGAGATGATAAATTTACCTGAAAACAGCCGTGTGGCTATATTCATGCTTTTCGGGATTACTTTACTCTTCACCAACTTCATGACTAATGTTAGCGCCGTTGCGATTGCTTTTCCAATTGGAGTGGCCATCATGAAGCATTATGGTTTAACACATCTTGAGGTGTTCTTGCCCATGGCATTTGCAGCTAGCGCGAGTTTTCTTACTCCTACAAGCTATCAAACACACTTAATGGTTATGGGAGCGGGTGACTATACGAATCGAGATTTCTTGAAGATGGGCCTTCCAGTCCTTTTGGTGTATACGGCTATTGCACTGAGTATATTATTGTAATGTTCACGCAGCAATTTTACATTCAGGTTTTTTCCATTCTATTCGGCTCAACTTAGTTGTTCCAGTAATATCATGCGGGTTATGGGAATCTGTAGATGGGAAAAGTGTTTTACCTTTAGTGTTCACCGGATTTTTTAGCGCGTATTTGGTATCAAGCATACTAAGAATACTACCAGTTAGGGTGTATTAATTGACGCTTCCAATTAGGAATTAGTTATTAGAATTTTCATCTTGCGCGCTCAATTAGTTAAGTGAATAACAACGTGGGCGAAAAACTCCACATCATTCCGCACCAACACTCGGTTTCAAAACAAGACCGTGAGCAACAAAACGGACATAAAGGACATGTTTTGTGGTTCACAGGCCTCAGTGGTAGCGGTAAAAGTACCGTTGCTTCCGCAGTTGAACGAGAGTTATATAAAAAGGGGTATCGAACTTTCATATTAGATGGTGATAATGTACGAGCTGGGCTGAATAGCGATTTAGATTTTAGTGCCCAATCTCGGGAAGAAAATATCCGTCGTATTGCACACGTTAGTGCGCTTATGAAAGACGCAGGTCTAATCGTTCTAAGTGCTTTTGTTAGCCCGTATGCTAAAGATCGAGATTTTGTGCGGTCAGCATCCGATAATGACTTTTCAGAAATTTTTATTAGTACACCTTTGGAGGTTTGTGAACAACGCGATGTGAAAGGGCTTTATGTAAAGGCTCGAGCTGGTGAGATTAGTAATTTCACAGGTGTTAGCGCTCCTTTTGAGGAACCAGCTAACCCAGAGTTGGATGTGCCAACCCATACAATGAGCATTGAGGAAGCAACCGAAATGGTTGTATCCTACGTTATAGAACATGTCAAATTAGATTAAAATGTCAAATAATTATTCGTTGACACATTTGGAGGAATTGGAAGCTGAAGCAATCTACGTGATTAGAGAAGTTTATGCCCAATTTGATAATCCCGCAATCCTGTTTTCAGGAGGAAAAGATAGTATTGTGGTGGCTCATTTAGCGCGAAAGGCCTTCTTTCCAGCCAAAATTCCGTTTCCCTTTGTACACATTGATACCGGCCACAATTTTCCGGAAACTATGGAATTTAGAAACCAACTCATTAAAGACTTAGGCGTGCAGTTGGTAGTAGGGTCCGTTCAAGAGAGTATAGATGAAGGAGCTGTGGTGGAAGAAACTGGGCTTAATGCATCTAGAAATGCGCTACAGACTACCACTCTTCTAGACACTATTGAACGCAATAACTTTGATGCTTGTATGGGTGGGGCAAGGCGAGATGAAGAAAAAGCTCGGGCAAAAGAACGTTTCTTCTCACACCGCGATGACTTTGGTCAATGGGACCCAAAAAATCAGCGCCCTGAACTTTGGAACCTTTTTAATGGTAAAAAGCGTATGGGAGAAAACTTTCGAGTGTTCCCTATTTCAAATTGGACAGAGATGGACGTCTGGCAATATATTCTTCAGGAGAATATTGCTATTCCTGAGCTGTACTTTGCCAAAGAACGCAACGTTATTTGGCGTAACGGGTCATGGCTTCCTGTTAGTGAGCACATTACCCTTCGCGATGGAGATGAACCTCAAATGAAGATGGTACGATTCCGTACGTTAGGTGATATTACTATTACCGGTGGACAAGAAAGTGATGCTGATACTTTGGAAAAAATTGTCCAAGAAGTTGCTTCTTCTCGCCAGACAGAACGTGGTAACAGAGAGGACGATAAAAGGAGTGAAAGCGCGATGGAAGACAGAAAGCGTCAAGGTTACTTCTAATTTTCAAATACGAAGAAAATACAATGGAAAACAATTTCGATACACAAAGTTATTTGGATATGGAGCTGCTTCGCTTCACTACCGCGGGTAGTGTAGACGATGGAAAATCGACCTTAATTGGCCGTCTCCTTTATGACAGTAAAAGCATCTTTGAAGATCAAGTTGAACAGATTGAACAAACCTCAAAGAAAAAAGGACTCGAACACGTAGATCTCAGCCTCTTTACAGATGGGTTGAAAGATGAACGCGAACAAGGAATTACCATTGATGTGGCCTACCGTTATTTTGCTACACCAAAGCGTAAGTTCATTATTGCCGATACACCTGGACACGTTCAGTATACTAGAAATATGGTCACAGGAGCCTCAACGGCTAATCTTGCATTAATTCTTGTGGACGCACGTAATGGCGTCATTGAGCAAACCAAGCGGCACACATTTATTGCCTCTCTTCTTCAAATTCCACACGTTTTTGTTTGTATCAACAAAATGGATTTGGTGAATTACAGCCAAGAAGCTTACGACAAAGTGGTCAAAGAATACACCGATTTCGCTGCAAAGCTCAACGTAAAAGACGTACGGTTCATACCGATTTCTGCTCTTCACGGTGACAATGTTGTTAACCGCGGTGAAAATATGAGTTGGTATGAAGGCGGAACGCTGCTGCACAACTTGGAAACAGTGCATATCTCTTCCGATCATAACTTAAGAGATTGCAGATTCCCGGTACAAACTGTTATTCGACCACACAGCGACGAATACCATGATTTCCGCGGATATGCGGGACGAGTTGCTGGCGGGGTCTTTAAAAAAGGAGATAGCGTTGTAGCACTCCCCTCAGGACTTGAAAGCAAAATATCCGGCATCCATACACTAACAGGAGAGCTAGAAGAAGCATTTCCACCTCAAAGTGTTACCATAACATTAGAAGATGATATTGACATCAGCAGAGGGGATATTTTGGTTCGTTCGGAAAATAGACCAGAAGGTCAGCAAGACCTTGATGTAATGTTGTGTTGGTTAAACGCGAATCCGCCGCGACCAAGAGCTAAATATGTGATTAAGCATACTACCGCAGAGGCGCGTGCCATGATTACAGAAATCCAATACAAGATGGATATCAATTCTCTACACAGATTAGAAGAGGATAAAGACATCCAAATGAATGATATTGCGCGAGTTAGGGTTCGTTCAACCAAACCTTTATTCGCTGACGATTATAATGTGAACAGAGTAACTGGCTCAATTATTCTAGTTGATGAGAGCACTAACGAAACCGTTGCTGCTGGGATGGTGAGGTAAGTTGTTAGATAAACTTTATTTCATACTGAATTCTTGAAATCAGTATTAGGTAATTATTGGTATTAAACAAAAGTGCTCGTTCTTTCAATAAACCAACCTTATACCGTAAATAGTTTTATTGTTTTATGACAATCATTATCAGAGTAATTTAAATAATTCCGGCTCCTAAAATCTTTTTACCCAAATTGGAATATTGTCGGGAAACTAATTCGGTAAATTAATCTCATCAAAAAAATTAATAGGTTATCCCAGCGTCTGCAAGTGCGTTTGCTTTGATAAAGCTGTACATCTCTTTTAATTCTATTTGTTTAGGTAAATCCATTGGCATATTACTAAATACATAACCTACTCCATCATGTTTTCCATTCTTGATTGCAACAAAAGCCAATTTAGCCTTTAATGAACTAATCGAAATTTCATTTGGGCCGTCGAAACTCATATCTTCAACCAAATCATCATCATAAACTATCTCTAAGAATAATGACTTTCCTCGATTGTCAATGTTGAATACGGGTTTATTCCTTACTGAATCAATAAATTGACTTAGATGATTCTCTATATCTAACGCTTCTTTATCACTCGAAACTTCGATTAGAAAGTCACGAGACATTCTTGGAATAACACTGAATTGCATCTTGAGGCCGCATTCAACTAAAAAGTCTTTATGATCTACTGGCCTCCAATAAAATGTCTGTTTTTCATGAGGCCTCTGATGAAGTCCCGTAACCCCAATTATTCTTTCTCCTGATTCCAACAAATCACCAATAATGGTGTCATAGGATTCAAGCATCAGTAAAATCGGATCCCAGTCACTCGGACAATACCACTCTGGATTCTTAAATTGGCCTTTGTACTGAGAAGAGTTGAACATATAATGATGCTGAACATGTGCGCCTCCATTAAAGAATAAATGAGAATAATCAGGCTTATTTTTTTTTTGGAGTGTGACAAAAACCTCCAAAAGAATCACGTCTAAAATTGCAGCTCTTACACCTGGTTTGTTTCTATTTATGGCAAGCCTTAAGAAATTTTGCCAGCGCTTTATGCGTACATAGAACACGAATCCCATCAAAAGCCATAATTTATCACTAAATCTTAATTTACCGGAGGCGTTATTATTAACAAACCTTGAGATCGACCGGCTTAATTTTCGAATAAATAAAGTCCCGCTTGCTTCGGTTTGAGTCCATGGATCCGGTATGAAAAATTTAGCTGATTTTAAACGATTATCAGCATTAAAAGGACTTATTGCTCCGATTGATAAACCCATGTTTTCGAGATCTTCAAAAATTTGGTTTAAATCTCGTCTTTCAACAATATCACCAAGTCTGAATACTTTATGCTCACTATAAGTTAGCCCTGTCTGTATGGTCGTCCATTGAATCCAGGGTTCAAGTAATTCATATTTACTTTCACTTGTTGTTACTACTACATCATTGCGGAGTAATTTATTAAAATTAGGTAGTTTACCTTCTGATATATACCCTTCTATAAATTCAATGTTCAGTTCATTAAGAGCAAGGAGAATCATGATAAGGTAATTAGTGTTTCTACTATTCTTTCGGCTGCCCTTCCATCCCACAACTCTGGAATACTACCCTTTTTCCATTTTCCCGAAAACAATTTTTCCATTGCGGGTGCAATATTCTTTGGGTTTGTACCAATTAATTCATTAGTTCCAATTGTAACAGTCTCTGGTCGCTCTGTATTGTCTCTCAAGGTAAGACATGGAATACCCATCAATGTGGTTTCTTCAGTAATACCTCCTGAATCCGTAATAACTGCAAAAGAGTTTTCAATTAGGTAATTAAACTCCAAGTAGTTCATCGGATCAACCATATGCAGTCTAGGATACTTAATACCAATATCCTCTAAAATATTCTTGGTTCTTGGATGCACGGGGAAAATTATAGGCATCTTTCCTGAATTATTCATTATTTCTTCCATGAGCCTACTGAGCTTAGATTTTTCGTCAACATTAGCAGGTCGATGTAAAGTCATCATAAAATATGATTTATTGTTCAGGCTTAGATCATCCCAAATTTTCGGCTTCACAAAACGTGGTCTATTTAGAATTAAGGTATCAATCATACAATTCCCAACAAAAAAAACATTTTTTTGATTAACCCCTGATGCCTCTAGGTTTGAGTTGGCAACCCGCGACGTAGTGAAAAAATAATTTGTAATAGCATCTGTAACTAATCGATTTATTTCCTCTGGCATAGTCCAGTCATCAGAACGAATTCCGGCTTCAACATGAGCCACGTTTATCTGAAGTTTTTGTGCAGTTATAGCACAAGCCATTGTTGATGTTACATCTCCTACAACCAATACAAGGTCAGTAGGGTTCTCCATTAAAAATTCTTCAAAACGGAGCATTATAGCTCCAGTTTGTTCAGCCTGTGTGCCACCACCAGCATTTAAATTCTTATCAGGTAAGGGGATATTTAATTGTTCGAAAAAGTTTCCGGACATTTTTTTATCATAATGCTGACCCGTGTGAACCAAAGAAAAGCTGATATCTATACCTTGTCCTCGTTTTTTCCTTATTTCGTGGATAATCGGAGCAACTTTCATAAAGTTGGGTCTAGCTCCAGCTACAAGTGTTATATGGTTCATTTAGTTTGGTTGAATGATATTATTAAAAGTAATTAATATTTAAAAAATAAGTTAAAAATATATTTTACAAAAACTTTTTGACGCTTGAATCTTTTCGGTTCCATAAAGGCTCTGTGAAGCCATTGAAAACCTATGCTTTGTATCCATTGCGGAGTTCTATGCACTTTACCAATATAGTAGTCATAGCTCCCTCCTAATCCAATATAACTTGCTTTGAAAGAACCGAATAACTCTTCCATGACTTTTTCTTGTCGAGGAGACCCCATGGCTACAAAAACCACCCTAGGCTTTTTTTCGATAAGCTCCGTTTTAATTTCCTCAATACGTTCATAATAGGAATAGCCATTTGAATGCCCCTTAATATCTACACTTGGGAAA
>Ga0181597_10005865_pt1 | contig 11651 bp, 9 predicted proteins | sample 041ome_5_FD_148647 | JGI IMG/M metagenome (GOLD analysis project Ga0181597, IMG submission 148647) | Coastal salt marsh microbial communities from the Groves Creek Marsh, Skidaway Island, Georgia - 041403US metaG (spades assembly) | ecosystem: Environmental > Aquatic > Marine > Intertidal zone >... | reverse complement strand
TCAGCAGCCTTGTTTAGGCTTCCAGGTGTGATCGGCCTCGACCAGACTCCGCCGCTTCGGGCGACGTCACGCCTGCCGGTGTGGCTTAGTGCCTTACTCGCGGTCGCTGCCGGTTGGCTGATGGACCTGGGGTTTCCCGACCGCGGCTGGTGGCCCTTTACTCTCGCCGGTCTGATGCTGATGCTTTTTGCCGCACGCGGACTGACGCTGCCACAGGCCCTCTGGGTCGGAGCGTTGGGGGGTTTCAGCTACTACGGCATTTTGATCACCTGGCTCACGGTCTATTTGGGGCTCGTACCGTGGCTTGCACTCACTCTGGCCCAAACGGTTCTTTTCTCGCTGGGTTTTGTTCTCGTCACTCTGATCTGGCGAGTGGGGGAGAGGCAATGGCCTTCTCTCCACGCACGGGTGGGTTTCCTTCCACTGGCTCTTGCGGGAGTGTGGATGGTACGCGAGGCGATTGCCGCAGTTTGGCCCTTCGGAGGGTTCGCCTGGGGGAGGTTGGCGCACTCACAGGCGCAGGGCCCCGCTCTGGAGTGGGTGGCGTGGTTGGGCACCAGTGGGCTCAGTTTCTTACTCGCCTGGTTTGCCGCACTCGTGGTGGTCGTGCTGAGCGAGCCGAGGTTGGCACGCCTGCAACAGGCGACCCTTCTCGTTGGGGCATTGACATTTCTGGTGGTGTGGCCCGGGTATCCCGCGACGATCTCTGACACCATCCGTGTCGCGGCGATTCAGGGCAACACCGATGCGTCGCTTTTTTCGTCCTCGTCCCGCGGGGACAACCTGATGGATCACTGGGCGGTCACCAAGGAGCTCTACGGCGAAAAAGTCGATGTGGTGATTTGGCCAGAAAACGCCTCCGACATCGACCCCCTTCGCCACTCTGAAGCGGCGACGATTTTGGACGACGTGGTGACCAATATGGACGCACTGTTGGTGGTGGGCACGATCACCGCGCAAGGGGACGAAACGTTCAACAGTGTCTTGCTGTGGGATGTGCCCGACAACCCTGGTGTGGGTTATGCGGCCGACCAGTACGACAAGATTCACCCGGTGCCCTTTGCCGAGTACCTCCCGGCCCGAGAGTTCTTCTACCCACTCGCTCCCGACATGTTCGACCTGGTTCCTCGCGACTACAGCTTTGGCGAGCGCGACACGGTGTTCACTGTTGCCGGGCACACCGCCGGTGTGGCGATTTGCTACGACATTGTCGACGACGCCATCTTCTGGCAAATGATGGACGAAGGTGCGGACGTCATCTTTGCGCCGACCAACAATGCGGATTTTGGCCGGACTGACCAAAGTGAACAACAGCTCGACATCGCCACCATCCGCGCGGTAGAAACCGGCCGCACGGTGGTGAACACCTCCACGGTGGGCACAAGCGCCATCATCCTGCCGACCGGCGAAGAATTGGTACGGCTGCCCACCTTCACCGAAGGGTTCATGCTCGAGGACATTCCCACTACTTCACACATCACTCCGGCAACGCGACTGGGGCGCAGCCTAGAGCTGGGGGTGTCCGCTCTGGGCCTTGCTAGCGTCGCGATGGGCTGGTGGGCTCGTCGGCGAGTTGAGCCCGACGCTCCACGGCCAAATCGGTCCGATCGGTAACCATTACCCGCACGCCCGCTCGCCACAGCGCTTCCATCTGATCGGGGTCGTTGATCGTCCACGCGCCCAGTGTGACGTGGTGACGGGTGGCCGTCGCCACCATCCGGGGTGAAAACATCGAAAAGCCATAGGCCTTGGTCGGCAAAAACAGCGCATCGATGGGTCCTAATGACCGGTGAAGAGGCGGAATGATGCCCCAGGCGGCAACCGCGTGCCGATGGGTGCCGATGGTTTTGACTTCACCCAGGCGCGAGACCACCTGGTGTCGACGCTTTTCAGAGAACGAGGCAATCAACACCCGATTGTGCGCCCGGGTGCGCTCGATGGCGGAGATCGTCGGCTCCACCGCACGCTCGTCCTTCACGTCGATGCTGAAGCGCTCGTGGGGAAAAGCATCCAACGTCTCCTCTAGCGTGGGCATCGTGTGGCCGCCGAGGTCGACTCGGCGCAACACTTCGCTCGTCATATCCGCTACTAATCCGGGCCGCCCTGCCACGCGGCGCAGGCCGGGGTCGTGCGTGACCATCGCCACGTTGTCTCGCGAGCCGTGGACGTCGATTTCCAAGAGGTCCGCACCGGCGCTCATCGCCGCACTGAAGGCTGCGAGCGTGTTTTCAGGGGCATCCACCCCAAATCCGCGGTGCGCGGCAATAAGTAGGCCGTCCCCCGCGAATAGGTCGTTCATCTGGTCTTTCTCCCGCCACACGTGAACTCTCTGCCGAGGATAGACCCCCACACGTTGCTAGGGTGTGGGACATGTCAACAAACCCCCTTGCTCCCACTGATCTGCTGGGAAAGCGCGTCCTCGTTACCGGTTCCTCACGGGGCATTGGTGCCGAAGTTGCCCAATTCTGTGCCGCCGCTGGGGCCCGTGTGGCCATCAACTACCGCAATAAGGAAGCGCGGGCTAAGAAAATCATCGATGGCATTGTGGAGGCTGGGGGAGAGGCCATCATGGTGGGAGCCGACCTCACCGACCCGGTCTCGGTGATGGGCATGATCAACGACATTCGCGACGCTTTTGGCGGCTTGGATGTTCTGGTTCTGAACGCCTCGGGCGGCATGGAAGCAGACGTCGCTGAGGATTACGCGATGAAGCTCAATCGCGACGCACAAGTCGGTGCGCTCACAGCGGCCCTCCCGCTGATGACAGACGGGGGACGCGTGGTGTTTGTCACCAGCCACCAAGCCCACTTCATTCGAGAGACCGACACGATGCCCGAATATCGCCCGGTTGCCCTCTCGAAGCGCGCCGGTGAAGACGCCCTCCGTGCTATGGCAGATGACATGGCAGCGCGTGGGGTGGATTTTGTGGTTGTTTCGGGCGACATGATCGAGGGCACCGTCACGGCGACACTGCTCAATCGGATCTATCCCGGTGCGATTGATGAGCGTAAAGAAGTGGCCGGGAAGATTTACAACGTCGAAGAGTTTGCGGCCGAAGTGGCCCAGGCCATCGTGGATGACGTTCCGGAAGACCACACCCGACTTGTCGGCGACGTGAGTTCGTTCCAGGCCTAGCTCCTCGGTGTTCGCAGGGCCCCGGCACACCAGCCGAATCCTTCTCAGTGCGACATCTGGCCGTGCTCTCTTGCTCTTCACGCGCGCTCCTGATTCATCAAATTGGCTCCGCTGGGTGACCCCCGGTGGGGGCGTTGACCCGGGGGAGAGCCACCGCGAAGCCGCCATCAGAGAACTCACGGAGGAGACTGGCCTGGTCGTGGAAGAAGTAGGGGAGATGGTGTATTCCGAGACCATTCCTTTGCCCTACGACGAGGCGATTTACCCCACGGCGTACCAAGAATTTTTTCTTCTGCGCATCGATTCAGAGTTTGAACCGGATAGAAGCGGCTGGACGGAGTCAGAGCGTATCGACGTCACCGATTGGCGGTGGTGGAGCGCTGAGGAGCTCGAGGCCACTGCGGAGCCGTTTGAGCCCGCGATTCTGCCTCAGTTGATGCGTAGGCTTGAGGATGACGCGTGAGGGCAAAGGAGTCTGATCATGAGCGGTAGCGGCGTAGTGTCCATCGGGGAAGCGCTGGTGGACATGATTCAGCTGGAGGACTCTGAGCAGCCGACGTACCTTGCCGCCTGGGGCGGAAGCCCGTTCAATGTCGCTGTCGGCGCTGCTCGGCTGGGGTCACCCACGGAATTCGCCGGTTCTTTTGCCGACGATGCCTTGGGGAAACAGCTGCGGGAGTTCCTCGTTGAACAGGGCGTGGGCCTTGACCTATCGGTCACTGTTGAGGCACAGACGACGATTGCCATGACGTCGTTTGTGAACCACGAACCGCGCTACAACTTTTATGCCAACCCCGCGTCCTATGGCTTTGTCCCGCCGGCGATTGGCGCCAGGCAGCAGGTTGCCTCCGCCAGCGTGGTCCACGCTGGCTCTCTGGGCGTATTAGAAGACATGACCTACGAAGCGATTTGTCAGGCATTCGACGCCACAGGCGGGATAAAGACCTTCGATCCCAACGTCCGACCACGAATGGTGTCTGATTGGTCGAACTACCGGGAGCGGCTGGGGCACCTGATTCACCACGCCGATTTCATCAAGTTCAGCGTCGAGGACATCGAGGCGACCTATCCGGAACAAACTGTGGACCAAATCGCCCTGGCAGCGCTGGATGGGCGTGCTCAGGCAGTGTTGGTTACTCGAGCCGGCGACCCCGCCACGCTCTATACGGGCACCACGCAATCGACGATTCCGATTGCCTCAGGGTTCACCCTGATGGACACCACGGGCGGTGGCGACGCGACAATGGCGGGAATGCTGCATCAGCTCAACCAATCAGGTGTGCCAGATAGTCACGACGGATGGGAACACTATTTCCGCCAGGCGCTGATTGTCGCCGCCGTGGTGTGTTCTCGTCGCGGAGGAGCTATTGCGATGCCCACCGGCGATGAGGCGCGAGCAGCGGGCGCGCAGCTCTAACGACCCCTTTTCGCCCCACCTCAGTATCCGATAATCATTATTATGTCAGGAATGCGATTTCAGTCCTGACTGAGCGGCAACAGCCCCTCCCCGGACTGATTGGCCCGCTACGCCGAATGTGAGGCATCAACCCACGCATCGAGTGTGCGTTGGGCCGCACCCGAATCAATCGTTTCCTGCGCACGCGCAATATTTGCCACGAGCCGTTCCTTCAGCGGAATATCCAACTGCTTGTGGTCTCTCGACAGATCAAACGACGTGAGGCCGGCCGCCGTGTTTAACACCACGATGTCTCTCACCGGGCCGGGCTCGCCTGAGAGCACCGATTTCGCCAGGGAGGCGTTGTGGGCGGGGTCTTTGCCCAGCAAGTCGTCAATCGAGGCCTTCCGCAGTCCAAGCTCCTCGACATCGATGACGTGTTCGATGACGTCGCCACGGGTCACCTCCCACACTCGGGAGTATCCCGTGGTGGTCATTTTGTCGATGCCGTCATCTCCGCGATACAGCAACGCTGTCGCACCTCGGGTGCGGAACACCCCAGCCATTTGTGGCACGCGCTCCAAGGAGGACACCCCCACCGCAGACGCTTCGGGGCGCACCGGGTTGCACAGCGGGCCCAAAATGTTGAACACCGTGGGAACACCAATGTCTTTTCGCGCTGCGGCGGCGTGACGGAAACCCGGGTGGAATTTCGCCGCAAAAACGAAGGTGAGACCAACCCTGTCGAACACGGCCCTCACTTGGGTCGGATCGAGCTCGAGGTTGACCCCCAACTCCCCCAACAAATCGCTGGCCCCCGAAGAAGAGCTCGCCGCTCGGTTGCCGTGTTTCACGACCGGAACCCCCGCGCCCGCCGCAACAATCGAGGCAATCGAGGACACGTTCACCACAGCGCCGTAGGGATCTCCCCCAGTGCCCACAATGTCGAGCACGGTAGAGGGAATGTCGAGAGCCACCGCGTTATCCAAGATGGCCGCACGGAATCCCACGACCTCATCGACAGTCTCCCCTTTGGCGCGCAGCGCCACCAGGAACGCCGCAATCTGAGCATCACTCAACTCCCCCGCCATGATCTGCGCCATCACTTGAGTCGCTTCTGAGACCGAAAGATCCGTGCGGGAGAGCAAACGGGTCAACACGTCGGCGTACGAGAGGTCAGTGGCCATAAAAACCATCGTAGTTTGCTGTGAGACCTCGCCGTGTGGCGCAGGGCCCAGCGGGACATCGGGCATAATGGAGGTTGTGACTACTGCCGCGCCTATGACTTTTTCGCCCACTGTTAACCGTCCAAACACAACAGCTGTGGGCACGATTGTGTGGCTGGGTAGTGAGGTCATGTTCTTCGCGGGACTCTTCGCGATTTACTTCACGCTGCGCAGCACCTCCCCGGAAATTTGGGAGTCGGCAGTCGAGAAACTCAACATTCCCTTCGCCGCTGTGAACACCACGATTCTGGTCCTCTCCAGTGTGACCGAGCAGTTCGGTGTCTTCGCGGCAGAGCGCTTGCAGGCGCGGGCAACGGGGTGGAAGCCGACTCAATGGGGCATGGTCGAGTGGTTCTTCCTCACCTACGTCATGGGCGCCATCTTCGTCGCCGGTCAGGTCTACGAGTATGCGATGTTGGTCTCAGAGGGCGTGGCGCTCAACTCCGATGCCTACGGTTCTGCGTTCTACTTGACCACCGGTTTCCACGGGCTCCACGTGACCGGCGGATTGATCGCGTTCCTCCTCGTGATTGGACGTGCCTACGCGGTGCGGGTGTTTACCCACCGTGAAGCGACCAGCGCCATCGTCGTGTCGTACTACTGGCACTTTGTGGACGTGGTCTGGATTGGCCTGTTCCTCGTCATTTACGTCTTGCAATAACTCCCGCTGATTTGATTCGAAACCCAAGGAAGAGATGACACACTCCGCGCCCCTCCCCCGCAAACGAGGTCGACGCCACCCTCTCGCCGGTGTTGCGCTGATGATTCTTGGTCTATTCATGACCGGAGGCGCTTACGCGGCCACCACGGCAGGGATCGCCAGCGCACAGACCGAAACGGTTGACGCCGCGTCACTCGTCGAAGAGGGCGGCAAGTTGTTCCTCGCGAACTGCGCCAGCTGCCACGGAACCAACGGGCAGGGAACTGAGGCTGGGCCGAGCTTGATTGGTGTGGGTGCGCTTTCGGTGGAGTTCCAAGTGGGAACCGGCCGTATGCCAATGGCCGCCTCCGGCCCTCAGGCAGAGCGTAAGCCGGTGCAGTTCACGCAGCCTCAGATCGATGCGATGGGTGCCTGGGTTGCCTCTCTCGCCCCGGGTCCCGGACTCCCCGACCCGCGTTACTACGCAGCAGATGGCGACGCTGCTAATGGCGCCGAGCTCTTCCGCATCAACTGCGCGATGTGTCACAACGTGGCCGGAGCCGGTGGAGCGCTCACCGAAGGAAAATGGGCGCCCGGGCTCAAAGGTGTCGACCCCATCCACGTCTACGCCGCCATGGTGACTGGGCCGCAGAACATGCCGGTGTTTAGCGACATGAACCTCACTCCCGAGGAAAAGAACGACATCATCACCTACCTCGCGTACATCGACGAAAACCCGTCAGTAGGTGGCTTCAGCCTCGGCAGCCTCGGACCAGTCGCCGAAGGTCTGTTTGTGTGGATTATCGGCCTGGGTGTGCTGATCGCGATTGCGATCTGGCTCACCGCGCGCTCGAACTAACTTTTACGACGACGAAAACATAGAGGAGAACTCGATGGCGAAAAAGGCCAGCGGAACGGCTGACGAGTCACACGAGCACGAATACGAGCCCGGCTCGGCCGTCGTGCCCAGTGACTCGGTGTCTAACCCGGGTTTGCTCCCGGAGCGGCCCCGCATGACCGACCTGGACGAGAAGTATGAGAAGCAAGCCGAGCGTCGCATCGCGATGTTCTTTGGACTCTCCATCGTCGGAAGCGTCATCGCCGCTGTCTCCTACAGCGCCTTCCCCATCACCCCGGGCGACATCATGTCGACTCGTATCAACAACTTCACCATCGGTTTGGGCATCACCATCGGCCTCCTCGGTATTGGCTTTGGCGCCGTGCACTGGGCCAAGTCGCTCATGCACGGACACGAGCTGGTCGAGGAGCGTCACCAAACCCGCGGCGACGAAGAAACCCGTGAAGTGGCCGCCAACGTGTTCACCCAGGCCAATAAGGAATCAGGCTTCACCCGTCGCTCCCTGGTGCGCAACACCATGATCGGTGCGCTGCTGGCCACCCCGATTCCGGCCGTGGCACTCTTTAGAGACTTGGCGCCCGCTGAAGACCCCAACGTCGTGCTCAAGCACACCATGTGGGAAAAGGGAACTCGCCTCACCCGCGACCCCTCCGGCGCGCCGATTAAGGCCTCGGAAGTGACCATTGGCTCGGCGTTCCACGTGATTCCCGAGGGCCTCGCGGAAATGCACGAGCACAAGCTTGAAGAAAAGGCCAAAGCCGCTGTTCTGCTGATGCGTCTGCCCCTGGAGGATTTGAACGAGGCAGAAGACCGCAAGAGCTGGTCTTACCAGGGAATCGTGGCCTATTCGAAGATTTGCACCCACGTCGGTTGCCCGGTGGCGCTGTACGAACAGCACACCCACCACCTGCTGTGCCCCTGCCACCAATCTGAATTTGACGTGTCAAATCACTGTGAAGTCATCTTTGGACCCGCGGCACGGCCCCTTCCTCAGCTGCCTATCACGGTCGATGAGGAAGGATATTTGGTAGCACAAAGCGATTTCACTGAACCCGTAGGACCGAGCTTCTGGGAGCGACAGCTATGAGTGTGACAACAGCGACCCGCACTGAGACCCCTAGCGCAGGAATGCGCTTTACCGGTGCCGCCGCAAGCTACATCGACGAGCGCACAAGCATTTCAACCGCCGTCAAGACTCTCGGGCGCAAGATCTTCCCCGACCACTGGTCCTTCATGCTCGGCGAGGTAGCCCTCTACAGCTTCGTCGTCATCTTGATTTCGGGAACCTTCCTCACCTTCTTCTTCGATCCTTCGATGACTGAGGTGGAGTACGAAGGCTCTTACCTGCCCCTCAAGGGAATCGAAATGTCGGTGGCGTATCACACCGCTCTCGACATCTCGTTTGACATCCGTGGTGGTCTTCTGATGCGTCAGGTCCACCACTGGGCGGCGCTGTTGTTCGTGGCCTCTATTGGTTTGCACATGCTCCGTGTCTTCTTCACGGGTGCGTTCCGCAAGCCCCGCGAGCTCAACTGGGTAATCGGTTTCCTTCTCTTCGTCCTCGCCATGGCTGAGGGCTTCACCGGTTACTCCCTCCCCGACGACCTGCTCTCCGGAAACGGACTGCGCATCATCGACGGAATGGTGAAAGCCTTCCCCGTAATCGGTGTGTGGATTTCGTACCTCCTCTTCGGCGGCGAATTCCCCGGAACCGAGGTCATCCCTCGTCTCTACGTCTTGCACATCATGCTGTTGCCGGCGATTTTGATCGCCACATTGGCAATCCACATGGTGCTCCTCGTGGTCAACAAGCACACCCAGTTCGCAGGCCCCGGACGCACCAACGACAACGTCGTGGGCTCCCCCGTGATGCCGGTGTTCGCGGCGAAAGCCGGAGGCTTCTTCTTCATCGTCTTCGGCGTAATCATGCTGATCGCTTCGCTCTTCACGATCAACCCGATTTGGAACTACGGGCCCTACGACCCCTCCCCTGTGTCTGCCGGTACCCAGCCTGACTGGTACATCGGATTCGCCGACGGCGCCCTGAGGCTCGTTCCACCGGGCTGGGAGTTCACCGTCTTCGGCTACACGTGGGCGATGAATGTGTTGGCGCCGACCATCGTGCTGATTGTGTTCATCACCCTGGTTGCCCTCTACCCCTTCTTTGAAGCGTGGGTCACCGGTGACAAGCGCGAGCACCACATTGCCGAGCGTCCCCGCAACGCCCCCACCCGCACCGGAATCGGTGCAGCGGGTGTGACCTTCTACGCCGTGCTGTGGGCGGCAGCAAGTTCCGACCTCATCGCGACTCACTTCCGCCTCTCGATTGAAGGCGTGATCACCAGCCTTCAGGTGCTGCTGATTGTCGGGCCCATCGCGGCGCACATGATTACTAAGCGCACCTGCTTGGCGCTGCAGCGTAAGGACCGTGAGATTGCCCTCCACGGCTACGAATCGGGTCGTATCGTGCGTCTGCCGGGTGGTCAGTACATCGAAGTGCACGAAGAGCTTGACGAGTACGAGAAGTGGAAGCTTCTTGACTACACCGAGTACAAGCCAGTCACGGTTCGCCCCAACGACAAGGGACAAATCACGACCGGAATTCGCCTTCGCTCCGCGATGTCACGTTGGTTCTTCGAAGACCGCGTCGCACCCGTGGAAAGCCGCGAACTGGAGTCACAGAAGCACTAGTAGTCCAGTCACAACGAAAGAAACCCTGACTATAGAGTCAGGGTTTCTTCGTATCCGGGGGTGAATACTTTCACGCCGGTCTTCTCCTCCACGACAGGCGCTAGCTCGTGACGCTCCTCGTTCTCACCATGAATCAGCACAATGCGTTTGGGCGCAATAGGGGCCGAGCGAAGCCAGCCGAGCACATCGTTTCTATCGGCGTGGACGGAGAAGTACCCCACATCATGAATTTCTGCTCGGACAGTGACATCCTCACCATGAATCCTCACCTGCTTCGCACCATCCCGAAGCTGCGCTCCCCTGGTACCCCCCGCCTGGTATCCCACCAGCACGACACTGTTGAGTGGGTCGGGCAACAACCGCTTGAGGTGGTGCAACACCCGACCACCTGTCGCCATGCCCGACGCGGAAATAATGATGCAAGGCGGCGCCCCATTGATGCTCTTGGAGTCTTCGGGAGTACGCAAGGTCTCCAACGTCCCGGGGTCAAACACGTCAGCGGCGGAAAGGTGCTCCCGAATTTCGGGGCGAATCTCACTGTGGTCTCGGTCAATGGCGTGGCGATAGACCGTGAGGGCCTCGATGGCCATGGGCGAATCCACATAGATCGGTACTCGCGGAATCTCACCCGCGTCGACCGCTTCGTTAATCGCGTGTAAAAGGACTTCCGTGCGATCAACGGCAAAGGCCGGAATCAATACCGTTCCACCGCGGTGGATAGTCGAGGAAATCACTTCAGCCAGGGTGTTATCTCGCGGTGGGTGAACACGGTCACCGTAGGTGGATTCCACCAACACCGCGTCATATTCGACTTCGGGAATGACGTGTGGGCCCACGAGAAGCGGGTGATTGCCCTGACCTAAATCACCGGAGTGCAGCAGACGCACTCCACCACATTCCATATCCACAATGGCTGCCCCCAGGATGTGGCCCGCGGGAAGAAACCGCACCCGACCGCCCTCTGGCAGATCTTGCCAGGCTGAGAAATTCACGGGACGAAAGAGAGAGATGGCCCCTTCGGCGTCATCTTGGCCATACAGCGGCAGAGGTTCCTTGTGCTTGGAATATCCCTTCTTCTGGGCGTAGAAGGCGTCTTCCTCTTGGAGCCGAGCCGAATCACGCAGAACAATCGCCGCGAGGTTAGCAGTGTCGGGGGTGAGGTAAATCGGTCCTCGATAGCCTTGACGCCAGAGCCTCGGCAAATACCCACAGTGGTCGAGGTGGGCGTGGGAGATCACCACAGCGTCTAACTCTGAGGCCGGCACTGAAAGGTCGTCCCAGTTGCGCTGTCGAAGCTCCCGCGGCCCTTGAAACAAGCCACTTTCGAGCAATATCTGCGAGGAGCCATACTCCACGAGGTATCGACTACCGGTGACGGTGTCGGCCGCACCAAAGAAGGTGATTCGTGGGCGGTCGACCGTGGACATCGTCTAGAACAGCCTCCGCATGTACTCAGCCTGCTGGCTGTAGCCCAAGCGGTCGTAGAAGCCGCCTGCGCGACGTGAGGCGACGGTGAGCTGCGTCGCACCGACCTTCTCGCATTCCACTTCCACAGCGCGCACCAGAGCAGTTCCAACGCCAGAGACTCGGGTGTCCTCGTCCACGACGATTTCTTGGAGCTGCGCGGACGGCCCATTGGAGTACAGAAGCGGTGAGATGGTGGTGAGGCAGTAACCCACGACCTTCCCGTCTACCTCGGCGACG
>Ga0181597_10005862_pt1 | contig 11654 bp, 11 predicted proteins | sample 041ome_5_FD_148647 | JGI IMG/M metagenome (GOLD analysis project Ga0181597, IMG submission 148647) | Coastal salt marsh microbial communities from the Groves Creek Marsh, Skidaway Island, Georgia - 041403US metaG (spades assembly) | ecosystem: Environmental > Aquatic > Marine > Intertidal zone... | reverse complement strand
TTTAAGTCTTGCCATTTTTAGTGGTGCAACATCTTTGAATCTCTTTTCAAGACTTTTGCGATCCAACCTCAAATCTCTTTCATCACTACCCATTGAATAGATTTTCATATCCGTTCCAACAAGAGCATATTTCATCTTTGGTGCTTTTTCGTCTAGTTCAGTTTCTTCTTTCTGTTCTAACTTACCACCAGCATCTACGAAAGCAGCGATTGCCATTTTCTTTTTATCTTCGTCTGATTTTCCATCAAACTGTGGTGCATCTGATTTTTGAAAATCTGTAATCCATGCACCCAAACCATCAGAGACTTTTAGTTTCTCTGCAATTGACAATGCAGCTTCTTTCATTGTTTCTTCTTTATACATATTCAATTCGTATTTACCGTTGTCCATACCATAGACTTGAACTTGGATTGCCTTCTTACCATCCTTACCCATTAGACGATAAGAGTTAGTCTTACCTTTTGATGGTTTACGAGGGCCTGATGCAACCTTGTCATCAATCTCTTTAGGGTCAACTTCGATACCAAACTTCTTCTTCGCAAAATCATATGCGTGTGACATTGCAGATGAGAAGTCTTTATGATAGAGTTCGTAACCAGTAGATGATTTACCTTCTTCTAGTTCAACTTCTTCTTTGATACCAAGACGTTTCATATGTTTCTTGACAACATCTCTTGCATCACCATTTGGATTCTTTTTACCAGCAACATACAAGTCATCAAACAACTCATCATCACCAATAAGTGCATAGAGTTTATCTGAAGCCTCATCACCCTCTTTACCAAGTTTGATTGGTTTAGACATAAGTTTCTTCAACTCTGCCTTTGCCTTTGATGAATCTGGAAGAGCCCATGTTCCTTCTTTAATGTCATCAATAGATGCACCCATATCACCAATAGCAAATGTTACCTTACCATCTCTCTTGTATAGGAACTTCTTGACTGCCTTCTCATTACCTTTAGTGACTAGAGTAATCTTTTCAACTCTTCCCTTGTTTACCACATTCTTTGATTTCACAACATAATCAACAAAGTCTGTTCCCTTGTTGATTGTGGAACTGGTTTTGAGTTTGATAGTGTCACCCTTCTTCATCTTGTCAAATGCTCTGACTAGTTTAGGGTCATCCATCTTCATCTCATCAAGGTCTAGTTCTTCATTCATGTCACCATGTTCGATGTTTGCATAAAGGCCTTTCATCTTCTCGTGTGTTCCAGAAAGTTTATTTTGCATCCACTCTGGGAACTCTCCACCACTTTGAATATGTTGCATAATCTTGTTTGAAGCATATACCATAAATTGAAGTTGTTGAACCGCCATCGAACCCTCATCTGGGGAGGCAGGAGCATTATCTTCTGGAGACTCATAAATCTTGCCGAGAGCCTCACGCATTGTAGTTGAATATCTAGTCATAGTCTTTTTCCTTTATCTGTATTAACAGATTACCTGTTCCTTTTATTAGTCTGTGATATTCCATTTTTGGAATATGGTATTCTCTACCTTCTTCTAATGTTTCTGGCAGAGAATTATCCATTTGTATTTTCCAACCCTCGCCTTGTAGTATTGTAACTTTTCTAGTTTTCTTATCTCTGTGCCAGATTAACTCTGATTCATTAATGTCACTCGAAAACTCTCTAATAATATAATCATTTTCTAAAACCTCATTATAAGGTTTACCAGAAGAAATTTCCACCACCACTTAATCCTAATTGTTTTGCATAACGAGGTAGGTTACAACTCCAATACCCCGCCTTAGTTTTATCCTTTTGGTTTTCGCAGTCATGACGAGCAGCAAAGTTCTTTCTTGCTTCCTTATCATTCAACTTAACTTTCAGTCCAGTTGTATCACCAAACGTAACTTTCTTAACATTACCTGTTGATGGGTCTTTAACATACACATAGTATTTCTTTGGCCCACCGACTTTTGGTTTGTTTAGTTCTACATCTTTTTCTTCAAACATCATAGGGCAATCCAATGGAACATGTTCCCCTTGATACATATCATACTTTCCAAGATCACCTTCCATCAGTTCTTTATCAAAACCTACTGGATTGTAAACACCCAACTTATAGGCATCTCTCTTCTCTTGAAAAAACTCAAAATACTTTTCTGAACCAACACGATACTGATTCGATTCAATTAGACTTGAAGTCTCACACTCATTACAACAGTTTGATGTTCCACAATCCAAGTGTTCCTTGAATGAGAACTTCTTTACTTCCTGTCCTGGCGTCATCTTTTGTGTCACTTCCCTTCTTGCATCTGTTCCGATTTCACGAGGGTCTTCTTTCTCTTCAGACTTACCTTTGTGTTGTTTCCACAAATCTGCATCGGCAGTAGTTCTTGTCTTACCGCCCGAAATAAAAGAGTTTACTCTTGCATGACCCCATTGCACAGCAGTTGTGCCTGGGCGATGTCCACCCTTCCATGCTGCAACACCCCTATCAAAAACTTTTTGTAGAATACCAAGTGCGATACCAGAAGCATCTGCCTTCTTTTGAAGAGACTTATCTGCACTCTCTTTATATAAATCTGGGAACAACTTCTTCATCTTGTTTGTATACTTTGATGGTTTAGTCTTTGCGGTTGCATCGCCAGGGGCAGGCTTATATGCATTAGGATCATCGTCATCCTTTGCGGCCTGTTTTCTGAAGTGTGCATCTCTTTTGTCTTTAGTAGACTTTGCCATCTCATCACCCTCAGCATCTTTTGCATAATACTTAGCGGGTTGAGTTCCCTTCTTATCTTTAATATCTTTGTCTTGTTTCTCATCAACTGGAACACAGTTAGGAACTTGTTTTCCGTTCTTATCCTTCATTCCAACTTGTTTAAAGCCAGGCCAACAATCTTCTGCAAGTTGGATTTCATACAACCACTTTTTGTGAGTTGTTCCATCTTCCTCTGCAAAGGTTAGATAGTTAGTTCCTCTACGAATAATTTTACCAGTTACACCAGTATATAAATCTGTGACCTCTTCACCAATGGTTAGAACTTCTCCACGAACATACATATCACGAATAACGTCCTCTTCAGTCATAACGTAGTTTACACCATTGAATGATTCACGAATACCCATATGTTTACGAACATCTGCAAATAGTTTTTTACCATCAGCAAATCCTCTTGGTAATCCTTGTGCGAATGAATCAAAGTCATTCGCCGATGCAGCTGCTCGCATTTTAGATGCAGACATTCCTGTTACACCTTCTGCGTCTGGATCACGTTCACCAGCAGATACTACCTTAATCTCATCGAATCCGTAGTAACCATGTCTTGCTTCTACACCGTTGTATTTGTTAAGTAGACTATCAAACTCTGATACACGATCAGAACCAACAACCATTACGATTGCCCTATGTCCTTTGTTGTGCAATGAGACTGCAATCTCAAATACATTTCGTGCCTTGTCTACAATAATGTTCCTTGCATGTTTTGGGAACATCTTTTTCATATATGCAACTTTTTTTGCATACGGCAATGGGTCTTTCTTTGGATTTTCAGAATGAGAAGCGAAAACATAGTAAGGAGCGCCAGGGTTCTTCTTTGCCTCTGTCGCAACCGCTTCTAACAGTTTTTCGTGTCCTGTAGTTGGAGGATTGAATCTACCAAAGGTAAATACACAAGTGTCGCCACGAGCTTCTCTAATATCCTTAAAAGTTTTCATTTATCCCATGCCTTTATTGCAGTAAAGTTATTAAAACTAAATTCCATTCTATCTACTAGTTTAACTGCATTTCCAGAAACTCTATCAATAGCAACATATCCTTCTGGATTAACAACTTTAAATCCATTAGAAGTCTTAATGAAAGTTCCAATACTCTTAACAGTATTTAGTTTCCTTACAATACCCATCTTTGCATCAACAATATGATTTTGAAAGGTAATAATATTTGTAAGATTAGTAGTGTGTTTCTTTAATTCCCGAATCGTTTCTTTCTGTTTTGTTTTCAAAACATCTTTATTCTTAGGAGTTTTTAATTTATCTATGTTCTTTTGAAACGTATCCTCAACCCACTTTATGTATCCCTCAGCATGAGATTTTGGGTTAGTAATTTTTTCTCCCTTTCTCACCTTACTATTATTATAAGTTTTGAGAGATGCACCAGCAAGATTTCCAGTGAAAGTATCTTGTAATGATAAAAACCCCTTGAGCAAAGATGAGTTAATGGTTCTAAATGTAGAACCAGCCGCAGACAATGATGCAGTAACCTTTTCTGTTTCTCCAGAAGTCATTGTTGCTTTGCCAGACTGATCTTTATAAGTTGCATCGTCCATCCAAACAGATGATGGTTTTTTAAGTCCACTAATATTTGCACCAAATGATGCCTGCATTTCTGGCAAAGAACTTCCAGAATATGTGGTGTGCCACACCACACCAATCTTTGCATTTTTAATTTGTTTTCCAAAATCACTATCTACTGGAATAGCATACACAATAGTGTTTGGTTGAAATGTGTAATAGGATGTTCCATCAATACTTGTTGTCTCAACATCGTCAGTGAACATCAAGTCTCCTTGAAGAACACCTTTAATTCCCAACTTAGAAAATTCTGCAAGTGCAACTTTAAACTTAGAATTGAGTTGTCCACTCAAGTCTGCATCAATCTCTGCATTTGTTTTATAAAGTTTTGGATTAACATTAAACACTGATTTCTTTGCGACAAAGAACTTATTGTCTGATGGGTCAATACCAGCAAAAATTGCAGGAGCTCCATCCCACTTTACAGTCATGTTTACAGATGAACGAGAATTTCCTGCTAACATATCTCTAAGAGAACGAACAAAGTTAATTGCCGCACGACCACCAGAGACACCATAGTTAAGGATTTCGTCCTCAATATGTTCTAGGTGAAGGTTCTTCCCACCTTTATCTTCTTTCAAAAGTTGTTTGAATGACATTACCATGAAGGTGTTCCCATTGATACATTTGCAGAGTAATTTAATCCGATAGAATCTAGAAAACTTTCAATACCCTTTTGAGCAAGAACCTTTAAATTACCTATTACTTTTTTAATTACATTTTCATAAAATTTCTTAACAATATTTTTTGCAGCATTAAGAAACGCAGAAACCTTCTTTTTAAGATTACTAAAAATTCCTTCTGCAAGAAAATATTGTTCTTCCAACTGTTTCCACTCCTCTTGTAAAACAGGAAGTTCGTGTTCGACAGCAGATGCAATACCAAGTTTAATATACTTAGAGCGTCCACTGCCCTTATATGATACACTAACATTATTTACAAGTGAAGTGTTTTTATTAGCATAATCCATCATATCGTATTCTGTTTTGATACCACCATTATAGAATACTAGAATTTTATTTGCAACATTTTGATCAGAACCAAAGTAGTTTGAACCAGAAGAATACTGTCCAGTAAACTTATATAAACCAGAACCGGCTTCGTAAACCATCCACTTCTTTAAATCTTCATTATTCGTGAAGAACTTAGTGAGCTCGTTTTGCCAAGTCTGAGAGTTAATAGATGTTTCAATAACTTCTGCAATCTGTTGTTTCAATGCAGTATCAGTTAATTTATCTGGTGATACATTTTTAAGGTGTCCAGCACTTACTGTTACATCCCCTACCTTATACTCTGTATCATTACTATATTCATCAAAAGATATTTTAAGTTGTGGTTGTGTAATAGAAGAAATGCCTGGGATAAGATTTTTCTCTGCACCTTTAGAAGCACGAGTTGCACCTAAAATAGAAAGCTCTGCCTTTAGGTGAGCTTCAACCTTTTTGATATTTTTTTCTTTTTTAAGAAGTTCTTCTTTACGAGAACTAGAAGTAATATACCACTGCTCAAAACTTTTCTTGCCCTTTGATACCTCAACATTCAAGTCATTACGAGCAGTTAATTTCATTTCGTTTTCTAAAATATTGATAGCATTAAGAAAGTCTTTATTGTTTGTAAGGGTCTTGCCATTTGCGTTTTCATAATGTCCAACCGCAGCCTTAACAACACCAGCAGCTTCAGCAGATTTTGCACTCATTAACTGAGCACCCTTTCCACTATCTCCTGCCTTTTTTAATGAAATATAATTTTTGGAGTTGCCAAAGAAGTCTGCTTTTGGGGTAACATCTCTACCCCCTTCATAGTAATTTTTACTCGCAGTCGCTCGGCCAGAATGAACCAGAAGAGGGCCTCTATCGCCCATCTGATCAGCAACTTTCTTACCAATATCTAATAGTTCTTCTGTTAGTTTTTCATAATCAGAACTAGATATACCAGCATCAGACAGAGCCTTTTCGTGGTCATCTGTTCTGTTAAAGTTGTATTGATAACAAATTGCTATTTCGGTGTTTGTTGCACCAGATGTATCAGCTTCAGTCAGAATAAACTGAGAAAACCTTTTCATTTACACTTTCCCCATTCATACAAATATATTACATCTCTATTTATAAGGAAAAGGAGTTAGAACTTGATGTCGTTAAACTTGTCGTATTTCTGATTCTGTCCTTTATCAAAAACTGGTGTGTCATCCTGTCCACTGTCAATAATATCTTCTTGTGCCTCTTGTTCACAATCATATAACTTCATACGAGATCTATCAATACCAACAACAAACCTCTTATTAGTGCCAGGATCATTGTAACGATTCTTCAACTGTTTCACCATAATTTGATTTAGTTGTTCTAGTTCTTCTGTAGAGATTAACGCAAACATTAGGTCGGCAGTGGCTGGAAGTCCAAACGACTCACTGGTGTCCTCTAGTCCAACATCAGAGTTTGAATATCCACCACGAGTAGTCTGAGTTGCAGACATAATTGGAACATTAGTTTCTACTGCAAGTCCTCTGAGTTCTTCTGCAATCGCCTTGATATAGAAATAAGAACCAACATTTGCATTACCCTTAAATCGTGAACTAGAACATATATTCAAGTAATCAATAAAGATGATATCTGGTTTAAAGGATTTCTTTAGTGCAAGTTCTTTTAACAACGCACGAAAGTGGCCACTATGAGCAGATGCAGTTGGATACTCTTTGATAATCAGTTTACCATTAGTTTTCTTTTGAATTTTTGACAGTCTATCAGTGAACATCTTCTTTGGTAGATTGTGCAAATCGTCCATAGTAATGTTCATCAAATTTGCATCAATTCTTTCTGCAATCCGTTCTTCTGCCATCTCCATTGTGATATAGAGAACATTCTTACCTTGCATCAGTGTAGACGCAGCCATATGACACATGAACAATGATTTACCAACACCAGTTCCAGCAAGTGCAATATTCAAAGTTTTTTGTGGAAGTCCACCTTTGGTAATTCTATTGAAGTAATCTAGATCAAACTCAATTTTCTCTTCTTTCTTGTGATAGAATTCAAATCGGTTTTCTCCATCTTCCACATAATCGTGTCCAACATTTTGATCAAATGCGACTGCAAGGGCTTCAGATAGAATAGATGGGATTGCTTCAGCAGTGTGTTGTTTATCCTTACCATCAATAATCTGAATACCAGATAAGATAGCATTATAAACTGCCTTGTCTTTGCAAAACTTTTCAGTGGTGTCTACAAGCCAATTCATATCCACATCATGTTTACCTAAAGTGTCGATAAGTGAATTGATTGTTTTATATTCTTCTTCAGACAAATCTTTACGATTGTCCATTTCTACTAGAAGAGATTGTTGTGTTGGAAGGTTATTATACTTTTCTGTAAATCTTGTAATTTCCTCAAAGACGATACGTTCATTACGATTTGAAAAATATTCTGGTTTTAGAAAAGGTAAAACTTTACGAGCATAACTCTCATTGTGAATTAGATTTGATAGTGCTGTTATTTCAATCGTCTGCATCGACATATTCTAATATTCCCTCTTCTACTTGTTCATTAATAATATCATGGAGAATGTCTCCAATAAAATTAAAGAAATCATCATTAAAATGATCTCTTCTAAAACCATTAGAATCTATTATATCCCATTCAAACGATAATGTCAACTCATCTTTATCTTCATCCTCAATAAATTTTACTTGTCCATATCTATAAATTACACCATGCCATCTGCCTTTTGTTATACCAATACATTCCCAATTATTATTCTTATCAGTGACATATTTGTAATACTCTTTTATATCTTCATCTTCATGCATAGTGCAGATAACTCCCAACGATATATTTTGGAATTCCAATAGGTTTAAGTCCAGCATGCCAATGTGTCCACATTGGGGGAAACATTAAAAGCCTACCCTTCTTTGGTTTTACTGCAAGTTGATGTTGAGGAAAGGCAGTCTCACCACCTTCTGGTTCGTTTACATATAAGAAGAATACTAAAAATCTTCTAGCAGAAGCATGATCTCCAACGTCAACATGGGGTTTAAATTCATCAACATCATTTGGTAAGTATCTCTTCATTCTAAACATTTCAAATGCAAATTTCTCAGGCCACATACCTTCTTCGATTACACAATCTTCTTTGTATTGATTAATCGCTGAATAAAATGCAGACATAAGGTGATTAGAGTAATACTCCCACCCATCATTCTGTTGCAAGTTTATCTGTGTAAAAGAACGATGGCCATCCAAAACAACTCTTTCTTGGTGTTCTGGATGGTCTTCATAAAAATCAACTATTCTGTCACAGAACTCTTCATCAACAATATTATCATATGCTCGAATCCAATTATTCTCTAACATCTTCCAGTGTTTCCTCTTCTGTTTCCTCTTCTTCTGCTTCAAGAATTTTTTGATTGCCGTATTTAAATTCTTGTCCAGCAGCAGAATCCAATTGACGCATTACATCTTCAGTAAAGAACTTCTCTGGATCGTTATTGATTGTCTTACCAAATGTCTTTGTTCCATCAGGCAACTCAATACGAGTTGATACAGATTTGAAGATTCCATACTTCAATGCAAGTTCCAACAAACCATAGTAACGATCAAGTCCACGTTCATACATCAGACGAACATCAACCATCTTGTTTTCAATAGTCAAACGAGACTTTGCATTTTTACAGTGAATAATGTTACCAACGACTTCAGTTCCATCTTTCTCTTTCTTTTTAGAAAGATACACGATAGAAGAAGCAGCATACTTCAGTCCAGAACCACCACCCATTTCTTTAGTAGGGAACATTGAACCAACTACATCATATGTGTGATTAGTAACAACCATTGGAACACCAGCCTTACCAAGTTTCAATGTCAAAACACGAAACGCAGCCTTGAGAACTTGTGCCCTTGTCATATCACGAGTTTCTTTACCTTCAGCAGTGTCTTCTACTTCTTTGGTGGTGGACAACATACCTAGTGAATCTAGACACAACATCATGGGAACACGTTCTTTTTCTGGTGTCTCCATATATTTATCCAATACTTTGATTGCCTGTGTTCTAAACTCTTGAACAGTTGTTACTGGAAGAATAACCATTCTGTTAGGGTCAATACCTCTGTCGATAACCATTTGTTTTGTGATTGCAGATTCAGACTCAAAATACAACACACCAGCATCTGGGTTTGCATCAAGGAACGACTTTACTATGCCCATCACAAAAAAGGTCTTGCCGGTCGCACTTTCGCCCGCAATTGCCGTGATCTTGTTGGATGGTAGTCCACCATAGATACTACCAGACAAAAGTGCATTAAACACATAACTGCCCGTGTCGTAAAAAGTATTGGTGTCTCCAGCCTCAACACCATCTGCTACAACAGCAGCGTATTCATTGCCAGCAGTCTTGGCAATATCTTTAAAAAAGTCCATTAAATGTCATCCTCTTTTCTGTTATTAGAACGAAACGAATCAAATCCATCTGGATATCTAGATTCTAGTTTCTCTATATTCATGTAAATAATATCTTCTAAACTAGTGTTTAGTGCGATACAGGCCTGTCCAACATACCACAGTAGATCACCGAGTTCACGTTTTAGATGAAAGATAGTATGTTCATCCATTGGTTTGCCTTGGAAGATACACTTCTTCACCACCTCAGTAAACTCACCACCTTCTGCACATATACCTAGTGCGGCAGTCAAAAGTCTTTCTGGGGGAACTCCTGCTTCATCAATAATATCTAGTGCGTCACCAAAGTCCTCTGCATTTTTAGATGCATCGCTCGTGACTTCATCAATAAAACGAACATAGTCCAGAAGTAGGTCTTCATCTTTACTCATAGTGGTATCCTCAAGGTTAAAGTTTCTATTAGTATATCAAAAAGACACGATTGTGTCAAGAGATAATTCCTGTTTGTGGAGGCAAGTCCAAACCACTGGTTTGCTTTCTCCAACCATTCGCAAGTTCATCAATTGTTTCAATCATAAACATTACTGAAGATTTAGGAAACTGGAAATCGCCCTTCGGCTCAACTCCTGTCATGGTTATTCCGTTCACGAGCCCCACACCTTTCGGAGATGCCTGAACCATTCTCGGCTTATAAACGGTTATAGTATTGAAGTCTTCTTCAATATATCGTGCAATAATTTCTGCCCCATTATTCATAACAAGTGTTACAATCGTGTCTTTTTTCATTTTAGTTTCCTATAAATGGATTGCCATATTCATCGACAATACCTGTTTCTTTAATTTTACCAGATGAGTTTGGTGTTGTATCTTGTGGAAGAAACCCACCAAAAACAAAAGGACATTTCAAGTCTTTTCTAACATCACCAATAGACATATCCATACCAAAGGAAATGACATCAATCATTTTCTCTTCCATACGTTTAAAGTCTTTCAACCACGCCTTGCGATCTGCTTCAAGTTGTGATGGTTTTGGATTTTCAATATAACCATAAATTACTACTGGTGCAAAAGTAGTTCCACCATACTTCTTTGCAAGTTCTAATGAATCCCAAAATACACCTTTAGAATAACCAGTAGGACGAGCATATGCAATACCTTCTGCTTCTTTACTTGACATACCAGCATATTGTAAACCAAGTTCTTTTAACTTAGCATTTGCACGAGGCCCATCATAAGGTTTCATGTTTGCATATGGTGATTTCAATTTACGAGCAAGTTTGGTGATTGATTCTTTCTGTTTTTCTGTTTTGTCTGCAGCAACAACATCAAGAAATGCAAGAATATCTACATCATCATTCTTAATCTCTCCTGCCTCAATACCATCTGCAACACCCTTTGCAATATCAGCATTAGTATTACCAGTGCGAGGGTTCTGAACAATATTTGCCGTATACATAAACTCACGGCGAATGCGAGGGGTATCAAATTCTAGGATATCTATCATCGTAGCGCCCCACCCAAGTTCTTCTTCTGCTGCATCACGAGTATAACCAGAAAGAAGATTTATCTTACGTTTATCTTTATCGTTTGTTTCTCCTGCCTTTACAGGTTGGTTATACAAGACGCCATTGATTTCATATGAATTGCGAATTGGCGCAATATTTGAAATTTGTAGTTCTAAATTTCGGGGTTGGTAGTTACGAATAAGAATATTACGATTAGCAATAATTCGTTTCTTAAAGTTTACACCCTTTGGGTATTCTGGTGGGGATTCTTTGAGCGAACGCTCAATATCAAAGTCAATATTAAAAGCCATAGTTTTATCTCCTCGTATAGCTTGGGTTGAACTGATAACTCCTGTTAATCAGTTTTTATATAATAACAAATCAATTAAGATTTGTCAACAGTTTTTTTCCAAACAAGCCCAGGCATTTTGCCTTTTGACCAGTTGATATATCCCAATTGTTCCAT
>Ga0181597_10005858_pt1 | contig 11662 bp, 6 predicted proteins | sample 041ome_5_FD_148647 | JGI IMG/M metagenome (GOLD analysis project Ga0181597, IMG submission 148647) | Coastal salt marsh microbial communities from the Groves Creek Marsh, Skidaway Island, Georgia - 041403US metaG (spades assembly) | ecosystem: Environmental > Aquatic > Marine > Intertidal zone >... | reverse complement strand
CTTTGCCTTCCATGCCTCGATGACCGGCATCCCGGCAATGGGGCTATTTTCCTCTTCAAGGGCGGAAGGGTTGACGATGTCATTGGCTCCGACGACCAGCAAAAAATCGACCTCGGAAAGTTCGTCGTTCACTTCGTCCATTTCAAAGACGATATCGTAAGGGACATTGGCTTCCGCCAGCAAGACATTCATGTGACCAGGCAAACGTCCAGCCACGGGGTGGATGGCAAAGCGCACGTTCACATCCTTGCCCCGCAGGGTCTCGGTAATCTCCTTGACCACATGCTGAGCCTGAGCCACGGCCATGCCGTACCCTGGAACAATCATCACCTCCTTGGACTCTTTTAATTCCTCGGCCACTTCTAGTGCACTGATCTCGGTGATGGAACCCTCGATCTCCGTGCTTCCGCTTCCGCCTCCACCTCCCGACCCGGTACCGAATCCGCCGAAGATGACATTGACGAGGCTGCGGTTCATCGCATTGCACATGATATAACTGAGGATGGCTCCGCTGCTTCCAACAAGGGCTCCGGTTATGATCAAAAGGTCGTTCTTGAGCATGAAACCGGCGGCGGCAGCAGCCCAACCCGAATAACTATTGAGCATCGATACCACCACGGGCATGTCCGCTCCTCCGATGGCCACGATCAGATGCACCCCAAGCACGAGGGAAATGGCGGTCACAATCAAAAGGGTGATTAGGGCGGCGTCATGCTCTTGGCCGAGAAACTGGGAACCTAGGTACACCGAGGCCACCACCATGCCCAAGTTGAGGAAATGCCGGAAAGGAAGTAAAATAGGTTTGCCACTGAGGGAACCCCTGAGCTTACCAAAGGCGACTACCGAACCCGTAAAGGTTACCCCTCCTATAAATACTCCGAGAAGGATTTCAATCTCATGAATCAGTTTATCGGAACCCACGAGCTCGGAATGACCAGGGTCCATAAAACTCGCAATCCCCACAAGCACGGCAGCTAAGCCTACGAAACTGTGCAAAATCGCAACTAGCTCGGGCATGGAGGTCATTTCCACCCTCCTCGCCATTACCGCACCAATAATCGCACCACCAAGCATCAAGGGAACCAACAATTCAAAGTTGGAAACCTTACCACTTAAAAAGGTAGCCAGTACGGCAATGGTCATTCCGACAATGCCATAGAGATTACCCCGGCGGGCAGTTTCCTGTTTGGAAAGACCTCCCAGGCTGAGAATAAAAAAGATGCCTGACACAAGGTAGGCCATGGTGACCAGCCCTTCGCTCAGAGGATAAAGAGATGATAAATTTCCTGCGTTCATTACTTACGGAACATTTTCAGCATGCGCTGGGTTACGAGAAATCCTCCGGCCACATTAATTGTGGCCACAAAGATTGCCACTCCGGCGAGCCAGGGATTGGCACCAGAGACAAAGAGCATACCACCGATGAGGATAATTCCACTTATAGCATTGGTTACACTCATTAGCGGAGTATGAAGGGATGGTGTTACATTCCAAACCACCATGTACCCCACAAAACAGGCGAGTACAAAAACGGTGATTTGATCGAGGAATTCATTCGATCCATTCCATCCTAAAGCGATTAAGGCGACGGATAGTAATCCTAATAGAAATCCACCGGACAGGAGAGGATTCTTCGATTTCTCCTCCGCAACTTCGTCCTTTTTTGCCTCCGGCTTTTTTACCGGGGCAACCGAAGTTTCGACTGGTGGGGGCGGCCAGCTCAATTTCCCCTGATCGAGAACTAGGGCACCACGGACAACTTCATCTTCCTGATTGATGGAAAATTCATCTGCTGTACCTAGAAGTTGGACCAGCTTAACCAGGTTGTTCCCGAAGAGCCGGCTTGACTGGGTGGGCAAACGGGAAGGAAAGTCGGTGTATCCAATAATGGTTACTCCATGGGCTACCTTGGCGACTCCCGCTTCCGTGAGTTCGCAGTTTCCTCCTCCTTCAGCGGCAAGATCAACTACCACGGATCCCTGCTTCATCGATTTGACCATCTCTTCGGTAATCAATACGGGAGACTTTTTGCCGGGAATCATCGCGGTGGTAATGATTACATCCACTTCGGCTGCCTGCTCAGCAAAAAGTTTCATTTCCGCCTCGATAAATTCCTTACTCATTACCTTGGCATACCCACCGGAACCAGCACCGTCTTCCTCAAAATCAAGTTCAAGAAAGGCAGCTCCTAAACTTTTGACCTCTTCCTTAACCGCGGGACGGGTATCAAAGGCACGCACGATCGCCCCCATGTTACGAGCGGCACCGATGGCAGCAAGACCAGCCACCCCGGCACCGATGATCAAAACTTTGGCCGGGGGCACCTTGCCGGCAGCGGTGATTTGACCGGTAAAAAATCTCCCAAAAACATGAGAGGCCTCAACCACCGCACGATAGCCTGCGACATTGGCCATGGAACTCAGTGCATCCATCGATTGAGCTCTCGAAATACGTGGTACGCAGTCCATCGCTAAGAGATTAATTTTACGCCCAGACAGTTTTTCGATGAGTCCCTCATTCCTGGCTGGGTAAACGAAACTAATCAGGGTAACTCCCTCACGAATCCGCTCCGCCTCTTCCACGGATGGTGGCGTGACCTTTAGAATGAGTTCTCCATTCCAAACTTCGGCGGGATCTCCGGCGATGCGGGCACCAACTGCTTCGTACGAGGAGTCGGAGAAATTGGAATGCTCCCCTGCTCCCTTTTCAATTACAACTTCGTAACCAAGTTTTACGAATGCCGCGACATTTTCCGGAGCAATCGCAACTCGCTTTTCCGAAGGCTGAATTTCCTTTGGTATGGCAATGATCATAATGAATTCTGTGCCTATCCACTGAACAATGGCAAAGATAAAGTGGGTAAACTCAAAAGCATTCCCCAATTAAACGATTAAAATTCTGATTTTACAGGAATCGGGCAGGCATCCTCGTTTCCGGCTCGTCAAATATCGATTTTATTGTATGGTTTAAATTACACAGCCAAAACTTGGAACAAGGGCTCACCAGTGGATGGAATTTCATATTTATGTGGGCGAGGGTTCAAGCTTGGCAATTTTGAGCCGCTAACAATCCCATTTTATTTATGACTGAAGAAGAACTCCCATTAGGGGAGCGAGAATCCGATGCCCCTCGTTTTGAGGACTTCGACCTAGCTCCATCAATCCAAAAAGCCGTGGCTCGCGTGGGGTATGAAACACCATCACCGATTCAAAGGCGTTCCATCCCTCCATTATTAGAAGGGTGCGATCTTTTAGGTGTTGCCCAAACCGGGACGGGTAAAACCGCAGCCTTTGCTTTACCGCTGCTTTCCAGGCTCGACCCCAACCTAAAGGTTGTACAAATGTTGTGCCTCGCACCGACCCGAGAACTTGCGATTCAGGTTGCTGAAGCTATGGAAACATTTGCTGAAGATATTCCCGGCTTACGTATTCTTCCGGTCTATGGAGGCACTGGCTACACGGAACAAATCCGTGAACTCAAGCGGGGAGCTCAAATTGTGGTAGGCACGCCCGGTCGTGTCATGGATCATGTGAAGAAAAAGTACATGAAGCTCAACCAGGTTAAAGCGATGGTTTTAGACGAAGCCGATGAAATGCTCAGTATGGGATTCATTGAAGATATCGAGTGGATTTTGGAACAAACCCCCAGCGATCGCCAGACGGCTCTTTTTTCTGCCACTATGCCCAAACCTATTCGGAAGCTGGCTGACAAGCACCTCAACGAACCAGTGGAAATCACGATCGAGGTAAAGCGGGAAAATGCTCCCAACATACGCCAGCGATTCCTCAAAGTGCGCCAGTATGAAAAGATCGATATGCTCGGTCGTATTTTGGAAATAGAAAACTTCGGGGCTATGCTTATCTTTGCCCGCACAAAAAATGCGACCACCGATATTGCAGAAACCCTCATCACCAAGGGATACCCGGCAGAAGCACTCAATGGTGATATGCCACAAAAGCTAAGAGAGAAAACGGTTGACCGTTTACGCAAGGGACATGTCAAGGTTGTGGTCGCCACGGATGTTGCCGCCCGCGGACTTGATGTCGATGTCATCACTCATGTAGTCAACTATGATGCACCCTTCGATCTAGAATCCTATACTCACCGAATCGGCCGTACGGGTCGTGCTGGCCGAGAAGGAGATGCCATTCTTTTTGTCACCAATAAGGAAATGAGAATGCTCAACGCAATTGAAAGAACGCTAAAATCAAAATGCGAGGAGTACAAATTTCCCACATTGGAGGAAATGAATGAGCGCAAGCGGGGAGAATTTTTCACCAGGATGGAAGAGGCTCTATCCGCCAGCGATCTTTCTGATTACAGGGAAGCGATTCAAAATTTTCTTGAGGAAAGTGGAAAGGATTCCATCGATGTAGCTGCTGCCCTCGCATACTTGGATGCTGGTAAAAAGCCTTTATTTTACGATGAAATGCCCACTGCCCCCAAACGCCCAAAAAGGGAAAGGCGCGAACGTGGAGGGGATCGGGATGATCGCTATGTAAACAACAACGATTTACAAAGCTACCGCGTCGAAGTCGGAGAGTACCATGGTGCCGAAAAGCGCGATCTGGTTGGGGCGATTGCCAATGAAATCGGAATGGATTCAAAATTCATCGGTAAGATACGAATGTTCAAAGATCACTCCTTTATCGACCTCCCAAAAGATATGCCCAAAGAGGTGCACGAAGCCCTTAAGCAAGTTTGGGTACAGGGACACCAACTCAACATCTCTGTTGATCGCGGAAGACCACGACAAGAAGGCAGAGGAGGAAAGTTCAGAGGTAAGAGTGGTGGTGGCTTCCGCAAGGGGGGAGGATTTCGGAAAGGAGATGGCCGCTCCAAATCCGGTGGCGGTTACAAAGGCGGGGGAGGAGGAAAATTCCGCAAAGAAAGATAAGATGGGACCCATTCCCACAACCTCAATTACTTACATCCTTAACAAATTAATGCTCCCACAAGAAGCTACTTAGAGGTAGCCCAGCGGATACCATCGGTTATCAGGTCAAGGAATTCCTTGGTTGATACTGTCTCGTTATGGTGACCGATGGTCGTCGCAAACACCTTTCCCTTGCCGTATTGATTTACCCATACACAGGGCTGAGGAGCCTCCGGTTTGTGCTTGGGCCCATTGTCTCCGTGGGCAAGCACAGTTGTACTTTCGGCGACTCCAAGAACAAAATAGAGCTCCCCCTTTGGAGTGCGCCATTGATCAGGCATATTTTTGACCGCCGGATGGTTTGCATGTTCTGATACTTTGGTAACATCAAAAGGAACATGCGGACCATGCCCGTGGGAGTGCACCCCCATGAGTTTATTCCAACTTTTCTCCAAAGGCTTTTGGTCTTTGATAAAAATATGATAAGAGTGCATCGCACAGTGCATAGCGATGGCAGGAACCCCTTCTTGATGAACTTTTACAATTGAATCGATGAATGCCTTGTCGTCCTCGCGGGCAAAGCAGTGGTTGTAAAAAACAAAATCATATCCCTCGGCCCACCCCTCCTGGCTCAACTTGGATTTACTCTCCCGTGGATCCATATCAAACATTACCGTCCATTTTACTGGCATCCTTTGGGTCACGCCCTCCATAATGACATTCTGCTGGAAACCATAATCGTGATGCCCCCCTCCGGTTACCAAAAGGCCCTTCAGCGATTTGTCGCCATGATCATCCGCCCTCAGGGCTGTGTGAAAAAGAAAGGTTAAAAAAAGAAGTAAGGTGGATGTTTTCATGATGACAAATAGCTTAGGAAAAGATTATTGACCGGTTACCCACTTGACCGCATTGCCAAGGAGGTCGAGGTATTCTTTTGTTGAAACGGTGGAATTGTGATGACCAATGGTAGTGGAAAAAATACGGCCCTTACCATGTTGATTCACCCAGATACAGGCCTGTGGCTCAAGCGGTTTTGTGGTATTGCCGTTATCTCCATACGCCAAAACAGTGGTTCCAGGGTAGACCTCTTGTACATTGTAAAGCTCGCCCTCTGGCGTACGCCATCCATCTGGCAAATCCTTAATCACTGGGTGATTCGCATTTTCTTTCACAATGTTCACCGTGATCGATTTCTTGGGTCCATGTCCCTTGGAGCTCGCACCAAGCATTTTTGGCCATGCCTTAACCTCCCCCTCTTTCGCGGGAACTTTCCAGTGATAGGAATGCATCGCACAATGAAGGGCCAAAGCGGGCATCCCTGCTTCATGAACTGCGGTGACCGACTCGATAAAAGCCACATCCTTTTCATGAGCGTAACAATGATCATAGACCACATAATCGAATGGATCGGCCCAACCCTCTTTTTGGAGAAAGGCCTTGGACTTTTTCTCATCCATCTCATGAAAAACCTGCCATTGGGTGGGCGCTCGAGCATGAATCCCCTCAATGATGATGTTTTTTTGTTGGCCGTAATCGTGACAGCACCCACCGGTAAAAAAGAGGGCTTTAAGTACCTTAGCCGTACTACTAGATTCCTTTTTCTTCTCAGTATCCACCACCCATATATTGCGATACTTTACCGGATTCCCATGATCCTGAAGTCTTATTGGTCCTTTATCTCCGTGTTTTCCGTAAGGAGTGACCGCATGAGGACCCGCCCATCCAGTGCCACCAGTCAGTTCGACATCGTCATGAATCAAGTGCCCGTTGTGGAGTACGCGAAACTTAGCCCGTCTTGTAACCTTTCCCTGCTCATCAAAAAGCGGACGGATAAAAGTAATGTCAAAAGTCTGCCACTCACCAGGAGCACGGGATGCGTTGACTAAGGGAATAGCACGGCCATACAGAGCCCCACACTGACCATCGGGATAGGTGGAGTTCGCATTCGCACCAAAAGAGTTAAGTACCTGCACCTCATAATTCCCCATCAAAAAGACTCCACTATTCCCACTCGCCTGCCCAGTTCCTTTGGAGGTTACTGGAGTAGCAAACTCGAGGTACAAACGACAAGAACCGAACTCCTGCTTGGTCCGGATATTACCAGCCCGTGAGACAGCCACAAGTGCACCATTCTCGAATTTCCACTTGGTGGGAGAACCATTCATCGCCGACCAGTTAGACATCGAACTCTCGGACCCATCAAAAAGAACGATCGCACCTTCGGGTGGGTTACTGGCTTGGGCATCGTAGGGCTTGGGCTCAACCACCGGAGGAAAAGTCACTTTTGCAGGGTCAGTCTCATGCACCTTAATTCCATCAATGAACATGTAATTTATTTTTTTCCCATTCTCTTCCCGCACCTCAGTACGAACTTCCGGAACTTTTGCAAATACCTGAGTAGCTAGGAGCGTAGCTTGTATACATATTATGTATTTTAACATATTTATCATGTGTACATCATGCCAAAGAAATTTGGCCTGATGCAATCGTTTAGAATTATATTGTGGTAAAAGATTTTGCAGTGTTTCTTATGATGAATCTTGGTCGACAAACTGGAATAGACTAAATTTTCCTGAGCTTGCTATCAGCTGAAGCTGATCCATGTGGGGCTCGTACTTAGTAAGCATGATCTCATCTGTCCAAAAATATTTTGCCTGATAATCCTTCCTGATTCTTGCAATCGTCTCCCATTTCATTCCATCCCCACTTACCCAAGGCCTTGCATGGATGTAAGGAAACTTATGCCAATAAACCGCATCCATGCCACCATCTAAGGAACGGGCTGCACCAATTACTAAACCTCTTTCAAGATCCTTCATTTTATCCACCAGACCTAACATTTCTTGGTAATTCTCCTTGTGGACGAGATCAAAAGTGTAATACCGCGAAGCTGAACCAGTAACCGAGACTGAAAGTAGCCAAGAAGAGCCAAACCACAGGAAGATTGATCCAACGATTATCTTTTCCCATTTCTTTATTTTTAAATTTTTTTGGAAGAAGTGGTGAATACCAATGCAAATAAATATAATCGCTAAAGGAAGTAAAGGAGCTAAAAACCTGCTCCTAAATCCTGGCCAGAAAAGAATAGGCACAAGATAACTGATTGTAAAAATAAGCATTACCATCGATCCGTGAATCCTTTGTTTTAAAGCTTGGAAAACACCCATTAAGGCCAAAATAATGCCAGGAAGGCTCAATTCAAAAGCAAGAAAGATGATAAATTTCCTCCACACTTTGAGACAATTCTCAAAATACAAAATTAAATCGGAAAACGACCACCCACTCTCAATTCTCCAAAAAACCCCTCCCGCTTCGTTTGATAAACTAAGCTTCCCGAAAACACCTCCAAAAAAAACTCCGTTAAGGCTATGTGTTGGCGAGCCAAAGTGCTCCAGCCGAAATAAAATCATAGGCAAAACGGCCACAATGTAGCCAAGGAGCACAAAAGAAGTCGCACAAAGTCTTTTCACAAAGCCTTGGTTGTAAATAATTGTACTTAGAACTGCACCTGCAACTACGAGAATAAATGCTCCATGGGTACAAAATGCCAAACCAGAGCATACCCCAGATAGAAGGAGGTTTGCAGGGCTTTTATGTTTGTCCCGAATATGAAGCCATAATGTAGCTAGGGTAAAAACCGTGCCAAGGGTATATTGGCTTCCATTTCCAGCAAAATCTATAAGCATGGGGGAAAGGCCAACCATGGAAACGCCCAAAATAACGAAATGGCCTCCCATTACATTGAGAATTTTAAAACTGAGAAAAAGCAATATGCATTGGGAAAAGAGGCTCAGACACTGGAGAACTAGATAGGTGTTATTGGTTCCAAAAACCTCGGCTCCAAGCCCCGCCACAAAGGACCAAAGTGGAGGATGTTGTGACTGAGGGGTCTTTAAATCTCCCCAGGTAGTGTTAGGAGAGTAATCCCATTTCATAGGATAATTCAATTCACCACTTTCAGCATATTCTCGGGCGGTCAGGGCAAATAAATTAATATCTCCAAGCAAGCGGTCGTTCCACCAGAGCGAAGCAACTCGTAAAAGAATACCCAAAAGCAATATACCCCAGAACCAAAAGGGATAACCGTAGTAGGACTGTGAAAACTTTCTCCCCATCACATAAAAGAGGATGGATTAGGATCCACTATCAATAATACGGTTGCAAAAAGAAATACACCACCGGTCCAGTGACAGCCACATAGAACCAAACAGGAAACACCCTTTTGGCGAGCTTGCGGTGTTTAGAGAAGTGATTGGTAAAGGCTTGTATAAATGTGAGTAAAATGAAGGGAAAACTAAGTGCAGCTAGACCAATATGAGAAATTAAAATGAACAAATAATAGGGTCTTATTCCACTCACCGCTTCTCTTTCAGCTAAGCTTAACAACCCGTCTTGATTGGAATCACCAAAAAGAGTCGCCGGTGTGGTAATATGATAAACCACATAGGAGAGCAGAAAAATAAAGGAGCAGGCAAAAGCGGCATAAATCATTTTTCGGTGTAGGATCACTTTCCCCGCCTTGATCGCCCAGAGTGCAAGAAGCAGAAAAACAGCAGCCGCTGAGTTAAGTGAGGCATGAAAACCAGGCAAATAACTAAGTTCTACTCCCTCCGGCAGTGAAAATTTGATCCTTTGCATCATAACCACCAAACCGAGAACAGCGGCTGATATCACCCATGCCAATCGGTTTAATTTCTTCGCTAATACATCATCACCCGAACGGGCACGAAATCCTTCAATTTCACTCATAGAATAAACTCTAACTAAACATCCGCAAAAGGAAAGCCCAAGAGAACAAGGCTTCCCCTCAAAGACAGGGGAAATAAAAAGGTCGATTAGCGAACCTTCATCAAACCACGCATCACAAAGTGGTGACCAGGAAAGGTGCAGACATATTGATAATCCCCAGGCTTGCTCGGTGCCTTAAATTCAATGATGTCCTCTTGCTTGTGGTCGATCAGTTTGCTTGCCCATAGGATTTCCTTGCTTTTGGGAACAAAGGCTACATCGAACCCACCGGCGCCCAAATTAATCGCGGCCTGCCCAACCTCGTCCGCCTTACCCGGATTGACCATCACCACATTATGGGGCATGAAGTCAGGATTGGCGAAGATCAACTTGACTGCCTTACCCGCTTGAACGGTGAATTCGGCAAGATCGTACTTCATTTTCTCGGGGATCGTTCCGATACGAACGGTAGTTAGCTCAGGAGTGTCAGATAGAACTCCTGACTTCGCCTCCACTTCGATATGCTCTTCCTCAACCTCCTCAACTCCCTTGGTAGGGTTGGCATTGTACCAGTGGTGTTGCACAGTAAGGGCGGCCACCCGAGCGTGCGGATGAGGAGATTTAAGCAATTGATTGAGCAACCTGCTGTTGCGGTAGTTGTGTTGCTGGTGCACCCAAAGAGCTTCGAGCAAGTGGTGTGCATCCTCTTTTTTCTTCGGATCAAATTGCTTCATCCATTCCTGAGTCGCTTTGATCACCTCGGATGAATCACGCTCGCTCAACTCAACCCTTGTACGATGGCGCACGCTATCCACCGGGTGCATCAAATTGACAAGAAGCTTCTCTAGAGGCTCCCCATCGATTTTGACCGCTTTTTGCAGGGGCTTCTTTTTGTAAGTAAAACGGTAAATCCGCCCATGCTTTTCATCCCGGTTGGGGTCTCTGACATTGTGCTGCATGTGTCCGATGATTACATTCTGCCAGTCGGAGACATAGAGGGCACCGTCGGCCCCGAAAATTGCATCGGTTGGGCGGAAGTTCTTATCTCCGCTAAGCATAAAGCCGACCGACTCCTCCTCCACTTTGGATCCATCAGATAGATCCTTGATCACGCTCAATTTCTGGCCATGTGGAGTTCCCCAGACCTCGCCAAATTTGGACTGACTGGAAACTTCTTTGCCATTCTCCCACTTCCCGCTTTTGGAAGTCTTGGTAAAATCACCATCCCGATGAAGTTTGTACTGCTTCACCCCAAGAAACCCGATAGTGTTGCAAATGAGGAAATCGCCCTGCATAGAGTCAGGAAAGTTATCACTCGAGACAACCTCACATGCGGGCACTGGGCGCACTTCCTTGGCCAGCAATTGTCGCATTTTCCATGAATTCCCACTCGGATATACCTGATAAGCACGCCCACCTGTTCCATCCGTCGCGTAGTGATAGCCCCAGTAATCGAAAGCTATTCCATGAGGGTTGGGACTATTACTAGCATGAAAAGCGATGGTGTGGCGGCGTGGATCAAACCGGTACATCGCTGAGGCAGTGGTCTTGAGACTCGCACCCCAAGGATGCTCGTGATTGTGCTGAAGAAAGACCCCGCTTTGCCAGTAAATCCCGCCATCCGGACCGTAAATCAGGTTGTTTGCGGAGTGATGGGTGTCGGAGGTGCCCAACCCCTGCAACATCACATAGCGAACATCCGCTTTATCATCTCCATCGGTATCCTTGAGAAACAGCAAGTCCGGACCGGAAGTGACCAGCACGCCTCCGTTCCAAAACTCAAAACCCACGGGGTTGTGCACCTTGGCAAACTCAATCACCCGGTCGGCTTTCCCATCGTTGTTGTCATCGGGCAAAATGACCAGTGCATCGTTCATTGGCTGCATAGGTTCCCACATTGGATAAGTAGGCCATACCGCCGCCCATAAACGACCCTTGGTATCCACCTGCATTTGCACGGGATTGATCAGTTCAGGGAACTGTTTTTCATCCGCAAACAAATTCACCTCAAAATCATCGCGTACAGACAGGCTTTTTAAACTTTCCTTGGGACTGAGG
>Ga0181597_10005857_pt1 | contig 11664 bp, 10 predicted proteins | sample 041ome_5_FD_148647 | JGI IMG/M metagenome (GOLD analysis project Ga0181597, IMG submission 148647) | Coastal salt marsh microbial communities from the Groves Creek Marsh, Skidaway Island, Georgia - 041403US metaG (spades assembly) | ecosystem: Environmental > Aquatic > Marine > Intertidal zone... | reverse complement strand
GATTTTCCAAGTAAACCTGGAACATTTTCAGAAACAAAACTTGGAGCAACTGCAGAACCGAGGTCTGAATGTTCTTCCAGAGACATATTATCTAATTTATAATTTACAATTAAAACAGTTTCATTGGAGTGAACGGGATCTGATTGTTTTTTTTCTACATTATTACATGATATTAAAGTAGCAATCGCAGAAAATAGTAGAATTTTTTTCATAATTAATTTGTTTAGCGTTAATTTTTACAAGTTAGTTAAATATTTAACTTTTTTTCCTGTCCTAAAGAAACAAGAGGAATAAATAGTAACAGTAGAATTAATTTTTTCATAAAAATATTTAAGTATTAAGATAACCTAATAATGCACCAATTAGTACAAACACTCCAATCCAAAATGCCTTTTCCTTTATGGTAGCATCATCTTTCCATCCACTACTATTCTTAAAACTAAATGGGTTTCTAATTTTCATTTTATTATTTAAGATAAATTATTTTCCAATACAGAAATTTGAAAAAATATTTCCTAAGACATCGTCGTTTGTAATTTCACCAGTGATTTCAGCCAAATGTTCTATAGATTTTCTAATATCTATTGACAGTAAATCTCCAGAAATGTTTGATTCAAGTCCATTGCTAACGTCTTTGATAGCTGTCATTGCATTAATTAATGCCTGATAATGTCTTGAATTGCTAACTATTGTGTCAGTGTGTGGATTTAATATATTAACCTCATCTAATAGCTTATTTTTAAGAATATTTACTGAATTATTATCATTTGCAGAAATTTCTAAAAAGTTTAAATTTTTTAATTCCTTAAACAAGTCCTTACTTACAATTTCTAGATCAACTTTATTTCTAACTAAAATAACTGATAAATCTTTCCTCTTAAAACTTTCTATATCAGAATTTATTTCATCAAGATTAGTATCGTTTACGTCAAATAAATAAATTAAAATTTTAGCCTGACGAATTTTTTCTTTTGTTTTTTCAATTCCTTTTGACTCGATAACATCATCAGTTTTTCTTAAACCAGCAGTATCGGTAAATCTAAACTTAATTCCATCTATTATTAGTGAATCTTCAATACTATCTCGAGTTGTTCCAGGAATATTTGATACTATAGCTTTATCTTCATTCAAAAGAGTATTTAATAAGGAAGATTTTCCAGCATTTGGTTTCCCAGCTATAGCTACAGCTATACCATTTTTAAGGACGTTTCCAGAACTAAATGAATTAATTAAATCTCCAAGTTCTTTTGTGATTTTATTTATTAACTTTTTAAATTCATTTCTTTCAGCAAATTCTACATCTTCCTGAGAAAAATCTAACTCTAATTCGATCATAGATGAAAAATGCAATAATTCAGATCTTAATTTTTTTAAATCGTTACTAAATCCACTTTTCATTTGTTGAATCGCTAAATTATGTGATCCTTCGTTTTCTGATGCAATCAAATCAGCAACAGCTTCAGCTTGATTCAAATCCATCTTTCCATTAAGAAAAGCTCGTAATGTAAATTCACCAGGATTCGCAACTCTTATCCCGTTTTCAATATATAGATCTATTATTTTTTGTTGTATGTAAGTTGATCCATGACAAGAAATTTCTATTGTATCTTCTCCAGTATATGAGTTAGGTCCAAAAAATATTGTCACCAAAACTTCATCTAATACAAAATTATTTTTCATTAAATTTCCTAAGTGTACAGTATGAGACTTTTGCTTTGAAAGTATTTTATTTCCCTTTGGTTTAAACAATTTTTCAGTAATTGAAATAGCTTTAGAACCTGAAATTCTAATAACTGAAATAGCTCCCATGCCACTTGGAGTAGCCAATGCGATAATTGTTTCATCATTCATCATCAGATCTTTTTTGTGTAAGTACTTCTTTTTTTATGCAATTCTGTTTCATAATTTTTCCAAAATGCTTGAATTGAAGTGTTTTCAATGAGTTCAGGGTTAGTTTCCACCTCAGTTATTCCTCTTCTATTAAACATGGTTTGAAGGTCATTAAATAAAATTGCTGTTACGCCTTTATTTTGATAGTTAGGATCGACACCAATTAAATAAAGAGAAGCTTTGTTGTTAAATTTTTGAGCCTTCAAAATATTAAGAAATCCAAATGGAAAAAGTTTACCATTGACTTTTTTTAAAGCTTTTGAAAAAGAGGGCATTGTTATAGCAAAAGCAATTAATTTACCATTCTCGTCTACTACGCTTTTGATAAAGTCAGGGTGTATATATTTAATATACTTTTCTTTATAATGATCAACTTGATACTTTTGAATGGGTACAAATGTTTGTAGAGTATTATAGGTTTTATTTAATAAATCAAACATTTCATCAATGTATGGAATCACATCCTTTGTACTCTTAAAATTCAATGGTTTAAGCTTATATCTTCTCATTATTAAGTCAGAAAACTTTTTAACTTTTTTTGGTGCCTCATCTTCATCAAATATTTTAATTCTATACTCAACCCATTCGGCAAGTTTTTTCATTTTTAGTTTTTCAAGGTGATCTTTTTGATATGGATTATGGTACCATGTAATCATCGTGTTAAGTTGATCATAACCAAAGGTCAGCAAACCTGCTTTATCCATATTAGAAAATCCAACAGGACCTTCCATAAAAGACAAATTTCTTTTTTTACCAAATTCAATAACAGATTCAATTAATTTTTTAGAAACCTCAAAGTCATCTATAACATCATACCAGCCAAATCTTAATTTATTTTTTTTTTGTTCCTTAACTTCAACCCAATTAACTATTGCAGCGATTCTACCTACAATTTCATTCTCTTTATAGGCTAAAAAATATTCTGCTTCAGCATTTTTAAAAACAGGATTTTTAGCCCTGTCCATGGTATTTAATTCCTCTTTTGATATCGGTGGAACCCAAAATTTGGAATTTTTATATAGCTTGAATGGAAAATTGACAAAATCTTTAAAATCTTTTTTAGATTTTGCTGTTTTAACAACTATCATCTTCTGTTTTTTCTATTATTTTTTTTGATTAATCTGTTTTCCTTTCTGTCAAACTTCTTATTTATTCTTTCTTGTTTTTTATCCAATTTAAAATCTTTTTTTATTTTTTTACTAGTTTTTTTTCTTTCTTTTCTCTGAGCTTTTCTTTCTTTTCTATTTATCGGTAACTCATCTTCATACCAATCTAATCTGGTTGAAATTCCTAGATTAAAATTAATATTACTCGGTGTTTTTTTAGAATTAATCCCAAAACTAGTATCGATTTGAAAATCTTGGTTAAATAAAAAAGCTGTACCTACATTATAAAAATTATTTGAGTAAACATCATTTTTAATTAATTCATATTCAATAAAAGAAGACCATCTTGGATTTCTGTAATTATGTGTTAATGTAGTTGTGTAGTTTAGAATGGAGTAGGAGGTTCCTAATCTATCAAATGTAATATTATTAACAAAAACCCATTTTCCAAGAAAATGATTTTGTGTAATTAATCCTACTTTAGAGTTTATTGATTTTTCATTTAATTCAAATAAAGTTTTTTTGTTGAATATGGAAAAAGGATCATCAAAATCATTTCCGTTTTTAGGCATATAATTTATTCCAGTAGTTATGGATATTGCTGGAATAAAATCAACTAATCTTAAATTTCTGTTTTTTTTCCAACTTAATAAATTTACACTATGCCATTTTTTATTTTTAAATGGGTCAAAAACTAAAAATTTAAAACCTAAGGTTTGTTTCCCTAAAAAAGAATTTTTATAGTTTACAGATTTAATTAAGTCATCTATTTCATCATTATTGTAAGAACCCTCCAAAAAGACTTCTAATTTATTTGACAAAAAACCGTATCTAATATTGTATAAATATTTAACATTCGAAATTTTAGAGTTATTAAACGATTCATTTTTTAAATTAGAATTTCTATATCCCAATTCAAATTGTAAAACATCTTTACCAACAGAAAACGCTCCTTGTGAAAGTCCTGGTCTGTTAGAGTTTATAGTTTCTGTGTACTGTGAGTTTAGTAATGAAAAGTTTAGTAAAATTAAAAATAGAGCAAGGTATACCTTCATGTTATAAACGTAAATTTAAAAAATATCATTTAAACTTATTTTTAACTTGATTTAAAATCATTAATTGTATTTTTAAATTTGAATTATATGGAAACTTTTTTTGAAATTTTACTTGTTTTAATAGTAATGTCTTTCGTTTTAAGAAAACTAGCTCCTTACTTATTATTATTTTTCCTTAAGAGAATTCAAAAAAAAATGAGAAATAACTTTGAATCTAATTTTAAAACTAATTTCAATTTCAATAAAGAAAAAAATGAAAAAGAATTAAAAAAAGATTCAGACAAAGATAATGTTGGAGAGTATATTGATTATGAAGAAATAGATTAATGAAAACTTATTTAAATCATTTTATTTGTGTTGCTATACTAGGAATTGTCTCTGTGGTTTATTTTTACCCCATTATCTCAGGAAAATCAATTCAACAATCTGACATTTCTCAATTTTTGGGAATGTCTAAACAAATAGTTGATCATCGAGAAGAGTTTAATGAAGAACCTTTTTGGTTGGATAATGCTTTTTTAGGAATGCCATCATTTCAAGTGAGTGCTAAGTATCCTTTTGATATTCTATATTACATTGATCAGGGTATTAGATTTTTACCCAGACCGGCTGATTATCTCTTTTTGTATTTAATCTCTTTTTATTTTTTAATTATTTCACTTAGAATTAATTATAAATATGCATTGTTTGGGGCTTTAGCTTTCGGTTTCTCAACATATCTAATAATAATTTTAGGTGTAGGACACAATACAAAAGCATTAGCATTAGGATATCTTCCATTAGTTCTTTCAGGCTTTCTTATAACTCTTAGAGGCGACTATCTGAAAGGGTTTATTATATCGTCATTGTTTTTAGGTCTTCAGGTTCATGCTAATCACTATCAAATGACTTATTACACTCTTATAATGTTATTTATAGTAGTTGTCATTCATTATTGGGATTTTTTCAAAAAAAATGAACTAAGAAGAATTTATCAATCTCTAATTGTTTTTTTATCAGTTGGGCTTATATCCTTGATGATGAATGCTCCATCGCTCTTGGCTACAAAAGAATATTCAGAGTTCAGTACTAGAAGTAAAAATGAGATTTCAATAAATCCTGATGGATCACTAAAAGAATCTATGAATGGATTGGATAAAGATTACATAACAGAATACAGCTATGGGATTCTTGAAAGTTTTAATTTAATTTTTCCAAGATTCATGGGTGGTGGAAGTTCTGAAACCATAAGAGAATCTTCAAAACTAATGAAGTTTATTAGGTCATTAAAACCAAATCAAGCTCAACAAGTCTATCAGTTTTCTAAAATGTATTGGGGAAACCAGCCAATAGTAGCTGCTCCTGCTTATTTAGGTATATCAATTTTTTTTATTTTTTTAATTTCCTTACTACTTGTAAATGATTTAAATAGAAAATGGATTGTTATATCTGTAATAATTTCTCTAATTCTTTCTTGGGGAAAAAACTTTTCTGTTTTGACAGATTTTATGATAGACAGTTTTCCCTTGTATGATAAGTTTAGAGCAGTTTCTTCAATACAAGTAATCATTGAATTTTGTATTCCTTTTTTAGCTGTTTTAGGTTTGAAAAACTTTTTCTCTAATGATTTTGATGAAAAGAAAAAACTAAATTCATTGAAGTATGTCTCTGTTTTTTTGATTTCTTTAATCTTAATTTTTTATGTGTTTGGAGGCTATATTTTAGATTTTAAATCAGATTTTGAAATTTTTTCTCAATATCCTGAAATACTTAATTTAATCATTGAGGAAAGGAAATATTTATTTGAATACGATTTAATCAGATCTTTAATTATTGTTATATCCGTTGCTATAACTTTATTCCTCTTTCTAAAAAAATTAATAAAAGCGAATGTATCGCTAGCACTGTTAACAATAGTTTTAATATTTGATCTTTGGGATGTAAATAAATCTTATGTTAATGCTGATCAATTTGTCAATTCCACAAATGTAATTTCTCCCTTTACAAAAGCAATCTATGATGAAGCTATTTTAAGAGATAAATCTGACTTTAGAGTTTACGAACCACAAAGAGGATTTTCCAATGCTAGAACATCTTACTTTCATAAATCAATAGCTGGATACCATGCAGCTAAACCTAAAAGAATTCAAAACTTGTATGATTTTTATATTTCTAACAACAATATGAAAATATTGAGTATGTTAAATGTTAAATATTTAATTCAGATTTCTGAAGACAATCCTTTAGGGGTAACTCGAAACCCAAATAATTTAGGTAATGCATGGTTTATAGAGGAAACTAAAATTGTTGATAGTGCAGACGAGGAATTGTTAAATTTAAATCAAGTAGAATTAAAATCTATATGTATAACTCAAGATCAAAGCTTAAAGGGATTAAATTATAAATTGGATAATAGAAATTCTATTGAATTGGTAAAAAGAAAAGCAAATGAATTAGTTTATAAAAGTTCTACCACTTCCACACAATTTGCAGTATTTTCAGAAGCGTTTTATAAAAAAGGATGGCAAGCTTATATTGACAATAAACCTGTTAGCCATTATAAAGTAAACTATTTACTAAGGGGACTTATAATTCCAGAGGGTGATCATGAAATAGTTTTTAAATTTTATCCTGAAATAGTAAAAAGTGGAGTTTATATTTCAATTGTTTCTTATTTAATCCTTTTTATGATCTTTATTAAATTGATTTTAGATAAAAAAAATGTACAAAAAACTACCAAATAAAAGATATAAACGAACACTAGAAATGTTAAAAAGTGTTTGTCCAGCTCCCTCTGTAATATATGATCTTGGTGTTGAAAATCCATTTTCTGAGATCATGAAAAAAAACAACTACAAGGTTTATAATTCAGATGGACAAGATTTTGACATAGATTTTAATGTAAACATTCCCGATGATGTTGAAATGGTTACTGGATTTGAAATTTTAGAACATTTAGTATCTCCTTATCCACTTTTAAGTGCATTAAAACCAAATAAATTATTTGTTACAGTTCCTCTTAGTCTTTGGTTTTCCAAAGCCTATAAAAGTAAAAATGACCCCAGAGATCGCCATTTTCATGAATTTGAAGAATGGCAGTTTGATTGGCTACTTGAAAAAGCTGGATGGAAAGTGATAAAAAAAGAAAAGTGGACAAATCCATCCTTTAAACTAGGATTAAGGCCAATATTAAGGAATTTTCATAATAGATACTACGCAGTCTATGCAGAGAGAGATAAATCTGGAAGGTGGCCAAGTAAGGATGAATATACCAATTATTACAGAGGAATTTTAAACTTGTAGTCTGATGAGAATTGGTATGATTTTAGATGCACCTTTTCCAACTGACCCAAGAGTTAGTAACGAGGCAGATGCTTTAATTCAAGCTGGACACGAGGTTTTCCTTTTTTGTTTATCATACTCAAAAAATTTTGTAGAAAATGAAATCTTAAACAAGATTAAAATTAGAAGATACTATTGTTCTAATCTAACATATAAATTATCTGCTTTGGCATATACATTCCCTTTTTACAAGAATATAATGTGTAAAAAAATAAAACACTTCATCAATCACAATCATATTGATAGTCTACACATTCATGATATTCAGATAGCAAGCTCTGTATTCAAAGCAAACAAAATTAAAATTCCTACAACATTAGACTTACATGAAAATCGACCAGAGATAATGAGATATTATAAACATGTAAATTCTCCATTAGGAAGGATGTTAATATCACCTCAAAATTGGAAAAAAAATGAAGAAAGATATTGTAAACTTTCTGATAAAATTGTAGTTGTAACAGATGCTGCTAAAAACGAGTTGGCAAATAGATTGTTAATTGATAAAAATAAAATTACAGTATATCCAAATACAGTTAAAAAAGATTTTTACAAGGATTTTAAAATAAATCAGGAAATTGTAAATAAATTTTCAAAAAATTTTGTTTTACTGTATCTGGGAAATACCTCTAAAAGAAGAGGTTTAGACACTGTAATTAAGTCATTAAATAAATTAAGTATTAAAATTCCTAACATTAAATTAGTTATAGTCGGTTCAAGTTCATATGATAATGAATTAAAAAAAATGTCTATGAATTATAATTGTTATGATTTAATATCTTTTGAGGGTTGGAAAGATGAGTCTGAATTTGCATCTTATTTATCTGTTGCAGATTTGGGAATTTCTCCTTTACATTCTAATATACATCATGATACTACTTATGCTAATAAAATTTTTCAATACATGTCTTTTGGTTGTCCCCTGATTTGTAGTGATGTAATTGCTCAAAAAAAAATAATTGAAAAATTTAATGTAGGAAGTGTTTTTAAATCTGGTGATGAAATTGATTTTGAAAAAATAGTGAGTAAACTTTTTAAAAATGAACAAAAAAGAAAATCACTTGGAGATAATTGTATTGATGCTGTTGAAAAACATTTAAATAATGAAGTTGTGTCAAAAGAATTTGTAAAAATATATGGCTAAAAAAAATATCTTAATTATTTCATATTATTGGCCACCATCTGGAGGTTCAGGTGTTCAGCGTTGGTTAAATTTTTCAAATAAATTATGTACAAATTATGATATTACTGTTATTACAACCAAAACCCCAAATTATCAATTAAATGATCTCACATTAGATAAGTTAATTGATCCCAGGATAAAAGTTATTAAAATCTCCTCTTTCGAACCTGCCAAATTTTTTCAATCTAAAAATTCAAATTCAGAGAATTTAAGTAGTTCAGGATTATTTAATAAGATAAAACTTTATGTTAGAGCCAATTTCTTTTTTCCTGACTCTAGAATGTTTTGGATTAATAAAGTTTCCGCATTTGCTTCTTCTTACATACTAAACAATAATATTGATTGTTTTATTACAACATCACCTCCTTTTAGTTTAAATATTGTTGGTTATAATGTAAAGAAAAAAACTAATTGTAAATGGATTTCAGATTATAGAGATCCTTGGTCAGATTTCTTTCAATTTAGAAAAATGCCAATGTCTAACTTTACAAAAAATAAACACAAGATATGGGAGAATAAAACCTTAAAAGCTGCAGATTCTGTTTTAGTCACATCTCCATCTCTAAGAGATGAATATTTAAAAATTAATACAAATACATTTTTAATTAATAATGGTTTTAAAAATTATATTAAAACAAAAAAAAGTGAATATTTTAATTTAGTTTATTCTGGAGTGATGAAATCCTCTCAGAACCCAAAAAATTTATGGAAAGTATTGTATGAAATTTCAAGTATAAATAAGTCTTTTAGTAATGACTTGAGAATAAAACTTATTGGAAACTTTGATAGTGAAATCATAACTAATCCACATATAGAATTACTTAAAGAAAATATAAAGTTTTTTGATTATGTTAAACAAGAAGATTTAATTGATTTGATTTCTGATACAACTTGTTTTATTGCATGTGATATCAATGATAGGAGAGGTGGTAATGTAATTCCAGGAAAAATTTATTATTATTTATCATTTAAAAAGAATATTGTAGCTTTTTCTTCATACAACAGCGATACCGATAAAATTATTAAAGAAACTAGTTCAGGAAAAGTATTTGATTTTTCAAATGAAAATGAATTAAAAAATCATATTTTAGAATTGTACAATAATTTTAAGGATAATAAGAAACCTAATATTAATAAAAATTACGATAAATATTTAATTTCAAATTTGACTAAAGATTTGGATAAAATTATTAAAAACACTCTAGCTTAATGGGAATTGTTTTAAAACAAACATCATGGAACATATTTACTATTAGCATAGCAATTTTAATTGGTGCAATAAATACACTTTACTTTTATCCAGAATTCCTTCGAGAAGACTACTATGGTCTTGTTGTTTTCTTATTAGCAACATCAAACCTATTGCAGCCATTAATGTCTTTCGGAGCTCAGCATACTATAATAAAGTTTTTCAGTTCATTTAAGGAGAAAAAAAACAAAGATGAATTTTTATCAAGTGTAGTTTTTTTGCCATTATTTTTTATTGTACCCGTTTCTTTTTTAGTTGTACAATTTCATGACCTTGTTGCAGAATTTCTTTCAGTTAAAAATCCAATAATAAAATCTTATGTGTGGGTAATATTTCTGGTATCATTTGCAACTTCTTATTTTGAAGTTTTTTATTCTTGGGCAAGAGTACAATATAAGTCAGTTTTTGGAAATATTTTAAAGGAGATTTATCCAAGACTCTCTGTTTTTATATTGCTTGTTTTGGTTTCCCTAGGCCAAATTAGTAAGGAAAATTTCATATGGTGGTTAACAGGTTTATATTACCTAAGGCTATTAATAATGGTTATTTATTCTCTTTACCTGTATGCACCTAAGTTTAAATTTACCATTCCAACTAATTATAAAGAAATTTTACTTTATTCTATTTATATTTTACTTGCAGGATCAGCTGCTAGCTTTCTTATAGACATTGATAAATATATGATTCCTCAAAAACAAGCCATCAGTCAAACAGCTTATTATGCTGTGGCTGTTTTTATAGCTACTGTTGTTGAAGTCCCTGGAAGAGCAATGTTTCAAATAATAAATCCTTTAGTCGCTAAAGCTTTAAATGATAATAACAATAATGAATTAGAAAAGCTATATTCAAAAAGTTCAGAAAGTTTACTTATTGTATGTGGTCTTTTCTTTCTATTGATAAATTTAAATATTGATTCTTTTTATCTTATTTTAAACAACAAATATTATGCTGAGGCTTCATTAGTTGTATTAATTATATCATCTGCTAAATTGATTCAAATGAGTTTTGGATGTGGACCCGCAATTTTAGCAACTTCAAAGTTTTATAAAATTACTTTACCTTTTTCTCTTGCAATGGCAATTTCAGTTTATATTTTGAATGACTATTTAATTGATTTATATGGAATAAATGGAGCTGCCATATCAACATTTATTGTTCTATTAAGTTTTACTTTGTTAAAAGTTTTGTATATACATCACAAAACCAAAATTCAGCCTTATAAATTCAATTCTATTAAAGTTTTGATTTTGATTGCTTTAATTTATTTTTTAAACAGTTTTTTGAATTTTGATTTTCTACCAATAGCCGATATTATTGTAAGATCTTTAATTATAATATTTACTTATCTAATATTTATTTACTTATTTGGATTAGCCAAAAGTTTAAAAATCAATTAAAAGTTAATTTTATTATTTAAATATTTATTAAGGACAGACTTTTTATTCTTGTAAAGTTTCTCAATTTTTCCACTGTAAACTAGTTCACCTCCATTTTCACCTCCGTGAGGACCTAAATCAATTATATGATCTGCACATTTTATAAGGTCAAGATTATGTTCTACTACAATTATTGAATGTCCATTTTCTATTAGTGAGTTAAATGATTTTAAAAGCTTTTTGATGTCATGAAAATGTAATCCAGTTGTTGGTTCGTCAAAAATAAATAGAGAGTTTTTCCCTTTATTTCCTTTAAGTAAAAATGTTGCTAATTTAATTCTTTGTGCTTCCCCACCGGATAAAGTAGAAGACGATTGACCAAGCTGTACGTATCCCATTCCTACATCAACAAGAGGTTTTAATTTTAAAGAAATCTTATTTTCATCATTTTCAGCAAAAAAATCCATAGCTTCATTCACAGTCA
>Ga0181597_10005856_pt1 | contig 11665 bp, 16 predicted proteins | sample 041ome_5_FD_148647 | JGI IMG/M metagenome (GOLD analysis project Ga0181597, IMG submission 148647) | Coastal salt marsh microbial communities from the Groves Creek Marsh, Skidaway Island, Georgia - 041403US metaG (spades assembly) | ecosystem: Environmental > Aquatic > Marine > Intertidal zone... | reverse complement strand
TCGGGGCAAATATAGTAACACTGTTAAGCAGACGGTTTTGGCAATCAACTTTTTTCAGTTCACCAACTGCTGCTTCAATTGTGACAGTGTAATGCAGATCGTCAATTTGCTCGTCAACAACGTCATAATCGACAATCTTACTGGATGGCCTTACCACAAAATGATCATCCAACTGCGTTCCGGCCTGAACCGAGCTGAAACCATCGATCTCAGCTCCGCCTAAAAGAGCTGCACTGTAAAGAGCATCTTCCAGGGCACGCGCTCGGGTATCGTCAATATGCTCTTCAGAAATAATTGCTGCGCGTCCCGTTGCTGTAACAATTTCAATATCTTTCTTACTTGCTTCGGCAATCTGCGTGCAAAGAAAAAATAAACACAAAAATGTCAGAAACGAGCTTCTTTTAATCATCGGTTCAAGCCGCTACCCGCGCTGTCTTCAGAAGATAGGCGATCGTTTCCCGGTCAATTTCGAGAACAACCTCATACGTATCAGTGCCAGTTGGATTAATTCTGACCGTACGCGCACCCCTGATTGTACCATTAACCACACCCCGGAACGTGTCATTTTGAACAATCAGATCAATCACCGTCGTACTTGAGTCAACCTTCAAACCATGAATTTGCTCGGCCAGATCACGCATCGCCGCCATTCGCGCGGAACGAATTGCCATCAATCGCTTTTGAGCTTCATTGCGGCCCGGTTGCGTTGATGTCACTGCATACCCAACAGCGGTGAGCGTTGGGATGGTTTCGGAGTTTGAGTCCAACACATCTTTGATATTGACCAGCGTTTGAGTTTGAGATGCTTCGACAGTAGCCATCTTGTCGACAACAGGCTGTTTGGTTAGGTGCTGGCAGCCAGTCAAAAATGCCATACCTGTGGTCAAAGTCACGATGGTCAAAGATACTTTACTCATAAAAAGCTCCTGAGATGCACGCAAGTCCTTCAGTTGGTTGGCATCATCTATGCATCTTCCATGCCAATTAAGCCTTAAAAAGAAATCAAAGCGCCCTCTCCGTTTGTCTGGTTTCAAAATTCTTGCTTAATTCCACATTTGCCAGAAAACAGCAAACCAGACCGATTTTGACCAGAGTTGAAGCACTCAATCTCAAAACTGGCATGGAAATTGCCTCTCAATCAGACATTGAGGTTCTGTAACAGCGACGAAATTTCATATTTAGAAAGATAATAAATTGTTTTTTTTTGATTTTTTTAGATTAATCGGGTTAGCCATGGGCAAGACACCGTCCAATGCCTACCCAATTGCAACAACGGTGTGAAAAGACTGTCATGATTATGACACTGCAAAAATTTGGAATGTCAGGAATGAGTTCGACGATCTCGGCGCTCATACTCTCAACGGGTATTCTTGCTTTAGTTGCAATGATGGTGTTGCCATTACCGACGTTCCTGCTCGATACGTTTTTTGTATCCAATATTCTTTTGTCTATTCTTGTGCTGATGGTGGCGCTCCACGCATACCGACCATTGGATTTTTCAAGTTTTCCAAGCTTGCTTCTCATCGCAACCGTGCTCCGGCTTGGCCTGAATGTGGCCTCTACGAGGATTATTCTTGGTAACGGCCAAGAAGGTCCTGAAGCCGCTGGACAAGTGATCAATGCATTTGGCCAATTTGTAATCGCCGGTAATTATGCCGTTGGTATTTTCGTATTTGTTATCCTTGTTATAATCAATTTAGTGGTAATCACCAAAGGTGCTGGGCGCGTATCAGAAGTTTCGGCGCGCTTTACGCTTGATGCCATGCCCGGCAAACAAATGGCGATTGACGCCGATCTCAATGCTGGAGTGCTCACAAACGAAGAAGCTAAGGAGAGACGTGCAGAAATTTCCCGCGAAGCCGATTTTTATGGGGCGATGGATGGCGCATCAAAATTTGTGAAAGGTGATGCAATTGCTGGCATCTTGATTCTCGCAATCAACATTATAGGTGGTTTGACAATTGGTGTAACACAGCATGACCTTGGAATTGGTCAGGCGGCGGAAACCTATATTCTGTTGTCAGTCGGTGATGGCCTCGTTGCCCAAATACCTTCGCTGATGTTGGCGATTGCCACAGCCATAATTGTTACACGTGTATCATCGACTGAGAATATGGCTTCACACATAGGCAAACAAATCTCGCTGTCTCGCGCATGGATGCCTGTTTCTGCTGTTTTGCTTTTGATGGGCTTGGTTCCCGGTATGCCAAATACGCTATTCCTATTTGCAGCCGCGATCGCTGCAGTAGCCGGCTATATCATGCGGAAAAGAGAAAAGATCAGCCAGATTGAAGCAGATGAGAGCAGCTTAATTGAGGATGAGAAACCAGAGAAAAAACCAGATCAAATTGACCTGACCGATATCACTGATAATTCTGCGTTATCAGTCCAACTGGGCTATGGTCTAATCGAAATGGTCGATGAGGATACTGGCGGGCCTTTGGTCAACCGCATAACCAGTATCAGAAAACAGGTCTCAAAAGCACTCGGCTTCGTGATGCCAGCAGTCCGGGTGCGTGATGATATGTCGTTGAGCGCGAATGAATATCGTATCCGCGTGGGACAAACGATTGTTGGCGAGGATGTAATTTACCCAAATCGCAAAATGGCAATTCCTGGTGACAACACCAAGATTAAAATATCGGGAATTGATGTTAAAGACCCAAGCTTTAACATGGACGCTGTATGGATTGAGCGTCATAAGGAATCTGAGGCTGAGGGTAATGGTTATGTGGTTGTTGAGCCTGAGTCCGTTCTTGCCACGCATTTATCCCAGATCATGTATAAATTTGCTGCCGAATTAATTGGGCAGGACGATGTCCAGAAACTACTAGATAATTTATCCCAGACTTCACCAAGTCTTGTTGAGTCTGTAGTCCCCAAATTAATACCGCTTCACACGCTCACTGGAATTTTATGTGAACTTTTGAGAGAGCGTGTACCGATAAGCGACCTCCGTAAAATTCTTGAAACGCTGGCAAATATGTCTGGCAAAAGTATGAGTGTTGTGGAAGTTGCAGAAGCCATGCGTCCAAATTTAGCAGGCTTGTTAATCCAACAAATTGCCCCTTTAAATCAAGCCTTGCCCGTTATCACACTCAGCTCAGACCTTGAGCACATGCTCATCTCAATGTCAAGTCAGAGTGGGGATGGGAACCTTTTGCTAGATGCAAATCTTGCGCAAAGGTTAATAAAATCCATTTCGCAAGCCAGTGAAAAATCTTTGGCGGACGGTCGTCAATCAGTCCTGATAGTTGCCCCGCAAATTAGACGGCAATTATCGATATTACTAAGACAGCATATTGATGATTTATTTGTCTTTGGTTTCACCGAATTACCGGACAACCGAAAAATCAATGTGATTGCAACGATTAGCAATGACGCTGACCCAAAACTAGAAGTTCAAGATCAATAAGGTTCGGCAACCGCATTTAAAAAGGATTGTAACTGATGTCAAAATTAACAGTTCAAGCAATGGATACGGCAGCAGCCATGGACGAGATTATAAATAAACTCGGGCCTGACGCAGTCATTTTGTCGACATCCAAAATCAACGGAAAGGTTGTTATGGAGGCCGCTTCAGGCGCACTACCCAGTCAACCTCAGCCGCATGATAAAAATGAGTTCTCTCGAATCCTGTCGGACAAGATGCTGAGTACGCCCAACAAAAATGCCGAGAAAATCGAGACAGCAACAACTCTGCCAAACACCAAGGAAATACAAAATTTGCAAAAGCAATTGGTCCAACTTCAGGGGATGCTCGACGGACTTTTTATCACCAACCTTGATGGTATAAATCAGGATTTGTCATCAAATAGCCGCGTTACGCTTCAAAAGGCTGGCTTCTCACCAAAGGTACTTGATGATTTTAAAACTTCTTATCTTGGAGAGAATTTTCATAACGGCTGTAACAGGTTCCTATCTGACTTATCCGCCCATCTTACTCATCATGATGCTGTCTCCTTATTAGCGAAGAAATTTATTTTTATCTTGGGAAAATCGGGCACCGGTCGCACAACGATGGCTGGTAAATTAACTGCCTATCTAAAAGAGACCTATCAGCAAAAAGATATTATAACCGCAGAGATGGCTACTGGTGGGCACCGCCCAAACGGTCAACTGCAAAATTTTTGCAGACTTCTTAACAGCCAGGCCTTTACAATTGGGCTTGATACATCTGCTGCCGATTTCAACCAGATCAAAAGCACGGAAGTGATGGTTGTCGATATTGACCTGCCAGTTATTCAGGCAAGCAAAAAGTTGGCTGAAATTATTACCGGCGTTGGCAAACAGAATATCGGCATCATTCTAACAGTTCCCGCCAGCACAAGTGCAAATATGATAGAAAAAACAATAGGTGAGACAAAGAGCTTAGCGCCGATGGTGGCCCTAACAAAACTTGATGAATGCGATCTGAGCGCCGCTGAATTCTCATCTTTCGCGACCGTTAATGCAAAAATTGGGTTATTTTCTGCTTCACGTTCGATTGTCGATGCCCCATTGTTTGCAACGGAGGGTGTGCTAATGCAATATCTCTCGGAAAACTTTGATTATAAATTCGAACCTCAGGCCTCCAGCAAAGGATTAGCAGTATAAAAATGACGCTTTCAATTGCAATAACAAGTGGCAAAGGCGGGGTTGGAAAAACCAATACAGCTGTGAGCCTTGCCGTCGCGCTTGGGCAAACCGGCAAGGATATTCTTTTATTCGATGCCGATTTTGGTCTTGCAAATACCCATGTTTTGCTTGGCACAAAACCGTCAAAATCAGTTGCAGACTTTCTTGATAAAAAATGCTCAATGGAAGACAGCATCACCAATTTCAAAGATGGCGTGAGCATTCTTTCAGGTGGATCCGGCCTTATTGAACTTCTGAATTTAGATAACCAGCGGCGACATCAAATTTTGTCTGGCATCTCGAATTTGGACAGAAATATTGACTATTTGATTGTAGACTGTCCCGCCGGAGCGGCAGACAGCACCCTATTTTTTGCCAGCGCGTCAGATATCGTAGCAGTTGTCCTGATCGAAGAGCCAACTAGCTTTCTTGATGCTTATGCCCTTATCAAAGCTGCAAATTTAGAGACTGGTGTTAAAAATTTCGCCGTCATCGTGAATATGGCTGACAGCAAAGCTATGGCCAAAAGAAGCTTCGAAAAATTTCGCGAAATCGCGATGCGATTTTTGGACGTAAATTTGCATTACTCTGGCATGATACCTTATTCGAAAAACATAAAACATGCTGTAGCGACGCGAACGCCGGTAGCAATTGGTCAGCCAAATTCTGCAGCTTCCACCGCTTTTCGCGAAGTCTCTAAGCTTTTAATAAAAACGCCTATTCCGAAAACAGATAAACTTAAATTTTTTGACAATGTAGGTGGAAAATGAGTTCAACGAAACGTGACCATTACGCTGATCAGAAAATAGATATCGAAGACGTAATCAAATCACATAGCAACCTGGTAAAAAAAATTGCCTGGCACATTCACGGCAGAGCCAGCCACGCCGTTGAAATTGAAGATGTTATCCAAATTGGATATGCAGCTCTAGTCAATGCGGCACAACAATATACAAAAAAAGAGGGAGCAACCTTTGCCACATATGCGTCGATAAGAATTAAAGGCGATATCATCGACCATCTTCGAAAGGCATCCAACCTTTGCCGAACAACAATAAAAATGAAAAAACGGTATAACAAGTCCGTTACCAAGCTTCAAGGCAAGTTGTTTAGGCAACCAACAGCAGAAGAGATTAGTGCTGAAATGCAGATAAGCCTGAATGAATACAGAGAATGGGAGCGGGCTTTTCAGGCAAATACACTCGACTCTCTTGATAATGCTTACGACCAATACTCAACTTGGTTTGCCTCTGATGACCAGTCACCAGAAGACATGCTGAATGACAAAGACCTAAAAGAGCTCTTGAAAGTTTCATTGCAACAGCTATCAGGTAATGAAGCGCTTGTGATCCAGCTCTATTACGTTGAGGAACTTAATGTGATGGAAATCGCTGAAGTTCTTGAAGTCTCCAGTGGCCGTGTGTCGCAAATCAAAAAGTCAGCCATCGCCAATCTTCGTGAGTCCCTGAAAAAGCTTCAATCTTAAAAGCGATGATGAACATAAATAATTTTGAGAAAATCAATCATATTGAAATGCGGGTTCGCAGTGCAAATTTCCAGATTCAATCAGGAACAAATGCCGAAAACCTTTGCATTAACTTTTCCCTAATCACAATTGCCCGCGGCTCGTGTGCTATGAACATCAAACCGAGCAAAACCAAGGCTAGTATGTCTGGTAAATTACATATTCCTCTGGATCGGACGGTGATTGAAGTGGATGTTGGCCTTCCAAAAAATCATTTCGATGGGCTTATTAAGCATCTGGTCCAAACTGCAGACCGGCATGTTACAGCAAAAATTGAGCTAGATAAGATGCTTGTAATAGACCACGAAGGTTGTTTAGTGATCGACGGTTCAATCGACGCCTCTATTACGAACCTGACTTGGACGCTCAAGCTGAAATAACAAAAAAATTAGATAAACCGCTTCACCATTTCAGCTTCTGATTGAAGCAACCGCGAAGAACCTGAGAAGGCTTGCTGAGCCCGGATCATATTCGAAAGTTCTTCCGTGATGTTAGTGTTTGCCATTTCCAGCGCGCCAGAGTGTATTTTCCCTCTGCCATCTGTTTTCGCTTCACCAATATCGCCAGCCCCGGACTCGCGGCTGCTTCGGAACAGATTGGCACCCGCTGGTTTGAGGCGGTTAGGGTCTGCAAATGATGCAAGGCCAACCTTGGCGATCAATGCGATGTTTGAGCCACCATATGATGCTTCAATATTTCCGTCTTGCCGGATCGCTAGAGAGCTTAGCTGCCTCCTGCCGCCAAAAGATTGAAATCCATTCGCCGTAACAATGCCTGTTGCCTCAGTTGGAATGGTAATTGGTGTGTTATTTGCAGACAATAGACTATAACCATCGCGGTTAACCAAAAGGCCATCCTTGGTCATCTGAAAAGAACCATCGCGGGTAAAAAGGTTTGCCTCTGGATTTGACTCATCACGCACCGCAAACAGCCCCTCACCTTCTATCGCAAGATCAAGAACGCCATTTGTTTTTTGCAAAACACCCTGCATCTGACTCATTCGAATATCTGCCGATTTTGCACCGATACCAAGCCTATCACCTGTCGAAGTCGAAATTGCAGTGCTATACACATCTGTGAAATTTGCGTCCCGCCTTTTATAGCCAGTCGTCCGCGCATTTGCGATGTTGTTTGAAGTTATGTTCAGATTCTGGATCGCAACATCCATACCATTACGAATTACCGAAATCATGGGCATCAAACCTAACTTTGTTAAACTACCCACTGGCAGCAAATTTTGTGCCAAAGGCTGAACTGTCAATGTTACTTGTAAATTATTGTAAGTGTGAGTGCTTCGCCAAGCCGTTCAAAACTAACTTCTTAAATTTCGGCTTGTTTGGCCGTTGCTAATGCCGCATATTATGAATGTGGAAGTCAAAGGCAAAAAATGTCAAAAGCACAAAATACATCACTGGTTCCAGTTGCAAAAAAATTGCCTGCGGTACGCTCTTCGAGAGCAGATAATAAGATATTTTCGCTTTATGACGGTGAGAGGCATTTCACAGACCGGGAAGAAGTTCGTGAATTTTTACCTGACATTTTGGGCAAGGCACTTGCCCGCACCTGGATTGATTCAGAATTTCAAAGCGCTTTTGATCAGGATCCATCTGGCACATTAGAGGCACATGGTGTCTTCTTGCCAACAAATATGACGATTGAATTTCAGCGCCAGAATTCAGACAGACCGAGAATAGTTGTATATGAAAAAAGGCCAGACTCAAAATTCAAAGTACGTGTACTTTATCTTCAGTTGGTGATGATGGCGGGGCGATAATGACCCTTCACACCACTACTAAAATTGCTATCTTAAGTCTTTTTTTAAGTGCTAGTGCGCTGCTTGCCCCAGTAGCGGTGGCAACCAACCCAGAAACACTTGTAGAAAACAGAGCCTTTAAAGAAGCTGTAAAGGCGGTCAAAAACGGTAATTATGCGCACGCCATCACGCTATTTGAGGCTCAAGCGAATTTACCGCGCTATGATGCTCAGTACAATCTGGCGGTCCTACTCAATGCTGGAAAAGGACGCCCCCGCAATTATGTTGAGGCACTCTACTGGTCATGGCAGGCCCAGCTTGGTGGCATTGAAGATGCAGAAGATCTTGCCAATGATATCGTTGATCTACTGCCCCCAAAAACCACCGACGAGGTCCGCAATCGGGTTGCAGACGCATTACAAAAACGAATTGAAAACAAAGACTTGACTGCAATTTCACAACTGGCCAACTATCACTTAACAATTATGGCCGAACCCGATTATGAAAACGCTTACATCTGGTATTCGATCGCGGTAGCTTTGAACCTTCCTGAAACAACGGATGCGCGTGACGATTCCGAGTCACAAATTGACACTAAAAACCTTGTTGATCTTCAGATAAAATCCCAACGCCTCTTTGAAAAGTATAACTTCAAACCTCTGCAGACTCAGCGCAAAGGAGACAAGAATGATAGTTAAAGTTCAATGGATAATCGACGGCGTGATGGAAATCGAGGCTGCGTCAAACGATGCAGCGGAAGCGATTGCGGATGAAAAGCTCCGCAAATTCATTGCGGCACATCCTGACCTAACGGAAGCTTTGGGGGCGATGGCTATTCAAGGCCATGCAGTAATCGACAACGAGACGTCCTAGCCAAAGCTGTCCAACAATTCAGCAATCGTTTTTTCGAGGTCATCATTGTCATTTTCAATCTCAGTAATTTCTTGACGAAGCTCTTCAATGCGCTGTTTGCGCTTTTCCATAACGTCGCGAATTTCTTCAAGAACCGTGGCAAGACGACCGCTTAGATCGGCTTCGTTGACCTCTTCTTCTGCCATTTTACCCATCCTCATTATCAAACCTGATGATCACCGCGATGACCTGACAATCGTCAGCGGTGGATCATTACATTATCTTTTGCTAAATTTAAGCAATCGAAATCTGCGATACAACCCTTGCAGAAACCATGCCAATCGCAAATGTGAGGTAACGCCATGTTTTTAACAAGACTGACCAATATCGGGCATAATCTGACACGAATGGCGCTTGGGATTGGCGTGGCAGGCTTGTTTCTGTCTTTGTTGATTGGCATGCCCCCGGTACATGCGAATAGCCATATCAAAGGCAATATTGAGCCATGTACGATCAATCTGGTGTTTGGCGTCGATGAAAATGGTATGTCGGTTGTGTCTTATGAGCTGGAAATGCAGCTTAGCAACCGACAAACCCGCACAGTTCAGGGCATCTCGATTCACTGGCTAAACAGCAAATCAGAGATTATTGGCAATAGCGACGCTGTTTGCGGACAGGAACATAATGGTATCAAACCAGCGCAATCAGGATCGTGCCGCCGCATTGTGCAGAAAATTGGCAGCCGGCTGCTTGACCGGCTTGGGCAAGATACATGGACACAAATTATCAATTCGGAGTTGGCGAATTTCCGTGAAGTGAGGCACTGCGCGATCATTGGATACCGGTTTGGGGATGCCGCGGTTAAAAGCTACTAACCGCCAAACACACAGCTTGGCATTAAAAATGCTTAACGATAGGCAAGACAATGCTGATAAACCGCCGTTTCAGCGCGGCATCGGCATGAAATCTCTTGATAAATGAAGGCAATAGAGTGATGGCAAACCCCAGCTTAAAGGCGCAAATCGAGGCGGCCAAATCCGCCCTTGCCAGCGGCCTTGGAGCGCCATCACGTGAAGCACCATTGCCACAAGACACGCCCACCCAGCCAACGGCGCCCCAGCCAAAGGCCGACGACACTGCCACCTCAATGCATGAACCAAATATGGGGCCAAACATCAAAGCGAATAACGCTGAAACCAGCCAGAATGCCCGCGGCACACACGGACAATCCGGCATTGGCGCCACGCAAAACACCGATCAATCAGCAGCTGGCATAACACCGCCGATGAGCAGCGCCGCCGCCTTGGATGAACGCATTGCCCGGCTCGAGGCAAAATTGGCTGAAAACCAGCGCGACCTGCACATATTGCTGCAAAAAATTCGCGAGGTTTCGCGCTTTCAAGACCCGTCAAATCAGGCTGCGAAACCGCCTATTGCAGATGCCGCCGCCCCGCGCCGCCGCCATTTCAAACCGACCATCATGATCGTTGCAGCCGTGCTGGCCGGGCTTGTGATCGGTCTTGTCTATTTCGTTGCAACTGAGAATTTCGATGTATCAAGCCTAACCCTTGCAGGATGGATTTTCAAAATCCTCCAAAGCTTTAGTGGCTAGATTGGACTGAGTTTATGGCTGAAGACAGTATCGCAAAATCAAAATCAGGAAGTCAGCACCGGCTTTTTTTACCGCTGATGATCGGTAGCTGCATCTCGTTGGTACTGGTCTTGTTCATGATCGGCTATATGACGCTGACCACGCCCGAGCCTCGCCCGGATGACATATACACCATCATGAAAAATGCAAAAGCCAAGGCCGACGCCGATAAAGCCGGTGCAGGTAACGGCGATGATGCGGCACCAGCAGTGCCGGAAGATGCGACGATGCTGCCAGATGGTACCTTTGATTTCGCGCGCTACAGCTATTACAGCTTTCCGCTGCCATTTGTTGCCAATCTGTCAAATGGCAAGGGGTTGCTTACCGTTGAAATTGCTATCGCCACTTATGGGAATACGTTGGCCAGCGAAAAAGTTATGAAGCAATTGGAAACCTTCAATCCAAAAATGCGGTCAGCGATCAATTTTAAACTGTCAGATCAGACGCTTGATGATGTTAATACCGTCGCAAAACGCAACAAGCTGGCAAAGGCTTTATTGAGCGAGGTGCGGCTTGTGGTCGATGGGCAGACCCCAACCGCCCCCTCAGCCATTACCGATTTGCATTTTATAAAATTTGTGCTTAGCGGCACCTGATATCGCCAACAACTCATATCACCAACATTACCTGTCGGGATTACATGTCGGGGTTGGCATCACACCATTTTGATATCTAGTGGCTGGCGCCAGCAAACGACAAAACTAACGTTTCAAAAGCTGCGTTTTCCTCGGGCGAGAGCGCCGTTTTCTGGCGTGCATCACGATGATCATACTGAACAGCCTCTTGCGGGAATGACCAGCACATTTCCAGCCGGTTTTGCCGCGTCACCCTGAATTCAATATTGATATTCAGCGGTTCAAACAGTTGTGAGACCCGCCGCTGAAAATCTGGCACGTTATAAATCTGGATGTTTTTCGGAAAAACGACCGACCGTTTTACGCCTGCGTTTCCGGTTTCAGAAGATGGCATATCATCAAGGTCCAACGATAACTGGCGCGGTGCTGTTGATGAATTTGGGTGGGATGCCATCGGGTAAACTTCACCTTAACACAATAAAATAACTGTGGATAAGTTAGGTTAATCCAATATTTTTGTCAACATAAGCGGTAGCTTAGTGGCAGATTAAGGCTGTGGATAAACTTACTGCATCATAAAGAGATAAGTGACTAAATCATGGCCCGCTGGGCTGAGGATAAACCAGCCAAACACTAGCATTGCAATCAACAGCCAATAGCTATGGCGACGCTGAAACCGTTTTTGTGATGGT
>Ga0181597_10005852_pt1 | contig 11671 bp, 7 predicted proteins | sample 041ome_5_FD_148647 | JGI IMG/M metagenome (GOLD analysis project Ga0181597, IMG submission 148647) | Coastal salt marsh microbial communities from the Groves Creek Marsh, Skidaway Island, Georgia - 041403US metaG (spades assembly) | ecosystem: Environmental > Aquatic > Marine > Intertidal zone >... | reverse complement strand
TGAGCCCGGCATGAAACAAAAGGAAACCGGCGCTCCTATTCAAAACGAAGCCGACAACGGGCTGTCAAATGATGTCGGTACCATTGCCATGGCACGTACCATGGAGCCACATTCGGCCTCAGCACAGTTTTTTATCAATGTTAACGACAATGATTTTCTGAACCACAGTGACAAAAGCCCACAAGGCTGGGGTTATGCCGTGTTTGGAAAGGTCACCGATGGCATGGATGTAGTTAATTCCATTAAAGGCTGTGAAACCGGTAACGTCGGTGGCCATGGCGATGTTCCGCTTGAAGATATCATTATCGAATCGGTCACTATCAAGGCATAACATAAATAGAGGCATAGTTTTAAATGTCAGATAAACCGATTCTGTTTATCTCTGATCTGCACCTGAAACCTGACAGGCCTGAGATCAGTCAGGCATTTTTTGATTTTCTTGATAAAAAAGCCTGTAACGCACAGGCTTTATACATTCTGGGTGACTTTTTTAATGTCTGGCTTGGTGATGATTACCATACAGAATTGAGCGAACAGGTTGCCAGGAAATTACATGACTTGAGTGCTCAGGGTGTTGTGATAAAACTTATGCATGGAAACCGGGATTTTTTAATAGGCGATGACTTTGCCCGCGCCTGCGGAGCCGACCTGATTGAAGAGCCTTACCTGCTAAGAGCATTTGGTAAAAAAGTCTTACTCATGCATGGGGATGTGCTCTGCACCAAAGATACGGACTATATGGCTTTCAGGCAGATGGTGCGCAATCCCGACTGGCAAAAGGAATTTCTTGCCCGCTCTGTCGAAGAGCGTATTGCCTATGCTGCACAAGCCCGCAAACAAAGCCAGGCCATGAGCAGTAATAAAGCCGATGATATTATGGATGTCACCCAGGAAGCTGTAACAGACATTATGCAGACTTATGCTGTCGATACATTAATCCACGGCCATACTCACCGTCCCAAGGTTCATGAGTTGGCCAAGGGCAAAGCCACACGCATGGTGTTGGGCGACTGGGACCAATCTGCCTGGTATATCATCTGGGATCAGCAGCAACTTGCCCTGCATCATTTAAATCCTCATTCTGTCTAGTTATGTCTACCCTGCTCTCAAGTAAAGTAAGAGACCTGAATGGCATGCCGGTAAATCGCATATTGCCACACATAAAGAAACGCATGGTTGGCCCTTTTATTTTCCTTGATCATATGGGACCGATGGATCTGGATGCCGGTGAAGGTCTGGACGTTTTGCCACATCCACACATCGGTCTGTCTACCCTGACCTATTTACTCGAAGGCAAACTGCTGCACCAGGACAGCCTGGGCAACAACATTGAAATAGTCCCCGGTGATGTAAACCTGATGACAGCCGGGAAAGGAATTGTGCATTCTGAACGGGAACCTCTCGACCGGCGTGACAAAGCACACCGTCTTAACGGCATACAATGCTGGCTGGCCTTACCTGCTGAAATGGGAGAAATGGAGCCTGCTTTTCAACATGTCCCGCTGGCTGCTTTACCTAGATTCAGAAAAGACGGTGTTTGCATGACACTGGTTGCCGGTAAAGCCTTTGGTTTGAGTTCACCGGTAAACACCTGTTCACCTTTATTTTTTCTGGATGTAGAAGCACAGACTGGCAGTAGTTTCCAGCGCCCCCAGCCGGACTTTGAATGTCTGCTCTATATACTGAATGGAAAGATCACATCAGGAAGTGAAACCTTTGAAGCCGGACAAATCCTGTTGCTGGATCAGGAAACCACTTTCCAGACCTTAGCTGATACCCGATGCCTGTTTCTGGGCGGTGAAACATGGCCAAGAATTCCTTTTATTGAATGGAATTTTGTTTCGTTTCAGAAAGAAACTATCGAACAGGCCAAACAGGACTGGAAAGAAAGACGTTTTCCTGACATTCCGGGTGACAACAAAGAATTTACACCATTGCCCAGGTGAGTGCAGTTAACGCTGAAAATAACGCTGGAAATGTGCTTCGCTGAGCAAGTGCAGATCTTCATTGATTATCAGCATGACTTCATCAACACTTTTATTTTTAAACTCTGGCATCAGCTCTACACCTATCTCGTTCAGACTTTTGATTCTGTACGAATATTTTTGCAACAAGCCATGCAGCCAGCAAAACGGGGACAGCTCAGGATGATAGAAAAATCTGAAATCGTGCATGACATCCTGTAATTTTCCAACATCAAAAATCCGAAACTTGTTACGTAAAATCTGCTCAGTTAGCAGATCAATTCGACTGAATACTGCCAACTTCTCCTGCTCTGAATAAGTGTTCCAGTTGATCACTTCAAAATTAAAACGCTTGCAACCCCGACAAATCTTGTCGCCAAAAGAAGTGGTGGAACAAATACCAATGCAAGGGGTTTTAATCTGATTCATAGTGGTAAATTGTAATGCTTTACAGGACATAAATCGAAGCAAAGAAGGTAGAATAGCCTGAATCAGCTAAATCAAAAAGCACAGGAAACATGCATGTTAAAAATTGCCATACTTGATGACTATCAGAATGCCGCATTGCAGGCAGCCGACTGGGGCAGTTTAACGGAGGCTGAAGTCAGTGTTTTTCATGAATATATTGCCGGTAACGACGAAGAAACCCTGGCCGAAAAATTGAGCACCTTCAATGTGATTGTCGCTATGCGGGAACGTACTCCTTTCCCTGCCTCCCTGCTGCAAAAATTGCCTGAATTAAAATTGCTGGTAACCACCGGTATGCGCAATCTGGCTATTGATATGGATTATGCCCGTCAACAAAATATTCCCGTCTGTGGCACGTCAATGGTTCCACATTCCACGTATGAGCATGCCTGGGCTTTAATCCTTGGCCTGGCCAAAAATATCGCACGTGAAAATGCCATGATGCATGCCGGAGGATGGCAGGCAGAAGTCGGCTTTGGGCTTAAAGACAAAACTCTCGGCATACTCGGTCTTGGCCGCCTAGGCACTGAAGTCGCCCGGATTGGACAGGCTTTTGGTATGCGCGTCATTGCCTGGAGCCAAAACCTTAACGAAGAAAAAGCTGCAGCACAAAATGCCAGCTATGTGGATAAAGACACCCTGTTTCGTGAAGCCGACATATTGAGTATTCATCTGCTCTTGAGTGATCGTACCCGAGGGCTGGTCGGCGCACAGGAACTTGCCATGATGAAAAAAAGTGCTTATCTGGTTAATACGGCGCGCGGGCCGATCGTGGATGAAAAGGCCTTGCTGTCATGTCTGCAGAATAAGGCCATTGCCGGTGCTGCCATTGATGTTTACGACATCGAACCCTTGCCGCAGGATCACCCCTTCAGAGCCATGGATAATCTTTTGCTGACCGGACATACCGGTTACGTGGTGCAGGAGCTCTATGAATTGGCTTACGGACAGGCTCTTGAAAATATCAAATCCTGGTTAGCCGGCGAACCGCAACGGGTGCTAAATCCTGATGAAACCGTATAAATTCAGCCAAATGCCAGCTTGCAAAGCAAAGCCCCTACCAGGGCCATTGACATGCCCCAGGCCAGCAAGGCATTAAAAAATTTACGGGTATCCGTTCCTGCCGGCGCGCTGGCTATGTAAAGCGCACCGACCGTAGAAAGTGAAGATAAATCCACCAGGCTTGCACTGACGTTCATCGACCAGGCTATATTAAGTGGATCCATACCCAGCTGTTCAGCCAGCGATGGCACCATAGGCAGGAAAGCCGGCAGTACGACACCTGAAGTACTGCTGTAGACCGAAATAATACCCGCAGTAAAAGCCACAATCGGATTTATTGTTCCTGCTGTAGCCACATTGGCAATGCCAGTGGTAATCAGATCCAGCCCCTCGGTTTCACGTAACAGGGTAATCAGTACCGTCACGCCTGTGACCATCAGGATTACACTCCAGGGGATACCCTTAATTGCAACAGCCTCATCCACCGTGCGCAACAGAATTAGAACTGTTGCGATAATCAAAGCCACCATACCGACATCGAAGGAAAAACCGGCGACCAGAATTATCAACATAATAATCCCTGCTATGGTCAGCCAGTGTTGTTTTTCCATTACCGCCATATCATGGCTCTCTAGGGCAACACTCTGGGTGGAATTTTTAAACAGCTTCCATCCACCAAACATAAAAAAACCTCCGACACCAACCAGAGCATGCGCGAGTGCATTGAACGCAAAGGTGTACCATTCAACGCCGCCTAGTCCGATTTGTTCCATGACACCATGGGCAACAATACCCGTTGGTGCAAAGGGTGACAGAGTTCCAGCCAACACGCCGTTACCGGCCATAATGGCCATAACCAGTGGCGGAATTTTGGCACGTCCGGCAATTGCCATCGCTGGTGGTGCCAATAAGGCACTGGCCGGTGTTGCCCCTGCACCGATAGTCGCGATACCGAAACCCACCATGAAAAACATTACCGGCAACCAGCCAGCATGCCCGCGACACAGCGCCACTGCACGCCCGGTAACGCGGGAAAGTGTGCCATTCGATTCAGCAATCGAAAATAACAGGGTGACACCAAGTAGGGTTGTGAACAGATTAACAGGAAAACCGTTCAGGACAGCTCCTGGTGACATATCGCCGAAAAAAACACCAATAATCAGTGCCAGCGACATCGACAGCACACCTATGTTGACGGCAGTCGTACAGCTAAGCGTAACGGCTATAACCAGGGCAATAACTGATAACCAGGCAAGACTCATTATCAAGAACCTGAGTCAGCAGGCATTAAACTTTCAACAAGCTCTTTAACATTGCTGCACGTTTCCAGGGATTCCACCAGCTCAAACACCTTATTGACCTGCTCATTCGACAGAACCAGCGACGCACAATCATTGAATTTTTCAAAGAGTTCTTCCCGGGTAAAAGGTAAATCCGGCCCTCCCCGATAACGTTCATCAGCTTTTTCCACCAGGGTGCGACCATCAGCCATATCAACTTCCACGGTAGATCTGATTTTCTCCCAGCCCTGCGCCTCAATCTCAGGATCAAGAACACGTTCCACCTTGCGCATCAGTGCCTGCACCGGTTCACTGCGAACAAATTCATCATTAAATTCGTGAATACCGGCCTTACGGCGCAAAGCAATCGCGCTCACCATAAAAGCCGGGCAAAATTTGGCTTCAAGTTCATTATGAGCAATCGGGTAACGCAGTGGATTCAATATGTTAGAACCTGCACGCACACGAATTGCAACAATATCCTTAGCATCGACATCATGATTAATGACCAGGCGGCGCATGGCATCCATAGTCGGGTGTCCCAGCACGCCACAGGGATAAGGCTTGATAGACACTCCCGGTGAAACGATTGTGTGCGGGTTACCGAGTTTGCCCATAATACGGTCTTCATCAAAGCCACCACCCTGACTGAAAGTCTGGAAAAAGCCCCAGGGCGGATCAAGTGCATCTTTACCACCGGTAAAGCCGCGTGCTGCCAGTTCCGCGGCGACAATGCCGTTTTGTGCAGCACGTCCGACATGTAAAGGCTTGGTCATGCTGCCAAAACTAACCCGAATGCCGGATGCTGAACTTGCGGCAATCGCGAGCATATGCGCCAACTGCTCTTCATTCAGGCCAAATAATTTAGCCGCAGTGACTGCTGCCCCAAATGTTCCGACAGTCCCGGAAGAATGAAACCCCTTTTTGTAATGATCAGGGTGAATGGCTTCCGAGATTTTACACTCCACCTCAAAGCCGGTGAGGAAAGCAGTCAAAAACTCCTTGCCTGATATCTCTTGTTTCTCGCCAAGTGCTAGTGCTGCCATCAAAGGAGGTATTGTAGGGTGTGTTAGCAAGCCGAAAATACGGTCTGCACTGGTAGCCAGCTGCGTGTCGTCCCAATCCAGCGCATGACCACTGGTCCCATTTACCAGGGCTGCTGCTGCCGCACTGGTCTTAAAAACCTGGGATCCAAAAACCGTGGAGTCACTACGTGTATCCGTCCCCTCTACGTGTTCATGAAGAATACGGCCAGCAGGTTGTGTAGAGCCTGCCAGCATGACACCCAGTCCATCAATGATGCAACGCTTGGCCAGAGTAAGAGCTTCGGCAGGAAAATCCTCGTAGCTCACTGTATTGATAAAATTTACAACCGCACTACTAACTGAACTGTTTGCTGAATCTTGCGCCTTAGGATCAGACATAACTTAAAATCCCCGAAATAATTACTGATATATTTTCTATTAATGCTGATCCAAATAAGACAGCAGAGCCGAAGTATAAGGCAAGCAAACAAGGCATTGCAAAGCAACTCAAATTAATATCTTCAGCAGCAGCAACTAGCCATTTTTAGCAATTTCACGTAGAATTTGCCTCCTTTTTTGATCCCCATATCGCTATAACCATGAGGTAGCAGTAATGTTAGAAGCTTATCGCAGTCATGTCGAAGAACGTGAAAAACTTGGTGTTGTCCCTCTTCCATTGAATGCAGAACAGGTGGCCGATCTGATTGAACTGTTAAAGAATCCACCTGCAGGCGAAGAAGAATTTATTCTGGATTTAATCTCCAATCGCGTACCTGCCGGTGTTGATGAAGCTGCTTATGTCAAAGCAGGCTTTCTGGCTGCCCTGGCTAAAGGTGAAACTGCTTCCCCGCTTATTTCGAAACAGGATGCCGTGACATTATTAGGCACCATGCTGGGTGGTTATAACATTGCAACCCTGGTCGAATTGCTGGACGATGCCGAATTGGGCGCAGAAGCTGCAAAACAGCTGTCACGCACCCTGCTGATGTTCGATGCCTTTCACGATGTTGCTGAAAAAGCCAAAGCCGGTAATGAGCATGCCGCTGCCACCCTGAAATCATGGGCCGATGCTGAGTGGTTTACTTCCCGACCTAAAGTACCTGAAATAATGACTGTCAGTGTCTTTAAGGTTCCCGGTGAAACCAATACTGATGATTTATCTCCCGCACCCGACGCCTGGTCAAGACCAGATATTCCTCTGCATGCCAAAGCCATGTACAAAATGCCACGTGACGGCGTGACGAATGCTGAAGAACAAATCAATGAACTTAAGAAAAATGGCTTCCCGGTCGCCCTGGTTGGCGATGTCGTCGGTACCGGTTCCTCACGCAAATCAGCAACCAACTCAGTATTGTGGCACATGGGAAATGATATTCCTCATATACCAAACAAAAGAGACGGTGGAGTTTGTATCGGGGGGCAGATTGCACCGATTTTCTTCAACACCATGGAAGATTCCGGTGCATTACCGATTGAATGTGATGTCAGCAACATGAATACCGGCGACATCGTTGATATTCATCCTTATGAGGGCAAAATCACCAAGCATGGCACCGACGAGGTCCTCTGTGAATTCAGCCTGAAAACGCCTTTGATTCTTGATGAAGTACAGGCCGGCGGTCGAATTCCTCTGATCATTGGACGTGGACTGACAGAGCGTGCCCGTGAAGAACTGGGACTTGAACCTTCTCCTGTATTCCGCAGACCGACTTCTGCTTCTGATAGCAAAGCCGGTTATACCCTGGCACAGAAAATTGTCGGCAAAGCCTGCGGCGTTGAAGGTGTGAGACCTGGCACTTATTGCGAACCAAAAATGACAACTGTAGGTTCACAGGATACCACCGGCCCCATGACACGCGACGAATTAAAAGACCTGGCCTGTCTGGGTTTTACTGCTGATCTTGTCATGCAGTCATTTTGTCATACAGCCGCCTATCCAAAGCCTGTCGATATTTCCACCCAGCATACACTGCCTGATTTTATCCGCACCCGTGGTGGTGTCAGCCTGCAGCCTGGTGACGGCATCATTCATAGTTGGCTGAACCGTATGATCTTGCCGGATACTGTCGGTACCGGTGGTGATTCACATACGCGTTTCCCAATTGGCATTTCCTTTCCGGCCGGTTCCGGCCTGGTTGCCTTTGCTGCAGCGACAGGCGTTATGCCGCTGGATATGCCTGAGTCTGTTCTGGTCCGTTTCACCGGCAAAATGCAGCCCGGCATCACCTTGCGTGATCTGGTGAATGCCATTCCTTATGCCGCAATTCAATCCGGTGATCTGACAGTTGAGAAAAAAGGTAAAAAGAATATTTTTTCCGGACGCATTCTTGAAATCGAAGGTCTGCCGGATCTTAAAGTTGAGCAGGCATTTGAATTATCTGATGCTTCTGCTGAACGTTCCGCTGGTGGCTGTACCATTAAACTGAACAAAGAACCCATCATCGAATATTTTAAATCCAATATAACCCTGTTGCGCTGGATGATCTCAGAAGGTTATGGCGATCCTCGCACCCTGGAAAGACGTGCTGTAGCCATGGAAGAATGGCTGAAGAATCCTGAATTGATGGAAGCCGATGCCGACGCTGAATACCACAAAATCATTGAAATCGATCTCAATGAAATTAAAGAGCCTCTGCTGGCCTGTCCGAATGATCCGGATGATGTCAAACCGCTTAGCGAAGTTGCCGGCACTAAAATTGATGAAGTCTTTATCGGTTCCTGCATGACCAATATTGGCCACTTCCGTGCCGCTGGCAAAGTGCTCGAACAGGTCAAAGGCTCCCTGCCGACGCGACTCTGGATTTCTCCTCCGACAAAAATGGATCAGCATCAGCTCACCGAAGAAGGTATTTATGCCACCTTCGGTAGTGCCGGGGCCAGAACCGAAATGCCAGGCTGTTCTCTGTGCATGGGCAATCAGGCCAGGATCGCACCGAAATCCACGGCAATTTCAACATCAACCCGTAACTTCCCAAATCGTCTGGGTGATGGTGCCAATGTTTATCTGGGTTCTTCTGAACTGGCGGCTGTTTGTGCAGCGCTGGGTAAAATCCCGAATATGGAAGAATATATGGCTTACATGGACAGCCTGAATACCATGTCCGGTGAAATCTATCGTTACCTGAATTTCAACGAAATCGAATCGTTTATGCAGGGAGCGCAAAAAGCCCAGAATATTCCAGCTGTGAATATTGATGTAAGTGCCTGATTTAGTTTGACAGCAAGCTAAGGCGTTTCATGGAATTAATGTAATTCTTGAAACGCCTGCTGTCATAGTGATAAAAAGTTAGCTTCAGTCTTGCAAACTTTTTGAAGCGACTTCATAAACATCTTTCGATAGATTTTCCAGATCAAGAATTCTTTGCAACTGAGCCTGCATCAATTTCTGTCGATGCGGCATCTGCTTTCTCCAGTGCGTCAAGGGCGTTAACAATCTTGATGCAATCTGCGGATTAAGTTTATTCAGAATGATGACATTATCCGCCAGAAACTCATAACCCGACCCTGATTCATGATGGAAGCCCACTAGATTCTGGTGACTGAAAGCGCCAATAACAGAACGTACTTTATTGGGATTTTTTATATCAAAGCTTTCATGCTGAGTAAGCCTAATAACTTCGGATAGGTTTTCTTTACTGGCAACACCAGCCTGCATACTCAGCCACTGTTCAATGACCAGGGCTTCATGTTTCCATTTATCATAAAATTCACTAAACGCCTGTTGCTTCAGCTTTTCAGCAAGCTCACTTGTCCCTGATAGCAAGCCTCGCAATGCAGCACTTTGATCTGTCATATTATCGACCTGCTGGTATTGCCTGAAACAGGCCTCAATTTTTTGATCATCCACTAAAACCAGATAATTCAAAACTGTATTTTTAAGGGCACGTTGAGCAATCGCATCTGCTTCAACAACATAAGGCTCATCACTTTGCATGGCTTTATAAACATCTGTAAGACTGGCTTCCAGTGCAAAAGCAATCTGTTGACGTATGAACTCGCGCACTTCATGAATCGCATCGACATCTATTTCTGTCGCCAGCTCGGCAATATAAGCTTCGGAAGGCAAGATCAGCAGTCGTGACAACATGGCTCTGTCGACATTGTTATCGTTCAATGCCGAGTCCAGCACTTTCTGCATAGCCTGGATTAAACGCTCATCCAGCACCAGCTTTTCGCCTATTTTTCTCTGCTCCATTAATTCATGGATAATCTGCAGACTTAATTGCTGTGATGCTTCCCAACGAACAAAACCGTCACTGTCATGGCTCATTAAAAACATCAGCTCATCACGGGAATAGTCAAATTGCATTTTGACCGGCGCAGAAAAACTTCTAAGCAATGATGGCACCGGTTTCTGGCCGACATGCTTAAACACAAAGGACTGTTTCTTCTCGCTGATTGCAAGCACCTTGGTGTTTTCGGCAGGAACATCCTCTTTATCTAGCTTTAAAGGGATTACTTCACCCTGCTGATCAAGCAAAGCCACGGCTAGTGGAATATAAAAGTCTTCTTTTTGTTTTTGTCCCGGTGTTGGCGGACAGCTCTGTTCAACATGCAAGGTATAGGTCTGTGCCTGTTCATCAAAACTGCCGCTAATCTTTAACAGGGGTGTGCCTGCCTGCGTGTACCAACGTCTGAATTGGGTCAGATCAAACCCGCTCACTTCTTCCATAGTTGCAACAAAATCTTCAGTCGTTACAGCCATGCCATCAAACTTTTCAAAATAACGATCTGTGCCCTGGCGAAAAAGTTCAGGTCCCAATAACCTGGCAATCATGCGAACAACTTCTGCGCCTTTTTCATAAATGGTTACTGTATAAAAATTGGAAATTTCCATGTAGGATTCAGGCCTCACCGAATGCGCCATCGGTCCGGCATCCTCTGCAAACTGTACGGTACGTAAAAAATTCACATCATCAATACGTTTGACAGCGCGTGACCCCATGTCAGCAGAAAATTCAGAATCCCGATAAACCGTAAAACCTTCCTTCAGACTTAATTGAAACCAGTCACGACAGGTAACCCGGTTACCGGACCAGTTATGGAAATATTCGTGTGCAACAATTGCCTCAATGCGTTGAAAAGAAAAATCGGTCGATGTTTCCGGCTTGGCCAGTACGCAGGAAGAATTAAAAATATTCAGGCCTTTATTTTCCATAGCGCCCATATTGAAATCATCGACAGCGACTATCATGAAAATGTCCAGGTCATATTCACGGCCATAAACTTCTTCATCCCATTGCATGGCTTTTTTTAATGATTTCAGTGCGAAATCACATTTATCCAGATCTTTTTCTTCAACAAATATCTGCAGCGCAACTTCACGACCGGAACAGGTTGTAAAACTGTCATCAACCGAAAATAAATTACCGGCAACCAGAGCAAACAAGTAGGACGGTTTCAAAAAGGGATCATGCCAGACGACCCAATGACGCCCTGCTTTATCAGGCTCTGAACAATCACCGCTGTCAATTTTATTGCCGTTGGATAGAAGCACCGGATAATGGGTTTTATCCGCTTCAATACGTGTTGTAAAACTGGACAAGACATCAGGTCGGTCCAAAAACCAGGTTATTTTACGAAAGCCTTCCGCCTCACATTGTGTGCAGAATTTATTACTGGATTTGTATAAGCCTTCCAGGCTCGTGTTTTCCTGTGGCTTGATACTGACTTTGCTTTCGAGTTCAAAAACATCTTTTACATTTTTTACTGTCAGACTTTTATCATCCAGTTTGTAATCTTTGTTCAGCAGTAATTCGTCGTCCAGACGTAACTCGATAAGTTTTAGCTCCTGACCATTAAGCACCAATGGCACATGCTGATTTGGTGCCTCAGGATTTCTGCGAATATTTAAACGGGAAACAACAAAAGTTTCTTCTTCATACAGACTGACATCCAGGTAAATTTTATCGATAAAAAAATCAGGAACCTG
>Ga0181597_10005845_pt1 | contig 11678 bp, 7 predicted proteins | sample 041ome_5_FD_148647 | JGI IMG/M metagenome (GOLD analysis project Ga0181597, IMG submission 148647) | Coastal salt marsh microbial communities from the Groves Creek Marsh, Skidaway Island, Georgia - 041403US metaG (spades assembly) | ecosystem: Environmental > Aquatic > Marine > Intertidal zone >... | reverse complement strand
GTCAGCCGACAGATCGCCCGCCTGGAAGAGCGCCTACAAACCCGCCTGTTCTACCGCAGCACCCGCCGTGTGGCGCTGACCGAGGCCGGGCAGACGTTCTTGCAGCATTGCCAGCGCCTGCAGGATGCCCGCGAAGAAGCCCTGCGCGCCGTCGGCGATTTAGGCAGCGAACCCAAAGGCCTGCTGCGCATGACCTGCGCAGTAGCCTATGGCGAACGCTTTATCGTGCCGCTGGTCACCGAATTTATGATCCAGCATCCGCAGTTGCGGGTGGATATCGAGCTGACGAACCGCACCCTCGACCTGCTGCACGACGGCCTGGACCTGGCTATCCGTCTGGGGCGCTTACAGGATTCGCGCCTGGTGGCTACGAGGCTGGCGTCGCGACAACTGTACCTGTGCGCGGCGCCCGACTATCTGCAGCGCTATGGCCGGCCACACTCGCTGTCCGAGCTGAGCCAACATAATTGCCTAATCGGCAGTTCGGATATGTGGAGCTTTCAGACCAACGACCGGGATATCAGCATGCGGGTACAGGGCAACTGGCGCTGCAACAGCGGCCAGGCGGTGCTGGAAGCGGCGTTGCGCGGGGTGGGCTTGTGCCAACTGCCGGATTACTACGTGCTGGAGCATCTGCGCAACGGCGCACTGGTTTCACTGCTGGATAACCAGCAACCGCCGGACACCGCCGTATGGGCGATCTACCCCCAGCAACGGCACCTGTCGCCCAAAGTGCGGCGATTGGTGGACGTTCTTAAGCAGGGGCTCGGCGAGCGCCGCGAATACCGCAAGGACTGAGCTAGCAGCGCCCTTGCCAGAGCAGACTGAGGCCCTGCAGGTCTTCCGGGCGGGTGACTTTGAGGTTATCTGCACGGCCTTCAATCAGCCGCGGCGCCTGCCCCGCCCACTCCATAGCAGAGGCTTCATCGGTAATTGCCACACCGGCAATCAACGCATCAGCCAGCGCGCGCTGCAACTCACCCAAGCGGAACATCTGCGGGGTAAAGGCCTGCCAGATGGTCGAGCGATCAACTGTAGCCTGCACGCGACCATCGGCACCCGCGCGCTTAAGCGTGTCGCGGGCGGGCACAGCGAGCAACCCACCCACCGGGTCATTGGCCAACTCGCCGAGCAATAGGTCCAGATCACTCCGCGCCAAATTCGGCCGCGCGGCATCATGCACCAATACCCAGTCTTGATCCTCAGCGCCCAATTCATTCAAGCGCAGCAAACCATTGAGTACTGAATCAGCACGCTCAGCACCACCATCAGCCCGCTGAATACGCGGGTCACTGGCACAGGCCAGCGTTGGCCAATAGGGGTCTTCGGCCGCCAGACTGACCACCACACCGCGTAACTGTGGGTGCTCAAGGAAGCACGCCAGGGTATGTTCAATAATGCTTTTGCCGGCCAACTGCAGGTACTGCTTGGGCCGATCGGCACGCATCCGACTACCAATGCCAGCAGCCGGGATCAGCGCCCAGAAGGGGGGGAGTTCGTGGTTGTTCATTCAGCCAACTGATAGAGGGTTTCACCCTCTTTGAGCATGCCCAACTCTTGTCGCGCACGCTCTTCGACGGTCTCCATACCACTTTTTAACTCCAGAACCTCAGCCTCGAGAATCCGGTTACGCTCTTGCAGCTGCTGGTTTTCACCTTGCTGGTCAGCGATTTGCTGCTGTAACTGGGCCACCTTCGCCAAGCTGCCATCACCCACCCACAGGCGATACTGCAGGCCTGCCAGCACGGCAATCAGCACGATAAACACCCAGTAAAAATTATTGCGCATAGCGAAAAAGCTTCCGAACGTAAAAAGGGGCGACTCGCGCCGCCCCCTTTTACCATGCCTTGAGTGATCACTGAAAATATCGCGAGCGAAGACTAGTGCCGAACCCGCTCCCGGCGGGCAACGGCGTCAGCCACATCCATGTAGGCCACAAGGCGCAACGCTGTAACGTCAAGCACAGCGGTGTTTAGCCACGGAACTCGGCGCGGCCCTTGTACGGAGCTTTAGCACCAAGCTGCTCCTCGATACGCAACAGCTGGTTGTACTTGGACACACGATCAGAACGGCACAGCGAACCCGTTTTGATCTGGCCAGCAGCAGTGCCCACGGCCAAATCGGCAATGGTGCTGTCTTCGGTTTCACCCGAGCGGTGCGAGATCACAGCGGTGTAACCCGCTGCTTTGGCCATCTGGATGGCTTCCAGCGTTTCGGTCAGGGTGCCGATCTGGTTGAACTTGATCAGAATCGAGTTACCGATTGACTCGTCGATACCGCGCTTGAGGATCTTGGTATTGGTTACAAACAGGTCGTCGCCAACCAACTGAACCTTGTCACCGATCTTGTCGGTCAAGACTTTCCAGCCCGCCCAGTCAGACTCGTCCATACCATCTTCGATGGAAATGATCGGGTACCGCTCGGACAGACCGGCCAGGTAATCCGCAAAACCTTCAGCGTTGAAGACTTTGCCTTCGCCAGCCAGGTCGTATTGACCGTCTTTGAAGAACTCGCTGGAGGCGCAGTCCAGCGCCAAGGTGACATCATCACCTAGGGTGTAGCCAGCATTGGCCACGGCTTCGGCGATAGCAGCCAAGGCGTCTTCGTTAGAGGCCAGGTTCGGTGCGAAACCACCTTCGTCACCCACCGAGGTGCTCAGGCCACGGGCTTTGAGTACCGCTTTGAGGTGGTGGAAAATCTCAGTGCCCATACGCAGTGCGTCAGAGAAGGTCTTGGCACCGACCGGCTGCACCATGAACTCCTGAATATCGACGTTGTTATCGGCATGCTCGCCGCCGTTGATGATGTTCATCATCGGTACCGGCATCGAGTAAACACCTGGAGTGCCGTTCAGGTCGGCGATGTGCGCATACAACGGCACGCCTTTGGCCTGAGCAGCGGCCTTGGCCGCAGCCAGGGATACCGCAAGGATGGCGTTGGCACCCAGGGTGGCTTTGTTCTCAGTACCGTCGAGGGCAATCATGGCCTGGTCCAGCGCTTGCTGGTCGATGGCATCTTTACCCAGCAGCAGATCGCGGATCGGGCCATTGATATTGGCCACAGCCTTCAGTACACCCTTGCCCATGTAACGGCTCTTGTCGCCATCACGCAGTTCTAGCGCTTCACGCGAACCCGTGGAGGCACCGGACGGCGCACAGGCGCTGCCAACGATACCGCCTTCAAGAATTACATCGGCTTCCACAGTCGGGTTACCACGGGAGTCGAGAACCTCACGGCCTTTGATGTCGACGATCTTTGCCATTGCGTGTAGCACTCCAAAAAATTGACGAAAAAGGTAGTACTGAGATGCACACTTATTGCGCACTGAAGGTTAATCCAGCGCACAACATGTACCGACTATTCAGTCAGATTGTATACAAAGCGCACTTTACCGGAGAATTACCGTTTCAGGCAGTCTCAATCGGCGCAAAACTCTTGATCAAGTCATCCAACTGCTTGAGCTGGGTGAGGAACGGCTCCAGCTTGTCCAAGCGCAGGGCGCAAGGGCCATCGCATTTGGCGTTATCTGGATCCGGATGGGCTTCCAAAAACAGCCCCGCGAGCCCCTGACTCATGCCGGCTTTGGCCAGATCGGTAACTTGAGCACGACGACCACCGGCAGAATCGGCGCGACCACCCGGCATTTGCAGCGCGTGGGTGACGTCGAAGAACACCGGGTAGTTGGTCTGCTTCATGATGCCGAAGCCGAGCATGTCCACCACCAGGTTGTTGTAGCCGAAGCTGGAACCACGCTCGCAGAGAATCAGCTGGTCATTCCCCGCCTCTTCGCACTTGGCCAGGATGTGCTTCATCTCTTGGGGCGCGAGGAACTGGGCCTTCTTGATATTGATCACCGCACCGGTCTTGGCCATGGCCACGACCAGGTCAGTCTGGCGCGACAGAAACGCCGGCAACTGGATGATGTCGCAGACCGCCGCCACTGGAGCGGCTTGCTCAGGCTCATGCACGTCGGTGATCACTGGTACGCCGAAGGTCTTTTTGATCTCCTCAAAGACCTTCATGCCCTCTTCCAGGCCTGGGCCACGGAACGAGGTCACGGACGAGCGGTTGGCCTTGTCGAAGCTGGCCTTGAATACATAGGGAATACCGAGCTTCTCGGTAACCCGCACATACTCTTCACAGGAACGCATGGCCAGATCGCGGGATTCGATGACATTGATGCCACCGAACAGCACGAAGGGCTTGTCGTTGGCGATTTCAATATTGCCAACCTTGATGATTTTCTGCGCCATACCCTTAGGCCTTCTTAGCTTTCTGGGCTAACGCGGCAGTGACAAAGCCACTGAACAGCGGATGACCATCACGCGGCGTGGAGGTGAATTCCGGGTGGAACTGGCACGCCACGAACCACGGATGATCCGGCGCTTCGACCACTTCAACCAGCGCGCCGTCACCGGAGCGACCGGTAACTTTGAGCCCAGCTTCAATGAGCTGTGGCAGCAGGTTGTTGTTCACCTCGTAACGATGACGATGACGCTCGACGATCACATCTTTGCCGTAGCAGGCGCGCACTTGCGAACCGGCCTCCAGCTGACAGTCCTGAGCGCCTAAACGCATGGTGCCACCGAGGTCAGAAGCATCAGTACGCTGCTCGGTTACACCGGTCGCGTCTTGCCATTCGGTGATCAAGCCGACCACTGGATGCTGGCTCGTGGTGTCGAACTCAGAAGAGTTGGCATCGCTCCAGCCCAGCACATTACGGGCGAACTCGATGACCGCGACCTGCATACCCAGGCAGATACCCAAATAAGGAATTTTGTTTTCGCGAGCGTACTGAACCGTGGTTATTTTGCCTTCCACGCCACGCAGGCCAAAACCGCCCGGTACCAGAATCGCATCCACACCTTCAAGCAACGATGTGCCTTTGTTTTCGATATCTTCGGAGTCGATATAACGCAGATTGACCTTGGTGCGGTTCTGAATACCGGCATGGCTCATCGCTTCAATCAGCGACTTATAGGCATCCAGCAACTCCATGTACTTACCGACCATGGCGATGGTGACTTCGTGCTCTGGATTCAGCTTGGCATCAACCACGCGATCCCACTCAGACAGATCAGCACTGTTGCATTCCAAGCCAAAACGCTCGATGACAAAATCATCCAAGCCCTGGGCATGTAGGACACCCGGAATTTTGTAGATGGTGTCGACGTCTTCCAGGGAAATCACCGCACGCTCTTCAACGTTGGTGAACAGCGCAATCTTACGGCGCGAAGACACATCAATCGGATGGTCAGAACGGCAGATCAGCACGTCTGGCTGCAGGCCGATGGAGCGCAACTCTTTTACCGAATGCTGAGTTGGCTTGGTCTTGGTCTCGCCAGCGGTGGCGATATACGGCACCAGCGTCAGGTGCATCAGCATGGCGCGCTTGGCACCAACTTCCACACGCAACTGACGGATCGCCTCAAGGAACGGCTGCGACTCGATGTCGCCAACCGTGCCACCAATTTCGACCATGGCCACGTCGGCATCGCCAGCACCCTTGATGATGCGGCGCTTGATCTCGTCGGTAATATGCGGGATGACCTGAATGGTCGCACCCAGGTAATCACCACGGCGCTCACGGCGCAGCACGTCTTCGTAGACGCGACCAGTGGTGAAATTGTTGCTCTTGGTCATCGTGGTGCGGATAAACCGCTCATAGTGGCCCAGATCAAGGTCAGTCTCAGCGCCGTCGTGGGTGACGAACACCTCACCGTGCTGGAACGGGCTCATGGTGCCCGGATCGACGTTAATGTAGGGATCCAGCTTGAGCATCGTGACCTTCAGGCCCCGCGCCTCCAGGATAGCCGCCAATGAAGCCGAGGCGATGCCTTTCCCCAATGAAGAAACAACACCACCCGTGACGAATATGTAGCGCGTCATGAAGAACCCTAGAAGTCTGCGTTTAAGCGGCAAGTGCCGCCGAGGAAAGCGAAGGAGTACCCAAGCCACTTGTTGCAGCAACTGCAATAAGCTAGCCCTGTCGATTCCCAAGGGAGTCAACAAAAGCACTAGTAAGACGGGAGCGTAGTCTACCGGAAAGGGCTTATCAGCTCAAACCTTGATCGCTCGTCGGCGGCTGCCAATTTAATTGCCAGCTGCCATCGTGCGCACCTTGCAGTCCCGGCAGATTGGCGACGGCCACCACACGGCCATCCAAGCGCATTAATGGCAGGCGATCTCGGACAAAAACCGGCACCCGCAATTCATTGAATAAGCGCTTTAAGTCGCGATGCCCGCGCCCGAGCACCTGAAGCTGATCGCCTGCGCGGCGGTAATCTAACTGCCACGCACCCGCTGGCAACGCCCCCTCAATGCGCACGCTGCCATTACCCGGCAACACCACACTCTGGCCACTCTGAATCGTAATCTTGAGTACGTCAGGTGATCGCAACCAGTCTCCCGCCAGCCACCACAAACGCTGATCACTGCGGCGCAACTCCCCCGCCGCAAGTTTCCATAACGGCGCGGCATCCACCGCTGCATCACGCAGCGCCTGCCAACCCGCCCAATGTTCGCTATCGGGCATCGGCGTTAACGGCCGCAACCAGTAACGCAGCGCATTACGCTGACGCGCCTCACTTAAGTCACGCAGAGCCGGCAGCGCCAGACTTGGCAATGCCAGCCAGGCAAACTCATTAGACGTCTCAGCCGCAGCAACATCCTGCTGCGCCAACTCATCTAATAACTGCCCCACCTCACTTAGGTGCGCCGCACTACGCGACAGACTAACCAACGCTTGCGGCCATCGTTTGAGCAATGGCGGCAGCACCTGACGACGCAAATAATTACGCGAGAACCGCTCATCGGCATTTGATGGGTCTTCGACCCAGCTCAATTGCTGCTCGTGGGCATACGCCAACAGCTCAGCACGCGAACAATTCAGCAGCGGCCGAGCCAAGCTCCCCACTCCCAATCCACGACTCACCGGCATAGCCGATAGACCTTGCACGCCAGCACCGCGCAACAGACGAAACAGCAGGGTTTCTGCTTGATCGTCGCGATGCTGTGCGGTCAGCACGACATCACCAGGCGCAAGACGCGCAGCCAGCGCTGCATAACGGGCATCGCGGGCAGCCCGCTCAAGGCTGGCGCCCGGTGCGACCTGTACATATTCGACCTGTAGCGGCACAGACAGCTCCGCACACAGCTCACGACAATGCGCAGGCCAGACATCGGCCGCAGCCTGTAAGCCATGATGAATATGAATAGCGGAAAGTGGCGGCAGCGCCTCGCGTTGCGCGAGTCTGGCCAGCAGGTGCAACAGCACCGTGGAATCCAACCCGCCGGACAAGGCGACATGCCAAGCCGGCGCGTTGCGCCAGGGCGCCAGAGATTCCAGCAACCTGGCGCTCAAGGTCATTTAAGCGATGCCGTAGCTCATCAGGCGCTCATAACGACGCTTCAACAAAGCCTCGGTATCGAACGTCTTGAGCATGTCCAGCTGACCTAGCAACGCCTGGCGTACTGATTCAGCGGCAGCCGCTGGATCAGCGTGCGCACCACCAAGCGGCTCGCCAATCACCTGGTCAACAATCCCCAGACCTTTCAGGCGCTCAGCGGTAATGCCCATCGCCTCAGCGGCATCCGGCGCCTTATCTGCAGTTTTCCACAGAATCGAGGCACAACCTTCCGGCGAGATCACCGAATAGGTGGAGTACTGCAGCATGTTCAGTTGGTCACACACGCCAATCGCCAAGGCACCACCGGAACCACCTTCACCAATTACGGTGGCAATGATCGGGGTTTTCAGGCGTGCCATGACACGTAGGTTCCAAGCAATCGCCTCGCTCTGGTTACGCTCTTCGGCGTCGATACCCGGGTAGGCGCCCGGCGTATCGATAAAGGTTAGAATCGGCATTTTGAAGCGCTCAGCCATTTCCATCAGGCGACAGGCCTTGCGGTAGCCTTCTGGACGCGGCATGCCGAAGTTACGACGTACTTTTTCGCGCACTTCACGGCCTTTCTGGTGACCGATGACCATCACCGGCTCACCGTCCAGACGTGCAACGCCGCCCACCAGAGCAGCGTCATCAGAGAAATGGCGATCGCCATGCAGCTCATCAAACTCAGTAAAGATGTGCTGCAAGTAATCCAGGGTATATGGACGGCGCGGATGACGCGCCAGCTTGGCGATTTGCCAGCTGCTCAGGTTGCCGAAAATAGTTTCGGTCAGCGAGCTGCTCTTGTCCTGTAGACGAGCGATTTCATCAGTGATGTTCAACGAGTTGTCGTTACCGACCAGGCGAAGCTCTTCGATCTTGGCTTGCAGGTCGGCGATCGGCTGTTCGAAATCGAGAAAGTTCGGGTTCATAGTCATCCGTCTTGCGTCGACGGCCAAGTGGCCGGGAGCTGTATCCGTTATCGCGCCCTACCTTATAGCAGCAGGCGCATTCAGGTCGACACCCGGTTCTGCACGAAATTTTTCAATACAGAACCCACTGGGTATCACGACCAACCGGCGAAGCCTAGGCCTCGCAAATCAGCGGTAGTGCAAAAAGACGTTGTCGCGGCCGAACTGGTCACGCAATGCTTGAATCAGACTGTCAGCCGGCTCGATTCGCCAGCCCTCGCCAAACTGCAATTGCGCCTTGGCATCGATGCCGCTGTAGTCGACTGTGATCGGACACGCGCCACGGTAGCGACCACACAACTCGGCCAACCAACGCAGGCGATCACCCTGCAAGGCGCTACTGGCGACTTTAATCCGCAAGCTGTCAGCCAAGCCAGTACGTGCCTCCTCCAGGCTCATCACCCGCTTAGCGCGCAGCCGTAGGCCACCGGAGAAGTCGTCATTACTCACCTCCCCTTCAACCACCACCAAGGAATCGGTTTGCAGCAGCGCTTGTGCGGTGTTGAACGCCTCGGCAAACAACGAGGCTTCGATCCGCCCGGAGCGGTCATCGAGGGTGATGAAGCCCATTTTGTCGCCTTTTTTGTTCTTCATCACCCGCAGGTTAACCACCAGCCCGGCAATCGTCTGATCCCCTCGCGCAGGCTTAAGGTCGACGATGCGCTGACGGGCAAAACGCCGCACCTCACCTTCATATTCATCGATCGGGTGGCCAGTGAGGTACAGACCCAGGGTGTCTTTCTCGCCTTTAAGGCGCTCTTTCAGAGTTAGATCACGGGCCCGCAGATGATTGAGGTAGACATCGGCCTCGGCATCAGCAAACACCCCGCCGAACAGGTCCATATGGCCACTGTCATGGCTACGCGCGGTTTGCTCGGCAGCCTGCACCGCCTCTTCCATCGCCGCCAGCAACACCGCACGGTTACGGTCGATGTTGGCTTTATAGGCTTTCAGCTCTTCATGGAAGTGCGGTCCCAGACGATCCAGCGCGCCGCTGCGAATCAACGCTTCGAGGGTGCGTTTGTTGATGCGTTTAAGGTCAACCCGCGAGCAGAAGTCGAACAGGTCCTTGAACGGCCCGTCCTGACGCGCCTCGACAATGGCCTCCACTGGCCCTTCGCCGACGCCCTTGATCGCCCCGAGGCCGTAAACAATCCAGCCTTCGTTATTGACCGTGAACTTGTACTCAGAGATGTTCACATCCGGCGCATCGAGGCGCAGCTTCATGCTGCGGCATTCCTCGATCAGGGTAACCACCTTGTCGGTGTTGTGCATATCCGCCGACAACACCGCCGCCATAAAGGCCGCTGAGTGGTGGGCCTTGAGCCAGGCCGTCTGATACGACAACAAGCCATAAGCGGCCGAGTGCGACTTGTTAAAGCCGTAACCGGCGAATTTTTCCACCAGATCGAAGATGTTGCCCGCCAGGTTCGCGTCGATACCGTTATTGGCGCAACCCTCGATAAAGCCGCCGCGCTGTTTGGCCATCTCCTCAGGTTTTTTCTTACCCATGGCGCGGCGCAGCATGTCCGCACCGCCGAGGGTGTACCCGGCCATCACCTGAGCAATCTGCATCACCTGCTCTTGATACAGAATGATGCCGTAAGTTGGCTTGAGCACGGGCTCCAGGCCCGCGTACTGGTAGTCCTGATGCGGATAGGAAATCGGCTCACGACCGTGCTTACGGTTGATAAAGTCGTCCACCATGCCCGACTGCAGCGGCCCCGGACGGAACAGGGCCACCAGGGCGATCATGTCTTCCAGACAGTCCGGCTTGAGCTTTTTGATCAGTTCCTTCATGCCACGCGATTCAAGCTGGAACACCGCGGTGGTTTCAGCTTTCTGCAGCATGCTGAACGTCGGTTTGTCGTCCAGCGGGATAAAGTCGATATTCAGGTCAGGCAGGCCCTGCTTGGCCTGCTCGCGGTTGATGGTTTCCATCGCCCATTTGATGATGGTCAGAGTACGCAGGCCGAGGAAGTCGAACTTCACCAGGCCGGCAGATTCCACGTCATCTTTATCGAACTGGGTGACCAGGCCACCGCCTTCGTCATCGCAGGCAATCGGCGAGAAGTCAGTCAGCTTGGTCGGCGCGATTACCACACCACCCGCGTGCTTACCGGTACCGCGACAAATACCTTCGAGACGAAGCGACATCTCCCAGATCTCGCGGGCGTCCTCATCGACCTTGAGAAAGTCGCGCAGCGGCTCTTCCATCTCGTAGGCTTTTTCCAGAGTCATGCCGACTTCGAAGGGGATCATCTTCGACAGGCGATCTGCCAGGCCATAGGACTTACCCTGGGCCCGCGCCACGTCACGCACCACCGCCTTGGCCGCCATGGTGCCGAAGGTGATGATCTGGCTTACCGCGTTGCGACCGTATTTTTCGGCCACGTAGTCGATCACCCGGTCACGACCGTCCATGCAAAAGTCGACGTCGAAGTCGGGCATGGAGACCCGTTCCGGGTTGAGAAAACGTTCGAACAGCAGGTCATAGGCCAGCGGGTCAAGGTCGGTGATCTTCTGCACATAGGCCACCAGCGAACCGGCACCCGACCCACGGCCAGGACCGACCGGCACGCCGTTATTCTTCGCCCACTTGATGAAGTCCATTACGATCAGGAAGTAACCGGGGAAGCCCATCTGGATGATGATATCCAGCTCGAAATTCAACCGTTCAATGTAAACCTGGCGCTTTTCTTCATAGTTCGGTGTGGTGTCTTTCGGCCACAGCACCGCCAGGCGTTCCTCAAGCCCCTCGAAGGAAACCTGACGGAAGTACTCGTCCATGGTCAACCCAGCCGGTACGGGGAAGTCCGGCAGGAAGTACTTGCCCAGCTGAACCTCGATATTGCAGCGCTTGGCAATCTCGATGGTGTTTTCCAGCGCTTCCGGCAAATCACTGAACAGCGCAGCCATTTCCTCCGGGCTCTTCAGGTACTGCTGGTCGGAATAGGTGCGCAGCCGGCGTGGGTCGTCCAGGCTGCGGCCCTCGCCAATACACACGCGAGTCTCGTGGGCGGCAAAATCATCTTCTTTGATAAAGCGCACATCATTGGTCGCCACCAGCGGCGCACCGAGCTTGTCGGCCAGCGCCACCGCCGCATGCACGTGCTCTTCATCGTTGACCCGGTTGGTGCGCTGCACTTCGAGATAGAAGCGCTCAGGAAATACCGCCATCCACTCCTGCAGCAAGGCCTCGGCGGTGGCCTGCTCGCCATCCAGCAGGGCATGACCAACCTCGCCTTCCTTGGCGCCGGACAACGCAATCAGCCCCTCGGCGGCGGCCTTGACCCAGTCGCGCTGAATGATCACAAGA